>Ga0007882_10001367_pt1 | contig 14193 bp, 9 predicted proteins | sample CryBogCBH12Aug01_FD_71195 | JGI IMG/M metagenome (GOLD analysis project Ga0007882, IMG submission 71195) | Freshwater microbial communities from Crystal Bog, Wisconsin, USA - CBH12Aug09.1 | ecosystem: Environmental > Aquatic > Freshwater > Lake | place: Crystal Bog, Wisconsin, USA | collected... | reverse complement strand
ACTCATTAAACAACAATCACTAAAAAGACGAAAACAACTATTTTTAAAAGAAAAAATCTTAAATTTAAACAACGAAACTCTCTACAACTAAACTGTCCACTTTCTTTGACAACATACATTATTGCTTTATGGATTTAAAAAATTAGTAACAAATCGACTTCTGCCACCAACTTCTAACCCGTATTTTGAAAGGTTTTGATATGCCATATAAAAAAAGAGGTCACTTTAAACTGATTAAGTTTTAAGTGACCTCTTTAAATATGACAAAATGTACTACTTTATTGTATCATAGTCTTTGAACTTAGCTACTGGGGTAGTTTCTACCAATTTTCTGAAGCCTGCCCAGTCTTTTAGGAAGAATTCATTTCCTTTTACAAGAGCTGCTTGTACCGCTGTAATGGCAGCTTGTACTTTTGCTTCTTCTTGCTCCCCTGGCATTGTATTCTTGCCCGTAATTAACATGTTCGCATCACGGATAACAGATAGTGGCGTAATTTCTGGCACTGTTCCATATCCTTGCTTTTCTTGTTTCTTGCCGATTAAATATTCACGTAAAGCTTTTGACTTAGCTACAATTGCTTTATGTGTTTTATTTAATGTATCGATTCCTTTATCTTTTTTAGATCTCCAATCTGCCTTTAATTCTGCTAATACAGAATCTATTTCATCTAATTGATCTAAAACATTATTAAACTTGTCTACACTTGGCTGAAGCTTTGCCAATAGTTCGTCTTGCTTTTTAACAATACTTGTTTTATCGCCGTTTCTTTCGTCATTTTTAACTTCAATCCAAACAGAGTCTTTTAATTTATTCGCAGTAACTACCACCTTATACTTTCCAGGTAATACGCTGCGTCCTCTGTACTCCATTTCATCATCTGAAGCTTCATTGCTTGCACCTTCGGCCATTCTTCTACGACCTCCGCCTGCAGATGTTTTTGGCATACCCGCACCACGACTTCCTTTTTGTTCATAACCCCAATATTGTCTATTGAAACCAGAATCTACTTTGAAAGTTAAATTTCTAATTACAGAATCTTGCGCATCTTTAATTTGCACTTTTACTTTTTTAAGACTGTCCACTAAATAAACAGTCAAAGGATATCCTGCTGGACGATTGGTTCCATCATACATACCCCAAGTACTCCACTCATAAGTTGCATTTTTATAAGTTGCATTGGTTACTGCATTTGGAGCAGAAACGAAAAATGAAGCAGCAGCTCCTTTATTATGGGCCAACTTACGCAATGGCTTAATATCATCTAATACCCATAATGCACGACCAAAAGTAGCAATCGCTAAATCGGCTTCTCTTTCTTGAATTGCAAAATCATAAGTTGAAACAGAAGGATATCCGTTTTTCCATTGTTGGAAACTATCTGCATTGTCTAAACTCACATACATGCCTTGCTCTGTTCCTACAAAGAATAAATTAGGCTCCGTTGGATCTTGAATTATGGATAATGCATAACCAGTCACTTTCGCTGAACTTAAAATATTCGTCCAAGTTTTTCCACCGTCAGTTGTTCTAAAAATATAAGGCGCAAAATCACCTTGTCTATAATTATTTGCTACTACAAAAACTTCATTTGCATTGTAAGTTGAGGTTCTGATTTGAGGAATCCATGCACCCTTAGGCAAGCCTGTGATATTTGAAGTGATATTGCTCCAAGTAGCACCACCATTGGTTGTTACTTGCACATTACCATCGTCTGTTCCTACATAAATTAAATCTTTTTGAACACTTGATGGAGCAATGGTGATAATTGTACAGTGATTTTCGGCACCTGTAATATCTAAACTTAATCCACCATTATTTCTTTGATCAATTTGAGCACTATCATTAGTAGTTAAATCTGGAGAAATAACTTTCCATGCCGCTCCTTTATTTACACTTTTATGTAAAAACTGAGAACCGAAGTAAACTGTTTTTTTATCGAATGGATCTTGCGCAATAGCAGCGTTCCAGTTAAAACGTAATAATGTTTTTGAATCCGGTGCAGGTGGTTGAATGAAAGAACTTTCACCAGTTGCCGTATTGTAACGACCTACTGAACCACCTTGGCTCATTGCATATACCCAATTTGCATCCTCAGCATCAGGCACTACATCAAAGCCATCACCACCCCATAAATTATCCCAATAAAAATTCTTTATACCTCCTTGGATAAATGTGTACGCTGGTCCTCTCCATGATCCATTGTCTTGCATTCCACCCATAATATGATATGGAATTTCATTGTCCACATTCACGTGATAGAATTGACCTACTGGAATTTTTTCATCAAACATCCAAGTTTTTCCACCATCTCTTGTCAATCCAATACCACCATCATTTCCATCTAACATAAATTTATTATCGGTTGGATGAATCCAAAATGCATGGTGATCTGGGTGAATACCGCTGTATGGAATTACAGTTTCAAAACTTTTACCAGCATCAATACTCTTAACAACTGTTTGACTAATATACCATAATGTGTTTTCGTTTAAAGGATCACAAATGATGTCTTGAAAATAGAATGGACGATTGTCAACAATTGATTTTTGTGCATTCACTAAAGTAAAATTGTATCCACCATCATCACTCTTGTACAATCCACTTTTTGTAGACTCAACTAAAGCGTATACTCTATTTGGATTGGACTTGCTAATGGTTATACCTACACGACCTAAATTACCATCAGGCAATCCATTTTCTTTACCCAACTTTGTAAATGTTTTTCCTCCATCAATTGTCATATAGATTCCACTACCCTTTCCACCACTTTCTAAATGGTATGGATTACGGTAATGATGCCACATTGCAACAAATAATTTATTAGGATTCTTTGGATCCATAATCATATCTCCCACACCCGAAGTGTCATTGGTATATAAAATTTGATTCCAAGTTTCACCACCATCAGTTGTTTTGTACACCCCTCTGTTTTTGCTTTGGCCATAAGGATTACCAATAGCACCTGCATATACTGTATTTGGATTGGTTGGATCAATTATAACTCTATGAATATTTCTGGTTTGCTCCAAGCCCATACGCTTCCAAGTTTTACCAGCATCCAAAGTTTTATAAATACCTTCTCCAATACTAACTGAGTTTCTTGGATTACCTTCCCCTGTTCCTACCCAAACCACACTTGGATTGGATTGTTGTATTGCCAATGCACCAATATTTAAAATTGGTTGCTCGTCAAACACTGGCGTCCAGCTTACACCACTATTATTTGTTTTCCAAACTCCTCCCGATGCAGCCCCAATCCAGATATTATTTGGATTCGCTACTTCCGCATCAATTGTAGTAATACGACCACTCATTGAAGCTGGCCCTACGTTACGTGGTTTCCAATTTTTAAAGACTTTATTAATGTCTACTTTATTTTCTGTGGTAGTCACTACTGCAGCTGCTTTTTTAGCTTTTTGTGCAGAAAGTGGAGATACAGCTACTGTTAAACTCAATAACAGCATGCTTACGGTGATTTTACGCATTGTTGGAAATTTGCTTATTTTAATATTTTTATAGCGCTCTAAACTATTCATTTTTTTTCATTTTTTATACGAAAAGTGGATCGATGGTTTATTGGTCTGCTTTTTCATTCGCTAATCCAATGATTGGCAATTGCTTTTCATGAATTAATTTATTGAATGCCACCAAATCATCACTCAAAATTTTCTTAAGTTTTGCTAATTGAGCATCTGCCTGTGCTGATAAATCGGCATAGGTTTCAATTACTTGCTTTGAAGGTGGATTGTACCCACTAGCAGCAACATCGTATAAACCTGCAATTTTATCATTCAAACGGATTGGGAAATTCAATACATCCTGACCGCTCTTTGATTTAGTTTGGTATAATGCTTCCTCAATTGTGGTGATTTGTTTATTGATGGTATCCGCAGCTTGTTTCACTTCCTTATTATTTTTTAAATTAACTCTTGAAGTAAAATCATTGATCTGCGTTCGGATGGCTCTGATTTGCTTGATTGCTTTTTGAACATCGCTAAACTTATCTCTAATTTTTAACAACATGCCTACTTGATCATCATAATCCTTTTCAGTCATTTTATAATTTGGATCTCCTTTAATTACAAATGAGAAATTCACTGAATCCTTATCAAATTTAATTTTAGCTGTGTACTTACCTGGTGCTACTTTTGGACCTTCCACATTACCATTCCATAAAATTAAACCGTCAATTTTTTCTGCAGGAGGATACATCATATCCCAAACAAATTGATTCATACCAGCAGCATACTCTAATTTATTTCCTTCCTCTTTTGCATCTTTCGTAAATGTTTTGATCAATGCATTGTTTTTGTCATAAATACTGATAGCCACTTTTGAAGAATCGTTCGCATCCTTTAACCAATAATTAATTACCACACCATTTGGAGGATTTGCACCCGCATTTGCAGGCTTTGCACTACGTCTTCTTCTTCCGCCACCACCTTCCATGCGATAGCTATCATTCACATTGTATACGAATAATTTTTTGTCCAATACATTATTATCATAGGCTTGCACTGGTGTTAAATCATCAATCACCCAAAATGCTCTACCATGCGTTGCAACAATTAAATCGTTTTCTTTAATAGTTAAATCTGCAATTTGAACAATTGGTAAGTTCAATTGGAATTTTCTCCAATTAGCGCCATCATCATAACTTATGTACATGCCATATTCGGTACCGGCATATAATAAACCTGCTCTTTTTTTATCGGCTCTTACTACTCTAGCAAAATGTCCATTTGGAATTCCATTGGTAATTAATTTCCAAGTTTGACCATAATTTTCTGTTAAATAGATATAAGGAGTATAGTCGTCCAATTTATATCTTGTACCCACAATAATCGCCTTGCCTTTTACAAATGGATCAGTTTCAATCGCATTCCACATCATCCATTTTGGCGCATCTTTTGGAGTTACATTATCCCAATGTTTACCTGCATCCTTACTTACATGCACTAAACCATCATCACTTCCTGTCCACAATAAATCTTTTTCTAAATCTGATTCTGTGGCTGTAAATATGGTACAATAATATTCAACCGAAGTATTGTCTTTTGTAATGGGACCTCCACTTGATGCTTGCTTTGATTTATCATTAGTTGTTAAATCGGGACTAATGGTTTCCCATGATTGTCCATCATTTTCAGTTACGAATAAATGATTCCCTCCCGCATATAAACGATTTGGATTGTGTGGAGAAACGAAGATTGGGAAGTTCCACTGAAAACGAAACTTTTGAACGTCAGCACCCGCTCCCATTGGATTATCAGGCCATACATTGATAGCTCTATTCTCTCCTGTCTTATGATCTAATCTTGATAAAAAGCCACCGTAATTTCCACCATAAACAATATCAGGATTTGCAGGACTAGCTACTACATAACCACTCTCCGCACCTGCTGTTTGTTGCCAATCATCCTGTGTAATTGCTGCACCATAAGATCTACTTTTAATTCTTACTGTAGAATTGTCTTGTTGAGCTCCTAAAATTCTATAAGGGAAAGAATTGTCAGTAGATACACGATAGAATTGTGCTGTAGGTTGATTAAAGTAACTGCTAAAATTAGCAGCTCCATCAAAACTTACTTGCGCACCACCATCATCTGCAACAATCATTCTATTGGGATCAACTGGGTCAATCCATACATCATGATGATCACCATGTGGAGTGGTATTTACTGCTTGGAATGTTTTACCACCATCCTTACTACGCATAAAGTTTACGTTAGGACAGTATACAATATTTTCATTTTTAGGATCTACAAATACGCGTGAATAATACCAAGCTCTTTGACGAATATTATTATCATTGGATTGCAATTCCCATGTTTCTCCCGCATCATTACTTACAAATAAACCACCTTTTGCATTTTCCACCATTGCATACAATTTTTCAGTGTTGCTTGGTGCCACTGTAATCGTTGCTATTCCCCATATGCCTGTTGGCAATCCTTTTTTAGTTGAAATATTGATCCATGTTTCACCACCATCTGTACTTTTCCATAAGCCACTTCCAACACCACCACTTTCCATGCTATATGGAGTTCTTATCACATGCCATGTGCCTGCATATAAGGTAGAGGGATTATTTGGTTCCATCACAATATCAGAACAACCTGATTGCTCATTTACATACAATACTTTGTTCCATGTTTTACCTCCATCAATTGTTTTATAAATACCTCTATCCTCACTTGGCCCAAATAAATGCCCCATTGCTGCTACCCATGCAATATTAGGATTGCTTGGATGCACAATTATCTTAACAATATGTCTTGTATTTTTTAAACCGATATTTTTCCAGGTTCTACCAGCATCATCACTACGCCAGATACCTCCTAAACCTTCGGTAACATTACCTCTCATGGTTTGCTCTCCCTCGCCTACATACAATACGCTTTCATCACTTGGCGCCACAGTTACTGCACCAATACTTCCTCCAAAAAATTTATCAGAAATATTTTTCCAGTTACTTCCTCCGTCTATTGTTTTCCAAACACCACCATTGGCTGCACCAAAATAAAATACATTTTTATTTTTATAACTACCAGCAACCGCCGAGCTTCGGCCTCCACGGAAAGGCCCTACTTCACGATAACTTACTTTTGAAAAAAGAATAGAATCGTAGTTAATGTTAGCAGGCGTTGGATTCACCTTGCCACTCTTTTTTTGTGCAAATGAAACCATTGTTATCAACAACAAAGGCGCCAGCATGATTTTATGTTTCATCATTTTCTATTTGTATTAATATTTATAATTATTTTGACTTTTTATTACTATTTAAATTTTACTTTTAGCTTTTTCAAGATTCGCAAAATTGACATTCGTAGTATTGATTGCATTTATTGCTTGCTCGGTTGGTGTCATATCATTTGACTGCAATATTTGCATCAAACGATTATAATCTGCCACTACTGCTGCAAATTTTGGATCCTTATAACTTGCCGCTTTGATACTATTTTTATAACATATCATTGAGTAATCGTGTTGTAATTGTAAATCTGCTACAGGCGTTTTTACGCGTGGATCCATTACTACTTTTAATGATTGCGTATAGGTTTTGCCATTTACCGTTAATACTGCAGTATAATTTCCTGGCATAACCCAAGGAGAAGTTGGATCTGGTGCAGTATTACCATACACAGCCGCTATTGGATAATTAGGAGCTGATTTTATAGGCGTATAATGCAAGTCCCATAAAAAGCGATGCGAACCTGCGCTTGCAGATAAAATTTGTTGTGGACGAATCCAATACAATGGAATATTTACAGGAGGAATTTCATAAGGTTGGTCATCACTACGGAATGTTCTTATGATATTATTTTTATCATCTTTAATTTGTAAAGTAACTACCTCATTTGCGTTTGCATTTAAGTAATAATCTATCATCGCACCATCAGGCGGATTTTGACCTGCAGGTTCTTCCTGTGGTACTGGAGAATCCGGATAGGTATTCCATCTTATGCGCATTGCAGTTTGTGGCTTATAGAAAATTACTTCCGCCTTTTGAGTTGACTTTGCCAATTGACGCAATGGCGTGATATTATCTAAAATCCAAAATGAACGTCCATGGGTTCCTATTACTAAATCGTCGTCTTTAATGACTAAATCACGAATAGAAGTTGCTGGCATATTCAATTGTAATGTTTGCCAATGATCACCATCATCAAATGAAACATACACTGCTCTTTCTGATCCTGCAAACAATAATCCTTTAGTCAATGGATCTTCTTTCACTGAATTGATTGGATCTTCTGGCAATCCGTTTACAATTTCTTTCCAACTCACACCTGCATCATTTGTTTTGTAAATATGCGGCTTCATATCATCACAACGAATTCTATTTACAGCAGCATACGCCGTTTTTGTATCAAAATGACTTGCTTCCATAATGGAAACTTTGCTCCATGCTGTAATTGCAGCTGGGGTTACATTTTTCCAATGCTTGCCACCATCACTTGTTAATTGAATGTATCCATCATCCGTTCCACACCAAATAGTATTAATATCTTTTGGAGAAGGAGCTACTGTATATATTACGCCTCTTTGACGTTTTGTTTTGGAAGCTTCTTCGGTATAAATACCTACGCTTGCAGGAATATCCCAACTAGGTCTTGTTAAGTCTGGGCTTATTTCCTGCCATGAATGTCCACCATTGTTTGTTTTAAATAGAACATTTCCTGCAAAGTATAAAGTCTTTGGATCGATGGGTGAAAATAAAACGGGTGCTGTTCTTACAAATCTATAATCTCCTTTTCTTAAAGATGCTGGTGCTATATTTTGTACCTGTCCAGTTCTTTTATCGTACTTCGTTATTTTGCCACCATAAATAATATTAGGATCTAAAGGATCGGCAGCAACATAACCATACTCTTCCACACCAACGGGATGCCATTCTCTATAAGTTATTTGTCCATCATTGCCTCTTGATGCAATACCAACAGAACCACTTTCTTGTTGACCTCCATAAACGTTATATGGGAAATCATTATCGGTACTTACATGATAAAACTGTGCAGTGGGTTGATTGTACCAAGATGAGAAAGTAGCACCATTGTTTACCGTAATAATGGCACCTTGATCTGCTGCAATTAAAATGATATTTGGATTGTTTGGATTAATCCAAATACGATGGTAATCATCGCCACCTGGAGCACCTCTAAAATCTTTCCAATTATTTCCACCATCCTCCGATTTCCAAACCACTACATTGGCAGTGTAAACAATGTCTTTATTTTTTGGATCCACTTTTACTTCGGCAAAATCACTTCCTCTCCCCCAATATCTTCCATCATTGCTAATACTTTTCCAAGTTTCCCCACCGTCATCACTTCGATACATTCCTCCTTCATCACCTGCATCCACGGTTGCAAATAATCGGTTAGGATCAGAAGGCGCAATACAAAATCCAATTCTTCCTAAACCTTGTTTTACAGTTGGCAATCCTGTAGTTAATTTTTTCCATGTTGTTCCACCATCGATTGATTTATATAAACCACTTTCAGGTCCATTCCATGCTCCATTTTCCCAAGGCCCTTGGCGACCTGCCCACATATCAGCATAAATGATATTTGGATTTTTTGGATCGATCGCAACCTGAACAGCTCCGGTATTTTCGTCTTTATACAATACTCTTTCCCATGTTTTACCACCATTTAAGGAGCGATATACCCCTCTTGTAGTATTTGGACCATATGGATGACCTAAAACGGCCACAAAAACCCTGTTTTCATCATTTGGATCTATCGCTAGCCCCCCAATTTGTTGAGCATCTTCTAAGCCTAAATGCGTCCAGGTTTTTCCTGCATCTGTTGATTTATACATTCCATTTCCTACCGACAAATCGGGTCTTTGAATACCTTCTCCACTACCTACATATACTACATTTGGATTGGATGGCGCCACTGCAACATCCCCAATCGAACCAGTCGGTTGATCATCAAAAATGGGGAACCAGGTTCTACCATAATCGGTCGTTTTCCAAACACCACCGTTATTTACACCTATATAAAAAACATTGGGCTCCTGAGGAACACCAACAGCACCAACGGTTCTACCGCCTCTGTGCGGTCCAATCATTCTCCATTTGATAGCATTAAAATGATCACTACTTATTTGAGCGATACCAGCAATTTGAATAAAGCAAAATGCAATGACAAAGAAAATACTTAGGTGTTTTTTCATTTTGTGGCTTTTATATTCCAATAAAAAACTAGCATATAATAAATGACAAATCACCTATTATTAGGGCAGGATTTAATTATTTCTAGTAGTATAAATATAATACTTATACCTAAGAATAAAAGCGAGTAATAGCACAAATCCGCAGATTTCAGACAACAATTTTTCGGCATCAATCCAATCAGTTGGTCTGTCTTTTAATTCAGGGTCCATCAAGAGCCCATGTGCCACAAATAATATACAAGTTAGATAAGAAATGAGGTGGATTTTTTTCCACAACCCATACCCCAGCTTTCTTTTAACCACTTTTTGTGTCGTAATGATAACAACGATTAAAGCCAACAATGAAAAAGTGCCTAAAAACACAATATTTGATTGATGAGGCGCATTGGCAGGCCATAAAATATCTAAAAAAGTAAATTTATTAGCTGCATCAAAAGGAATCAATAATACATGTGCAAACACAAAAAATAAGGCAATATAGGCAGTGTAATTATGCAAATTATTAATGTCAACTGCTTTAATTTTTGCAGGCAATTTAAATCCCCAATTTGTTTTAGTAAAAGAGGTGCTTAACATCATACCTAGCACCATATTAATCGTTAAAATAACTGTAGCTATTAATCCCAAACTCCCCGAAAGTTCAGTAGCATTAAAAAGTGCATCCGCATCCCCTAGTAAGTTTGTTAATTGCATATATAAGATTCATTAAAATAATACGTTGCAAATAAAGCATATTTTATGGAATGAAACCATAAAAAAAGGTCGCTTATTGCTAAGCGACCCTTGATTCTTATATCCAAACTTAAAACGTATTAATTATTGACCAAGTTTTGAAATTTCCTTAGTGTCATATATAGGCCACTCGTAAGTTATTTTTCCGTCTTTGTTAAAACCATATGAATTAAATAATGCCATTTTACCTGTACCGCCTTTCTTAGATTTCCAAGAAAAATTAATCCAAGCATGTCCATATTTGCTACCATTTGGCATAGTCACCACTTCGTAGATAGTTCCATCAACAGATGGATTACCATCCATTAAAGCTCTTTGTGTTTTAAAACCTTCAATAAGTTTAGGCATTCCTAAAGCTAAAGTTGAATCTCCAGCTAAAGGCCAAATATTATGATATGCTTTTGCAGTATCCGCATAACAAGCAGCGTAAGTTGCCCAATCGCCACTAGCGAATGCATCCACCGCTTTTTTAATTAAATCTACTTCTGGTCCAGTGGTAGTTACTGTACCAGTTGCTGCAGTTGTTGTTGCTGTTTCAGTCTTTGTTTCATTTTGCTTACAAGCAAATAAAGTAGTAGCCATTAATGCTACTAAAATTGTTTTTTTCATGTGTTTGGGTTTTGATTTTGAACATACAAGTTATCTCCATACAATTATAATCTTCACTCATTTGTCAACAAAAATGTTCCATATTTGCGTAATGGAACATTTACTTTATTTGATAATCAAGTACTTAGGAAAACGAGAGCTGTACGATACTTAAAATCTTATTTTTTTGTAATTAGGAAGTCTAATATCATTTTGTTTAACTAATTGGAAATGATAAAACAATTATTACCCTATATTTATGTAACTATAAATTCTAAAACCGAATATATGTTTTGTTCAAATTGTGGCAATCAAATAGACGATAAAGCAGTAATCTGTGTAAAATGTGGCGTTCCAACAAATCAAGGATCCAATTTTTCAGGTGCAACTAACCAACCAACTCCTCCTGGAAGATTTGATTGGTTAACTACTTTATTACTTTGCTTTTTCCTTGGTCATTTTGGCGTACACAGTTTTTACACTAAAAAAACAGGTACTGGTGTAGCTCAGTTATTAACCTTAGGCGGCTGCGGTATCTGGACCTTAATTGATTTTATCATGATCGTTTTAGGAAGTTACAGAGATGGCAACGGCAATGAACTTTATAGAAAAAACTAGATTTTATAAAATCTTATTCTTAGCAATTCCCATTGCTATTTGGTTGGTCAACTACCAATCAACTGATAATGATTTTTCCTTTTGTTTATTCAAGAACCTCTTTGGAATAAAGTGTTACGGCTGTGGATTAACAAGAGGCCTATCCGCTATGCTGCATCTTGATTTCAACAGAATGTACGAGCTTAATAAGCTTAATATTATTACCATTCCGCTACTCTCTTTTTTATACGTCAAAGAAGTGTATAAACTTTTTAGCAAGCAAAAAAAATCAGCAATTATTCCTTAGGAAAATCCGCGCCCTCCGTAACGGCTGCCCAAGTATCAAAATCGTTTTTAAGTTCTTCTAATTTTATTCTAGCGCCTTTTAATGCAGCTGCACCTAATAATAAGCGTAAAGGTGGATTTTCAGTTTCAACCACTTGAATCATCGCCTTAGCCGCACGAACAGGATCGCCTGGTTGATTGCCACTGTACCCTCTTATATCTCCTTTATTTTTTCCTGCAGTAGTTGCATAATCTTCAATGACTATTTTGCTATCATTAGCTGAACGACCTGCCCAATCGGTTCTAAAACCACTCGGTGCAACAATGGTCACTTTAATACCAAGCGGTGCAACTTCCTTACTCAATGATTCACTTAAACCATCTACTGCATATTTAGTGGCATTGTAAAAACCAACACCAGGGAAGGAACGCAAACCTCCAATGGATGCTATATTTAAAATATGTCCACTTCTTTGTTTACGCATAATAGGCAAAACAGCTTGAGTCATATGTGCCAATCCAAAAACATTAATTTCAAACATACGTCTCACTTCGGCCTCCTCACTTTCCTCAATGGCCCCAAAATAGCCAATACCCGCATTGTTTACTAAAACATCAATAGTTCCAAACTTTTCAACTGCTTCTTTAACCGATGAATTGATTTGTTCAGGTACAGTTACATCCAACTTTACGGCCAATGAAGTATTTGCATAGTTAGCCACGATATCCTGAACATCATTGGGGTTACGCGCAGCCACCACTACTTTATATCCCTTTGCCAATGCCTCAATCGCAAGATAACGTCCAAAACCTGTTGAACAACCTGTGATAAACCATACTTTATTCATAAAAAATCATTTATTGTAATGAACTGCAAAGATAAGCTGCATTTGATATACACAAATCATTAACATAAAATGAACGCTTATCCATTTAAGGCAAATTATTGATGAAAATTAAATAGCTTAGAATGTTCATAACAAATGAAAATATGAGAAAATTTATAACAACTAGTGTATTTCTTTTAGTGACAGCAATTGGTTTTTGCCAAAATAAAACCACCATTATTAAAGCTGGTAAATTGATTGATGTGGAAACGGGAACCGTTTTATTGAATCAAATGATTTTAGTAAGAAATGATAGTATTATTCAAGTAGCCAATAAGATTAATATTCCAAAAGACGCAACCATTATTGACTTATCAAAATCTACTGTTTTGCCTGGTTTGATTGATTGTCATACGCATATCACGAGTCAACCAGGTGGCGATTATTATGCTGATATTTTTAGAAAAACACCTGTGGATGTTGCTATTACAGCACATATTTATGCAAAGAGAACTTTAGAAGCTGGCTTTACTTCGGTTAGAGATTTAGGTTCGGCTGGCCTAGTTGATATTGCATTAAGAAATGCAATAAACAATGGCGACGTTGTTGGACCGAATATGTATGCAGCCACTATGTTTATTGGTTCAACTGGCAGTCATGGTGACTTAAATGGTTTTTCTCCTTATTTAGAATTCAATGCACCAAAAGGAATGTCGGGCGTAGCAAATGGTGTGGATGCAGTGAGAGCGCAAGTTCGTTTTAATGTAAAAAATGGGGCTGATGTAATTAAGTTTGGAGCAAGCGCGGGTGTTTTAAGTGAAGAGGAAAGTGTTGGTGGGCCTCAGTATTCACAGGAAGAAATGGATGCGATTGTAAGTGAAGCAAAAATGTGGGGAAGAAAAGCAGCTGCACATGCACACGGTGCTGAAGCAATTAAAATGGCAGTAAAAGCTGGCGTGGCTTCTATTGAACACGGAAGTTTGGTTGACGCAGAAGGCATTCAATTAATGAAAGCAAAAGGCACTTATTTAGTTTCAGATGTGTATGATGATGAATATATTTTGTCAGAATATTCAAAACTTGGATACCCTGATAAAATCATTAACAAGGAAAAAATGGTCGGGAAACTACAAAGGGAGAATTTTCAAAAAGCAGTGGAAGCTGGTGTTAAAATTGCTTTTGGAACCGATGCTGGTGTATACCCTCATGGTTGGAATGCAAAACAATTTAAATGGATGACGCGCTTTGGATTATCACCAATAGGAGCCATTCAAGCAGCGACTATTAATGCAGCTGATTTAATTGGCATTAAAGAAAAAACAGGATCGATTAAAGCTGGTAAAAAAGCAGATATCATTGCAGTGGCAAATAATCCTATTGATGATATCACAACATTGGAGCAAGTACAATTTGTAATGAAAAACGGAGTCGTTTATAAAAACAACTAGTAATGAATAAATTATTTGTAGTTGTTTT
>Ga0007882_10001363_pt1 | contig 14221 bp, 9 predicted proteins | sample CryBogCBH12Aug01_FD_71195 | JGI IMG/M metagenome (GOLD analysis project Ga0007882, IMG submission 71195) | Freshwater microbial communities from Crystal Bog, Wisconsin, USA - CBH12Aug09.1 | ecosystem: Environmental > Aquatic > Freshwater > Lake | place: Crystal Bog, Wisconsin, USA | collected... | reverse complement strand
GGTCGCCAGCAACATATGTGTCTTGAGCCAGCCCAGCTGCCAAAGCCTGCAAAGCGGTAGTGTTAGCAACAACATTTGCAACCGTATCATTGATGGTGAGGGTCAGGCTGTTATTGTTGCCGTAGGTGTAACTATTGGTGGTGCTGTTGCCACTACTATCAGTACTGCTTTGGTCAGTACTGCTTTGGTCGCCAGCAACATATGTGTCTTGAGCCAGCCCAGCTGCCAAAGCCTGCAAAGCGGTAGTGTTAGCAACAACATTTGCAACCGTATCATTGATGGTGAGGGTCAGGCTGTTATTGTCGTAGTACTCATCTTGATTTTCGCTACTGCTGGTGTCGAAGGCGCCAAATGAATGGTCATAATCTTTGTAGTAGTTATTGCCAAGATAAGTGTCTTGAGCTAGCCCAGCGGCCAACCCCAGCAAAGCAGCTGCGTTGGCTACCAAATTAGCCGCCGTATCATTGATGGTGAGGGTCAGGCTGTTATTGTCGTAGTATTCATGTTGATTTTCGCTACTGCTGACTCTGTTGCCGCCGAACCCGTCGTCACTTTTATATTCGTTATCCACGCTGTTGTAAAGATAAGTGTCTTGTGCCAGCCCCGCAGCCAAGGTCTGCAAGACAACCGCATTAGCGGCGAGATCAGCCGCCGTGTCGCTGATGGTAAGGGTCAAATTGTTATTGTTGCCGTAGGTGTAACTGTCGGTGCTGGTGATGATGTAATAACCGCTATTATTACTATAGGATTCTGCTATCAGATAAGTATCCCCAGGCAAACCTGCCGCTAGGGTCTGTAAGGCAGTGGCGTTAGTTGCAATATTAGCTGCGGTGTCGTTAATGGTGAGGGTCAGACCGCTGCTGCTCTTAGCCAGCCCCGCCGCATAGCTCGCTAAAGCGGCACTGTTGCCCGCAATATTTGTAGCCGTGTCGTTGACAGCCGTAAATAATTCGAGACTGCCGTTATAGTAGGTTTGGGAAGACAACGCCAGCAAGTCGGCGGCACTGAGTGCTTGGCTAAAGGTGCTGCCATCACCCTGCAATGAGACAATTTGCGCCCCCAAGGCCACCAGCGCATCAGCACTGGCGGCAATGTTGGCGTTGCTGTCTTGAATGATGATGGGATTGTTTGAAGTCTGGGCATAAACCAAGGCTTGGGCAACAGTCAGGGTAACGGGTGCGGTCATGAGGGAATCCTAAAAGTGGGGGTGGGCATGTTAAACCGACCAGTAACTGAGGATACTGGTTGGTTGGGCTGGTTATGGTATTGATCTTAGTTGTCATTCATTAACGGGAAATGACAAGGGTTAATTTTTAGGTCGTATGGTATGGTTGGTTAACCCAGTGGCGATAACAATAAAATACCGATGGTCTTTTGGCTAGCTTAGCGGAATAGGCAGCATTTTTGCAATAATAACTGGGTTACATAAGCAGCAATAAGCATCCAATAGGCTATGAATGACGGGCAAGCCAACCGCCTGTTGTACTGGTTAGACGCATAACGTGAACCTAGTGGATGCCAAATTGTGTTTTCGTGCATTTGACGGATACAGGGCAATACCTGAATAATAGGCAATCATCCGCTTGCCCTAAATGCCCATGACCCTCTCCGACAAACAACACCAGCTCCTTGCCCTATTAGCAGACGGGCAATTCCATTCTGGCAGTGCTTTGGCCATTAGCCTTAACATCAGCCGTTCGGCGGTGTGGAAGCAGTTACTAGGCTTGACTGAACTGGGCATCACCTCGGTAGCCGTGCGTGGCAAAGGTTATAAGCTGGATAGGCCCTTGCAACTGCTGGACGCGCCACACATTAACAGCTTGCTCACCGCCCAAAACCAAGCCTTAATCCAATCTTTGCAAGTCGTGCCGCATATTGCCTCGACCAACAGCCATTTGCTGGAACTGGGCAGGCAAAACCGTACCGGAGTGGTTTGTTTTGCCGAACAACAAAGTGCCGGTAAAGGGCGGCGCGGGCGGCAATGGGTGTCGCCTTTTGGCAGCAACATTTACCTGTCCATTTTATGGCGTTACGAACTGCATGGCCCCGATGTGCTGTCCGGTTTAAGCCTAGCCGTTGGTGTGGCGGTGGTACGGGCATTAACATCACTCGGTGTGGCGGGCGTGGGGCTAAAGTGGCCCAATGACCTGATACACCAAGGCAAAAAATTGGGCGGCATCCTGATTGAAGTGTCCGGCGAAAGTGCCGGGCCTTGCTATGCTGTGGTGGGATTGGGTCTTAATGTCCATTTACCCGCCAGCCAAGCCAGCGACATTGATCAGGCGTGGACGGACATTAGCCAGATATTGGGGGCAGCAAACAGCTTATCCAGAAACAGGCTGGCGGCAAGCCTGTTAAACGAACTGTTACCGGTTATCAGCCAATTTGAACACACCGGATTGGCCGCTTTTTTACCGGAATGGCGCAGCTACGACTGCCTGCAAGGCCAAGCCGCCCGCTTGTTTATCGGCAACCAGCATTATTCGGGCACGGTATTGGGCATTGATGACAAGGGCTTATTGCTGTTCGCCAAAGCGGATGGCAACCCACAAGCCTTTGCTTCGGGTGAAGTCAGTTTTAGTGGCTCATGACGAGTTTCCAAAAAAGATGAAGCCAAGCCTAAATTTACTGATTGATTTCGGCAATAGCCGTGTCAAATGGGCCACCGCGCAAGCGGGGCAGCTCAGCAACCAACACGGCTTGGACAACGACCAACTTAGCATTGCCACCCTGCTTGCCCAATGGCACTGTTTGCCCGAACCCGAATATATTGGATTGGCTTGCGTCAGCTCGCCGCAAAGCCTTAACATCGCCAAAGCCGCCGCAGCGGTCTGCTGGCCCAAAGCAAAATTGCTACAGGCGCACTCCCAAGCAGAAGGCTTTGGTGTCCGCAATGCTTATCTGCAACCGGAAAAACTGGGCGTGGACCGCTGGCTGGCATTGATAGCTGCAAGGCAAGCCTTGCAGCCGGTGTGCATTGTCGATTGCGGCACCGCCATCACCTTGGACTTGCTCGACGGGCAAGGTCAGCATCTAGGCGGGTTGATCTGCCCGGGCCTGTCACTGATGAAACAAGCCTTGTCCCAAGGCACACAAGCCTTAGGGTTTGATAGCCAGCAATTCGCCCTGCAACCCGCCAACTTTACCCAAGCGGCTATTGACAGCGGCAGCCTGTTTGCCGCCATTGGCCTGATAGAAGCAACATTAGCCCGACAACACGACCATTTTCAGCTGATTTTAACGGGCGGTGATGCCCAACGCATTGGCGATAACTTAAGCCTTGGCCATACCCTAGATAAGGATTTGGTGTTGCGTGGGCTGGCGTTGGTGGTTGAGGGGCAATAACGCGGGGGCTATGAAGCAGCGCATGACCAAGGCTCAAAGCGTCACCCTAATAGTACGGATAGATTGGCTATCCAAAATAGGCAGGTTGGCTATGGCTTCGCGCAATTTGCCTTCCCAGCTACGGCGCAATTGCAGCATGTAGTCGTCATCGTCATCAAAGCAATAATATTCCGCCAAACTAAAGCTGTCTTTGCGGTACACCAGCATTTCCACTGGCGGCCCGACACTGGCGTTACTGCGGATGGTCGAGTCCATTGACACCAAGCAGCAGCGGGCGGCTTCGTCGATGGAAGTGTTCAACTTAAGGAAACGGTCCAAGATCGGTTTGCCGTATTTGCTCTCGCCAATTTGCAGGAAAGGGGTGTTGGCGGAACTGGTGATGCTGTTGCCTTCGGCATAGATCATATAAGCGCCGTGCGCCTCATCACCAATTTGCCCCGCCAAGATAAACGTTGCCGAGGGATTGAAGGCGGATTGGCCTTGGGCATGGAGATGTTGCTTTTGCTTTTCAACACTGATGCCGCCCAGGTAATCGGCGGCTTCTGACAGGCATTCGACCGTGTTCAGGTTAATTTTGGCATTTTTAAGCTTATCCCGATGCAGTTGCTCCAGCACCGATTGGGTTGTGGCCAAATTGCCCGCACACATTAGGATAATGCTCCGGTCGTCCGTGGTGGCAAACGGGTGCATCTTACTATGGGTGCTGACGTTATCAATCCCTGCATTGGTCCTGGAATCAGACACCAAAATGAGGCCTTCGTTGATAGAAGCTGCAATACAATAGGTCATCGGTTAATTAAATATTCACAAAAACATACGCTATTTTAGCCTAGCCAGCCTTGCTAATCCACAAATACCCCGAAAATTCCCAGAAAATTGCAGTAATACAATGTGGCTAGTGGCTTAATGCCGTTGCCCGGTCAAGCATTATTCAGCGGCTCCACATTAACGGTCATGTCATTTAAAATGCAGCCATAGCCAAATTGGTGGAACACCGACACATCAGCGGCATCACGCCCGAACGCCACAATGACCCGCCCGCCATACAGATTGGCTTGGGTCGGGTCGAAGGTGTACCAATGCCCGCCCACGTAGGCTTCAAACCATGCATGTAAGTCCATCGGCTGCAAGTTTTGCAGATAGCCGACGGCAATCCGCGCCGGAATGCTGATGCTGCGGCACAAGGCAATGCCCAGATGGGCCAGGTCGCGGCATACACCATAGCCGCGATGATGGATTTCTGTTGCTGACAATGGAAAATCACTGGAACCGGGCACATATTGCACCGTATGGCGGATCCACTCGACAATTTTACTCACTTGGTCATAACCCGGCAGGGCATCGGCGATGATTTCCCTAGCCAGTTCGCCAAACCGATCCGATTCGCAATAGCGGCTGGGCAACAAAAACCGCAAAACATCTGACGGTAAATATTGTATCTCAATAAAACCGGCACCGGGGGCCGCTTCGGCGTAACCATCGGCGATCACTTCCGCCGAGCTATGCACCAACAGATAGCCCTTAGGGGCGACCAGCCGTTGGCAAGAGTTGCCGTAGCTGTCAGTGCTTTCCAATATCGGCAGCGTGGGCTTGATGACAAAAGTCTCGCGCACAATCCATTGCCGTATGCCCCGATAAGGGCGCAGCATGAAAATTAACGCGCTCTCGTCTTCAATATAAAAACGTAGGCTACAACTGACTCTGAATTTCATAGGGGCAACAATGGCTTGCCTTACACACCTATAGAGGCGATTTCATCGTAGGCACGTCTAAGCCACAATTTTACCCGTTGCCTTTCCAGCAAACCCAAGCTGTTGGGGTTTCCGGCATCTTTGTTTCTGGCCGCCCAAAAACTGGCGCTACTGCCGTCTATTTTAGTCATGACCGGGGCATGAAGGCGTTTAAGTTTCATCACTTTGGCATTTAAATCCAATGCCCGTTCCAGCACGCCGGAATATTCCAGCAGGTTAAAATCATCATCACGCACTTGGTTAAGCACCAGCACATACTGCAAGCGTGAACCGAATTGGTCCAATAGCCTGTCCAGCAAGTCCACGCAATCTTTGCCGGAATCCATGACATTCCAGTAACACAAGTCAATGCCCAGCTCTTGAGTCAAATCCAGCACCCCCGAATCGTCTATCCATTGCGCCAGCGGATGATGGGTTTGTGATGCCAAATCCACCAAGATGCGGCTATCGGGGTTTTCGGCAGCGGTTTCGATGATGCTGTCCAAGCTTTGGTAATTGTCCACCACGGTGGGCGAGGCAAAGCCGGAGTAGAAACGCAGCAAATTGCCATGGGAGCGGTCGGTGTCAAAACCAATGAACGGGATTTCATGGTCAATCATGTATTGCGCCAACAACCGTGCCATGACGGATTTGCCAACACCGCCTTTTTCACCACCGATAAGATGTACTGTTGTCATTATTTTTCCTCTATTTTTTAATTTATTAGCTAAAAGATGGGGACTTGCCGCAAGGCAAGGTTTACCGGTTTTCCCAAAAATGGGCTTATTGTTCAAGTCGTAACACATCAACAGACACCGCCAAAGTATGTTGCCCACCACCAAAAGCAATGCCTTTTAATGGTGTGACATCGGCAAAATCGCGCCCCCAAGCCAAGGTGATATGCTGGTCTTCAGGCAATTTGTTGTTGGTGGGGTCAAAATCCAGCCAACCGCCACCCGGGATATAAACCGCAAACCACGCATGGGAGGCATCGGCACCGACCAAGCGGGGCTTGCCAGCCGCCGGAATGGTTTCAACATAACCACTGACATAACGCGTGGCAATGCCAAAACTTCGCAAGCAAGCGATCGCCAAATGGGCAAAATCTTGGCACACGCCGCGCCGGTGCGCCAACACTTCCGACAGGGGCGTGGCAATAGTGGTGAAACTGGGGTCGTAAGTAAAATCATTGTAGATGCGCCCCATTAAATCTTGCACCACCTCGACCACAGGCCGGCCTGGCAAAAAAGAGGGCAAGGCGTAATCCGCCAGTTCGGGGCATGAAGTCACCATGGGTGAATCCAACAGATATTGTTTGGCTTGCAGCGTTTCATCGGACTGATCAGACAGCGGGGCCGTTTGCAACCATTCACGCGCCATTTCCCAAGGCAGTGGATTGTTTAACAGGTTATCCGGCGATAGGGGCAACACTGTCACTTCGCTGATGGCGGAGACAATCAAACGTTTATGGGCTTGCGGAATGGCAAAATAGGACACACGGTTACCGAAAAAATCGAGCCGACCGGTCATTTCCACCGGTGCAGGACTGATCTCAAAACGGCTATAATGGCATTGTTGCCGCCAACATTCACGGGGTTGCAAGCGGGCCTCGTTTTGGCACAGCCCCACCAGCTGGCTATAGTTGTAGGTGGTGGTATGAGTGATACGGTATTTCATAACTCATCCTCGCCGGGTGGGTTGGCCATCAGCAATTGTGAGGTTTGCGAGTGGCTAAAATAAGACTCGGCAATCACATCTGCAAGCCGCCACAAGTCCTTAGTGATGCCTGCCAACAATGCCTCCAGCACAACGTAAACGCCGCCATCCTCAGGGCACTGCAATAAATCGGCAATCTTGCATAAGCGTACATCAGTATAGACTTTTAAGATTAAGCGTTCTTCCTCGCTTAACTGGCAGCCCCTGCATTCTTTAGGCAAGGCATTAATGTGCACAGAAAGCTGGCTTAACTGATAGGCTATTGAGCGCGGGTGGGTTTCATCCAGCAGCAATAACGCCAATACCATCGGCAACTGGATGCTGGAACGGTAGCGGCGCAAATAAATGGTCAGGCTATCGGTTGAAATCAACACTGATTCCAGCACTTGGCTCAGCAACGCCTCTTCATGGCGCAACGCCAGTGTTGCCCGCAATAACGAGGCCAACACTACGGCCCGCTCCAGCCTGCGCCCGCTGTCCAGCATCAGCCAACCAGCCTCGCGGGTGAGGCTTTCGGTTATCAAACCGCTGAATGCCACAATGCCGGTGACCAGTTCATCCAAATGGGCTTGCAACTGGTCAAAGGCAATATCCGCATTGACCACCTTTTGTTCCCAGCGCCGATGGATGTTATCAACGCTGCGCCAGGTATCCTGCGACCATAAATCACGGATGCTGAATGCGGAGTTAAAAAAACCGTTGATATTGGCGGAAAGCGACCCTAAGCGATGGCCATCTTTCACCAAAGACAGTAATTCGGCTTGCGGGGCTTTTAACAATTGCTCGCTGCCACCGACAAACCCAGGATAGATGCCGGTGATATGCGTCAAGGTTTTTAGCAACACTTGCAAGCATTTTACATCAATCTCATCTTGAAACTCATACACTTCCCATATTTTCTGCACAATCGTCTTCAGCACCCGGCTTTCCGCCTCGGCCCGCTCAAGATAGCGACCGACCCAAAACAGGTTGTCGGCAGCACGGCTGGTCAGTGGTTCGGCAACCACATCGACAATAATGCCACGGCTAGCTTGGGCATTGCCCAAGGCGACCCGTCCCAGTTCCGGTGACAAACCCAACACCCAAGTGTCCTTGCTGATGCCGCCCGCTTGGTTGGAGACGATAAAATCGTCTTTTTCTTTGGCAATACGCGTCAAACCACCGGGCATGACCAGATAGTCCTCGCCATCAGCCACCACAAAATTACGCAATACCGAATTGCGGTGTTCAATATGCTTGTCGATAAAAGCAGGTGCGGTGGAAAAACTGACCCGCTCCTGCCCGACATACAAATGCGGTTTGGCCTTGATCAGTTCACGCAAGGCATTTTTTTCGCCATTGCTCAAGGTGTTGCCAAAAATGACACCATGCCCCCTGCGGTTGACTTGTTTGATGACCAGATGCTCAATATTTTGCAGTACGAAATCCCGCTCCCTTGGCTGACCGCACCACCAAGTCGCCACCGAATGCAAAATGAGTTCCTGATTTAAAAAATACTGCGCCAAGCGCGGTAAAAAAGCCAACAAACCGGGGTTTTCCAACAAACTGCTGCCTAACGGATTGGCTATTGCCACATTGCCGCGCCGCACCGCTTCCAACAACCCCGCCACACCCAGACGGGAATTGCTTTTCAGTTCCAGTGGGTCGCAATAAAAATCATCCACGCGGCGCAAAATCACATCGACCGGCTTGAGGCCTTCCAAGGATTTGAGCAGCACCCGCCCGTCACGCACCGTCAAATCATCACCTTGCACCAAGGTGAAGCCCAAATAAGAGGCCAAATAAGCGTGTTCAAAATAAGTTTCGTTAAACGGCCCTGGGGTCAACACCACGATACGCGGGTTGTCTTTGTTCTGCGGGGCAATGTTGGCGAGCGCCTTGCTGAAGGTTTTAAAAAAGCCCGACAAGCGCCGCACTTGAGTTTCCCGAAAAATTTCCGGCAAGACACGGGTGATCGCCGCGCGGTTTTCCAAGGCATAGCCAAAACCGGAAGGGGCTTGGGTGCGGTCGTCCAATATCCACATTTGCCCGTCGGGGCCGCGCGCCAAGTTGGCAGAGTAAATGGTCAAATGGCGTTTCTGATCAGGCAAAGTACCCACGCAAGGATGCAAGAAACCCTCGTGGCCAAACACCAGCTCAACCGGCAATAGACCCTTTTTAAGCAACGTCTGTGGCCCATAGATATCTTTTAAGATCAAATCGAGCAACACGGCGCGTTGTTTAAGCCCCGCTTCTATGGTACACCACTCCTCCCTGCCAATCAGCAAAGGCACGGGGTCCAGCCGCCAAGTGCGGGTCAGTGTTTCGCTATCACCGTAGACGTTGTAAGTGACACCGTTCTCACGCAACAAACGTTGCGCCTCACGGCGGCGGCGTTCCAACTCGTCGCTGCCCATGGCTTCCAAGGACGTGATGAAACGTTGCCAGTACGGCAGCACCTTGCGCTGGGTGGCGTACATTTCATCGTAAGTGCCCAGTTGGGTGGCATAAAATTGTGTGCCGATATCGCTGGCATTAGTGTTGCGGTTTGCTGCTAATCGATCCATACGCTGCCATAAGATTTTGAATTTTTAAGGCGCATTATTTGTTTTAATAGCCATTGGAGAAACCTATACGGCAAGGCTAACACGCCCGCCACGGTTGGCTAGTGCCCTGCACCCGCCAACCGCCGCACTGCGATTAATGGCCCGCTGCGCTGCCACGGGCTTGGGATTGCCCAACTGGCAGCCAATACAGGGCTGTTGCCGGATTAACCATAGCATAATCCGGCCAGCTCGGAGAGGAAAACCTTGGGCGAGCAATGCCGCTAGCGGTTTTTTTTGCGTAAATCCAGCGTAAAAGGAAATTCCAAATCAAATTCTTCTGGCGGTGGGGCCATCGGCCTAGGCGCATAATCGCTGACAGTAAATCGATTGGCAAACGGCGTTTCTGAGGCAACATCATTAGAACCTGACAACGGCGGCCTAATGACCACGCCCGGGGTATGCCCATAATCCCAAAAACGGGTGATACGGCGGGCTTCGGCTTCAAAGCTATTGACTGGAAAGGTGTCGTAGCTACGCCCGCCCGGGTGGGCGACGTGGTAGGTGCAGCCACCAATAGCATGTCCGTTCCAGCTGTCAATCACATCAAAAACCAGCGGCACATGCGGGCTGATGGTGGGGTGCAAGGCAGAAGGCGGTTGCCAGGCGCGATAACGCACCCCCGCCGTGTATTCGCCTTTGCGTCCGGTGTTACGCAGCGGCAAGCGCCGCCCGTTACACGCCAACACATAGCGGCCTTCGGTAAAGCCGGTGACTTTTATTTGCACCCGTTCCACTGAAGAATCAACATACCGTGCCGTACCCATGCTGCCCATTTCTTCACCCAGCACATGCCAAGGCTCAATGGCAAAACGCAATTCCAACTCCATATCGTCGATCATGGTAGTGCCATAACGCGGGAAACGGAATTCAAAAAACGGCGCCAGCCATTCCAGCTCAAACGGATAACCCGCCCGCTGCAAGTCTTTGACGACATGCTTCATGTCTTCATGGACGTAATGCGGCAACATGAAGCGGTCATGCAGTTCGGTGCCCCAACGCACCAAATCATGTTGGTAGGGCTTGCGCCAGAACCAAGCAATCAGCGAACGCAACAACAACATTTGCACCAGCGACATACGCCCATGCGGCGGCATTTCAAATGCCCGCAACTCCAAAATACCCAAGCGCCCGGTCGAACTGTCCGGCGAATACAGCTTGTCAATACAAAATTCTGAACGGTGCGTGTTGCCGGTGATATCGGTCAGCAAATGCCTTAACAAACGGTCCACCAGCCACGGTGTCAACACATCACCTTCTGGCATCTGCTGGAAGGCAATTTCCAGCTCATACAACTTCTCGTCGCGGCCTTCATCGACACGCGGCGCTTGGCTAGTGGGGCCGATGAACATGCCGGAGAACAGGTAGGACAAACCGGGGTGATGCTGCCAATACGTCACCAAACTCCGCAGCAGGTCGGGGCGGCGCAACAACGGGCTGTCATTCGGCGTTGCCGCGCCCATGGTGATATGGTTGCCACCGCCGGTGCCTGTGTGGCGACCATCCAACATAAACTTTTCCGTACCCAAACGCACTTGAAAAGCCTGTTCGTACAATATCTCGGTTTTTTCAACCAATTCCGCCCAGCTTTTTGACGGATGGATATTGACCTCGATCACACCGGGATCAGGCGTGACCATTAAGCGTTCAATACGGTAATCGCGGGGCGGCTCATAACCTTCAATGACCACCGGCAACGACAGTTTTTCGGCAGTGGCTTCAATGGCGGCCAGCAAATCCAGATAATGCTCCAACAACGACAAAGGCGGCATAAAAATATACAAACGCCCATCACGCGGCTGGATACAAATGGCGGTATGCGGCACTTCAACATGCACCGCATCGGCATCGCCGGATTCTTGCTCAATAACCTCTGGATGCTCGTTGGCCTTCTCTTCAAAATGGCTGTAACGGCGGCAAACCTCGCCGTAATAATCGCCCAATTCAGGCAGGCTGGTGAACAGGCTTTGCGGCTCTTGGTTATCACGCTTATCAGGCGCCACCCACGGCAGGCTGTTCAAAGGCATCCTCATGCCCATGGGCGAATTGCCCGGGATCAGGTACATCTGGCCCCGCCTAAAATTCCACGGGCCGCCTTGCCAAGTCTGCCCGTACCAATTCCACTTGAGCGGCAGGGCAAAACCCACTGGAATGCCTAAGTCAGCATCCAGCACTTTAGTGATATTTTTGCGCTCTATCGAATCTTTTAAATCATATTTCAACGGATTGACATTAAGCGGCAAATTGCCTTCTTGCCAAAGATAATAAAAATTGTCCTCAAAAGCGGCGGTGATATAACGCGACGAAACGCCCAAATGTTGGCTAAGGTGGCGGACAAAACGCTCGGCATCAAGAGCGGTATGCCCGTAATCTTTATTGATGTCTGCCAGCAGCGCGTCATTACGCCACATGGCAACCCCGTCTTTGCGCCAAAAAATGCCATATTGCCAGCGAGGGATAGGCTCGCCCGGATACCATTTGCCTTGCCCATAATGCAGCAATGCGCCTTTGGCAAACACATCACGCAAGCGCTTGGTCAGCTCTTGCGCCCGTTCGCGTTTATGCACACCATCCGCCAAGGTGTTCCACTCAGCCCCTTCCATATCATCAACCGATACAAAAGTCGGCTCACCGCCCATGGTCAGGCGCACATCATCGGCCAGCAACTGGCGGTCCACTTTTTCGCCCAAGGCATTGATAAAATGCCATTGTTCATCGGTATAAGGCTTAGTGACCCGAGGGTCTTCGTGCAACCGGCTGACCGTGTTGCTAAACTCAAATTCCACTTCGCATTTGTCAGTGCCGCCGGTCACCGGGGCCGCACTGGCCGGATTAGGCGTACAAGCTAAAGGAATATGGCCTTCGCCCGCCAATAGGCCGGAGGTGGGGTCCAAGCCAATCCAGCCTGCACCGGGAATATAAACTTCAGTCCAAGCATGTAAATCGGTAAAATCTTGCTCAGGGCCGGAAGGGCCGTCAAGCGACTTGATATCGGCGGTCAACTGCACCAAATAGCCCGAAACAAAACGCGCCGCCAAACCGATGTGCCGTAAAATCTGCACCAACAGCCAAGCAGAATCGCGGCAAGAACCGCTTTTGATAGTCAGCGTTTCTTCACAGCTTTGGATGCCCACTTCCATACGGATGTTATAGCTAATATCGCCATAAACCTTACGGTTAATGTCCACCAAAAAATCATTGATGTTGCGCTGGGTCAAATCAAAATCTTTCACCCATTGCGCCAGTAATGGCCCTTTTTCGGTCACTTCCAAATACGGCTGCAATTCTTTAAGCAGCTGTTCTTCGTATTTGAAGGGGAATTTTTCCGCATACTCTTCCACAAAAAAATCGAACGGGTTGATCACCGTCATATCGGCAATCACTTCCACTTCAACACTGAGTGTCCGGGTTTTGTTGGGAAAAACCACCCTGGCCAGAATATTGCCGAACGGGTCTTGCTGCCAATTGATAAAGTGGTCTTTCGGCTCAATGTTCAGGCTGTAGCCGATAATCGGTGTCCGGCTATGCACGGCGGGGCGCAACCGGAACACATGCGGCGACAACGCCACCGGCCGGTCGAAGTTATATCGGGTTTTGTGGTTGATGGCCACTCGAATAGTCATAATTTTGCTTCCTCATCTATAGCCATAAAATTAATATTTTTTGCTAGCTCATACTGCCTTAACTGATTGACACAATAACAGGTGTTAACCTGACAACAAAGCCAATCATTTTTTGTGCTGGCCGATAGTGGTCTGGGCAAAAGCCAGCCCGTCAGGCCAATTTTGCTTAATGGCCTGCTGCCCATCGGCCTGCATGACCATTAACGCCTCCTCTATCCCTGCAGCATGGGTCAGCTCCGCCACATTATTGGCATGAAAATAACCATGGAAACCACTAAACCGTTGCACATATTCAATAATCAGCGAGGAATGCTCAGAAGCGCTGGAAAAAATCTGCTTTAAGCCTTCAAACTTGGAGCCAATAATATCCAGCAAGAAGCTTTTGCCCTCTTCGCGTATCGCCTCGACCACATAGTCGATATTTTCAACCCCCTGCTGTTTGCCGTCCTTAACAGCCAAGGCCAAATGATGCAGCCTTGGCCCATAGTTACGCACGTAATTCTCGGTCGGCGATGGAAAAATTTTTAAATGGTTGACAAAATACGGCGTGTTATTGGCAGTGAACACTTTGGCAGGACTACGCAACTCATCCTGAAAATGCATACTTTTGGTGACATTGGTTGACGAATTTTGGTCAATAATATCAAACGAACCCCAATAATAATAACTGGACAGTGACAGCCATTCCAAAATGGCCACTTCACGGTTTTGGCTGTAAATGCGCGTTGCCAAATGATCCACCGGCAAAATCAATTCGGCAATGCCCAATTGGTGCTGGCGTTCCTTGGCACGTTGGCAAACTTCGTAAGCTGTCGGGCTGACATCGCTGCAACCCAAATCATAATGCCGTTCCTGCTCGCTGCCGCGCTCGACATAAGCGACTATATTATGCGTGTAGGGCGACGGTTTGCTGATAGCAAGATTGACCGGCAGTTCCAGCCTAGCCACCTCTTCTTGGGAAAAAAAACTGATCCCACGCGCCTGCTGCAATTTGACCACAGCGGCAAGGTCAGTCACCCGTAAAACCTCGCCAATGTAGCGGCTATGCGGTTTATTGTTGCCGATAGGATACACTTCATTGAGGCTACGGAAAATGCCGCGTATACCATCATGCTTGACCTCGCGGACAATCAAATCGGGTGATTGGCCATCAATCCTGAGCACATGTGTCCAATGTGAAGCGCTCTCTATGGTCTGCAAATACCAGTAGGGGGACATCAGACAA
>Ga0007882_10001362_pt1 | contig 14236 bp, 7 predicted proteins | sample CryBogCBH12Aug01_FD_71195 | JGI IMG/M metagenome (GOLD analysis project Ga0007882, IMG submission 71195) | Freshwater microbial communities from Crystal Bog, Wisconsin, USA - CBH12Aug09.1 | ecosystem: Environmental > Aquatic > Freshwater > Lake | place: Crystal Bog, Wisconsin, USA | collected... | reverse complement strand
GCCGCCCCCGCTGCGCCCGCCGCCAAAAAGGCCCCGGCCAAGGCCGCCGCCGCGCCCGCGCCCGAACCCGAATTGGCCCCCGAGTCCGAAACCGAGGCCGAAGCCGACGCCGATCCCTCGGTCGTCCCCGTGGCCCCGCCGTCCATCCGCAAGCTGGCGCGCGAACTGGGCATCAATCTCGCCAAGGTCAAGGGCAGCGCCTCCGGCGGCCGCATCGTCATTGGCGATGTGCGCGCCTACATCCAGCGGCTCATTCAGGCGGCCGCCAAACCGGCCGCCGCACCCGCCGCCCCGGCCAAGCCGACGGCCGTGTCCGTGGATTTCTCGCAATGGGGTCCGATTCTCAAGAAGCCGGTCACGCCGCTGCGCAATGTCATTGCCCGGCGCATGTCCGAAAGCTGGCACGCCGTTCCGCGCGTGACGCAGTTCGATGACATTGACTTCACCACCCTGGGCGCGCTGCGCAAGCAATACGGCCCGGCCTACGAGCAGAAGGGCGTCAAGCTGACGCTCACGCCGTTCGTGCTGAAGGCCGTGGCGGCGACGCTGAAAAAGCATCCCATCTTTAACTCTAGCCTGGATGAGGCGGCCAACGAGGTCATCCTCAAGGAATACATCCACCTCGGCATTGCCGTGGACACGGACCAGGGCCTGATGGTGCCGGTCATCCGCGACGTGGACAAGAAGTCCATCCTCGAACTGGCCAAGGAACTGGAACTGGTGGCCGCCCGGGCGCGCGACCGGAAGATTACCGCCGACGAAATGAAGGGCGGCACGTTCACCATCTCGAACCAAGGCGCCATTGGCGGCGCGCATTTCACGCCCATCATCAACCTGCCGGAAGTGGCCATCCTCGGCCTGGGCCGGGGCGCGCTCAAGCCGGTGGTGCGGGACGGCAAGGTGGAAGTCCGCCTGCTCACGCCGGTGGCGTTGAGCTACGACCATCGCGTGATTGACGGCGGCACGGCCGCGCGCTTCACGGTGGACCTGGTAAAGGCGTTTGAAAACTTCGACGAAGCGGCGGTGAAAATTTAAAGCGTATGGATCCCATCAAGACTGAAATCGTTGTTGTCGGCGCGGGCCCCGGGGGCTATGCGGCGGCGTTTTATGCGGCGGACCTCGGCAAGAAAGTCATCCTGATTGAGCGCGAAAAGCGGCTCGGCGGCGTGTGTCTGAACCGGGGTTGCATCCCCTCCAAGGCGCTGCTCTACGCGACGCACCAGATTGTGAACGCCCGCGAATCCGCCCACCGTGGCATCACCTTCACGGAACCGACCGTGGACGTGTCCAAGCTGCGCCTGTGGAAGGAATCCATCCTCGAAAAACTCGCTGGCGGCGTGGGCTCGCTGGCCAAGATGCGCGGCGTGCAGGTCATTCATGGCCGCGCTTATTTTGAAGGCTCCAACAAGCTCCGCGTGGAGACCGAGCACGGCCAGCAGTTCGTGGAATACGACCAGGCGGTGCTCGCCGTCGGTTCCGTGCCCGCCATGCCCAAGGCCTTCGACCTCGGCAATCCCCGGGTGATGACCTCGACCGGCGCGTTGGAAGTGGAGGACATCCCGGAAAGCCTGCTCGTCGTCGGCGGCGGCTACATCGGCATGGAACTCGGCTTCGTCTATTCCGCGCTCGGCAGCCAGGTGACCGTGGTGGAAGCCATGGACGCCATCCTGGCCGGGGCCGACCCCGACCTGGCCCGTCCCGTGGTCGCGAATGCGAAGAAATCTTTCAAGGAAATCCGCCTCAAGGCGCGCGTCGGCAAAATGGCCACCGCTGGCAAGCAAATCAAGGTGGAGTCTGAATACAACGGCCAGCAGTTGACCGAACTTTACGACCGCGTGCTCGTGGCTGTCGGCCGCGTGCCGAACAGCTCCGACCTGGGCCTGGAAAACACCAAGGTGCAGCTCGATGACAAGGGCTTCGTGAAGGTGAACCACCACCAACAGACGGACGACCCGGCCATCTACGCCATCGGCGACATCGCCGGCGGCATCCTGCTCGCCCACAAGGCGCACAAGGAAGCGCGCATCGCCGTGGAAAACATTCATGGCGAAGCGGCGGTGTTTGAAAACATCGTCATCCCCGCCGTCGTCTTCACCGACCCCGAACTCGCCTGGTGCGGCGTGACCGAGGCTGAGGCGAAGGAAAAGGGCCTCAAGTATGAAGTCGCCAAATTCCCGTGGTCGGCCTCCGGCCGCGCGCTGTCGTTTGACCGCACGGACGGCGTGACCAAGATGATCATTGACCCGGACACCGACCGTGTGCTGGGCGTGGGTATCTGCGGCGCGGGCGCAGGCGAACTGATTGCCGAGGCCACGCTGGCCATCGAGATGGGTGCCACCGCCGAGGACATCGCCCTGACGGTGCATGCGCATCCGACGCTGTCCGAAACGCTGATGGAATGCGCCGAGGTCTTCTACGGCCATGCCACGCACACCTTCACGAAGCGGAAAGTGGCGGCGGAATAATCCGAGTTTGGCAAAACCAAACGCCACCGGCCGCAAGGCGGGTGGCGTTTTTTGTTTTTTAACCACCAAGTCACGAAGGCACCAAGGGGAAGCCCGCCGTCACAGGGAAGGCGGTGAGGGTACCGGAGCGCGGAGCATTGCTCCGCGAGTTGCAAAACATCCAAACAAAACCAGCCGGAGAATTGAAATTCTCCGGCTGGTTTGTGAATCAATCAGCCTACGAGCAGCCGAGGCTTTCGCCGCAGTTCAGGCACTTGTAGCAGGCACCGTTGCGCACCACGATGTTTCCGCAGTTCGGGCAGGTCGGGGCGTCCTGCTGGTTCGTAATCATCGAGGTCAGCGTCAGGTGCTGGTGCGAGGGCTTCGGGCCTTTGCCGTCCTTGGCTTCGATGATGTCAGTGTCATCGGCCACGGGCAGGAGTTCCGGCACCGGCCGGTTCACTTTTTTTTTCAGTTCCTCGAGGAGGCCGGGCATGGCCAACTCGGGCTGGGTGCGGGCGGCATTCATGGTTTCGCGGTAACCGGGCAGAAACTGGAAGGCCAGCCAGCGGAACACATAGTCCGTGATGGATGAGGCGTTGCGGATTTCCGGGTTCTTGGTGAAACCGCTCGGCTCGAAGCGCTGGTGCGCGAATTTCTTGACCAAGGCGTCGAGCGGCACGCCATACTGCCAGGCGAGGCTGGTGAGGGTGCCGATGCTGTCCATGAGGCCGCCAATGGTGGAGCCTTCCTTGGACATGGTGATGAACAGTTCGCCCGGGCGGCCGTCCTCGAAGAGGCCCACGGTGAGGTAGCCTTCATGGCCGGCGATGTCGAACTTGTGCGTGACGGCGGAACGGGTCTCGGGCAGGCGACGGCGCAGCGGCTTGCCGGCCTCGTCCTGCAGGCGGAGAACTTCCGCTTCCAGTTCCTTGAGGCGCGCCTCCAGGGCGGGCGCGGCGGGCGCGGACTTGTCGCCAGCCTCGTTGGTCTTCTTGGTGTTGAGCGGTTGCGAGCGCTTGGAGCCGTCGCGGTAGATGGCAACGCATTTCAGGCCCATCTTCCAAGCCTGCACGTAGGTGTCGCGGATTTCGGCGACCGTGCATTCGTTGGGCATGTTGACGGTCTTGGAGATGGCCCCGCTGATGAACGGCTGGGCGGCGGCCATCATCTTCAAGTGGGCCAGGTAGCTGATGCTGCGCTTGCCCTGGGCGGGCTTGAAGGCGCAGTCGAACACGGGCAGATGTTCCGCCCGGAGACCGCTCTTCACAGGCGCGCCGTTGGCTTCGACGTCCTCGATGGTGTCAAATTTCTCGATGTGCGCGATGATGCGGGTGACTTCGGCCTCGGCATAGCCCAGGCGGCGCAGGGCGTCGGGGACGCCGCGGTTGACGATCTTGAGCATCCCGCCGCCGGCGAGCAGTTTGTATTTCACCAGCGCGATGTCGGGTTCGATGCCGGTGGTATCGCAATCCATGAGGAAGGCGATGGTGCCGGTGGGCGCGAGCACAGTGACCTGCGCGTTGCGGTAACCGGCTTCGCGGCCGCGCTCGAGGGCGCGGTCCCAGCACTTGCGGGCCTCGTCCTTGAGAAAGCCGAATTCCGCGCTGGGATGAATGTCTTCGACCGCTTGGCGGTGCTGCCGAATGACGCCGAGCATGGATTCGACGTTGTCTTTGGCCACGGTTTTTTCCACACCGGAGCAGCGGGCGTCCCGGTAGCCGGCAAACGGCCCGACGCACGCGGCGATTTCCGCGCTCTGTTCGTAGGCGTGACCGGTCATGATGGCGGTGATGGCCCCGGCGAGCGCGCGGCCCTCATTGGAATCATAGGGCAGGCCGTAGCTCATGCAGAGCGAGCCGAGATTGGCGAAACCGAGGCCCAGGGTGCGGAAAATGTGGGAGTTTTCGGCAATTTCCTTGGTCGGATAGCTGGCGTTGTCCACCAGGATTTCCTGCGCGGTGATGAAGATGCGGACGGCGGCCTGGAAACGATTGATGTCCAGCTTGCCGTCTTCGCGCTTGAACTTCATGAGGTTCAGCGAGGCGAGATTGCAGGCGGTGTTGTTGATGAACACGTATTCGCTGCACGGATTGGTGGAGTGAATCGGCTCGGTGCCCTTGCAGGTGTGCCATTTCTGGATGGCGCCGTCGTATTGGATGCCGGGGTCGCCGCAAATCCAGGTACCTTCGGCGATTTTGTCGAGCAGCTTGCCGGCGTTTTTCTTTTCCAGCGGCTTGGCGGTGGTGACGGTGCGGGTCCACCATTCCTGGCCGTTCACGGCGGCGGACATGAATTCGTCGCTAACGCGCACGGAGAGATTTTCGTTCTGATACATGACGCTGCCGTAGGCATCGCCATTGTAGGAGCCATCGTAGCCCTGCTCGATGAGCGCCCAGGCCTTCTTCTCCTCTTTCTGCTTGGCATCAATGAATTCTTCGATGTCCCCGTGCCAGTCGCGCAGGGTGTTCATTTTGGCGGCGCGGCGGGTTTTGCCGCCGGACTTCACGACATTGGCGACTTGGTCATAGACCTTGAGGAAGCTCAGCGGACCGCTCGGGCGGCCGCCACCGCTCAGTTTTTCGCGACTGGAGCGGATCGGCGAAAGGTCGGTGCCGGTGCCGGAACCGTATTTGAACAGCATCGCCTCGCTGTAAGCCAGGTGCATGATGTTCTCCATGTTGTCCTGCACAGACTGGATGAAGCAGGCGCTGCCCTGCGGATATTCGTATTGCGTGGCGGCCCGTTCGGCCTGTTTGGTACGGGGATTGTAATACCAGTTGCCCCGGCTGGAGTTCTTGCCGACGCCATACTGGTGATAAAGACCCACGTTGAACCACACCGGCGAGTTGAACGCGCCGTATTGGTTCACGCACAGCCAGGTCAGTTCGTCAAAAAAGACCTCGCCATCCGCCTTGGAGAAATAACCATCGGCGATGCCCCAGTCCGCAATCGTGCGGCAGATGCGGTGGATGAGTTGCTTAACGGAGGTTTCGCGCTCGGGGGTGTTCTGCTCCCCGTAAAAATACTTGGAAACCACCACCTTGGTGGCGAGCTGCGACCAGGACTTGGGCACTTCCACGTTCTCCTGCTTGAAAATCACCTTGTTGCCGTCATCGGTGATTTCAGCGGTGCGCTTTTCCCATTCAATCTGGTCGAACGGGGAGACTTTGGCGTCGCTGAACAGGCGCGAAATGGACAGCGATTTACGGCCTTTGGCCTTGGTGGCCTTCGCCGGGCGGGCGGCGGAGACTTTTTGAGGGCGGCGGGTGGTGTTTTTGGGGGCGGGAGCCGACACATCTTCACGGGCATCAATCATTGCAAACTCCAATTTTTAGTGGTTAAACCTAAAGTCTTTCAGAGGCACAACACTGGCAAGACGATTTAGGCGGTAAAATGTTTATATTAAAGGGACAGTCGGCATTCGGGCCGGCTTGACTACCCCATTAGTGGGGGAACGGAGACCATACTGCCACCATATGTTGTGGATTTCAAGTTTTTTCTTAAAAAAAATGTATTCACCATTTTATTCAATAAAATCGCGGGGTTTGATGACCTTTTACGCCTGAAAAATAAATTTTTTTGCCGACTTATTCACACCTGTTAATAACTTTTCACACCGATTTTGCAATCAGTCGATGGAAAAAATCGGTGGGCGACCAAAAAATGCGGTCTGGCAGACGAATTTTAAGGCGTTTTGGTGCCATTTTGACCGGATGAATAGGAGGAAATCGGATGATAAATCTGGCCTATACGGTGGTCTGACCACTTCCAGTATGAAACAGCATCGGTCGACCTCTGCGGAGCGCGGGCTTCAGCCCGCTTCAATGACCAATCTAGCCAAGTGCCAGCAAAGTCCAGTCCACCTTCACTTTGGACGCTGAAGCGGCGGGAACGCCGCGCTCCGCTCGCGCCAACTCGTACCCGCATTGAGCACAAGGATCATAGTGCAATTTCATACTGCAAGTGGTATCGGGCGTAAAAAAACGGCCGGCGAAAAATTTCGCCGGCCGTTATGCCAAAAAAACTCCGCTTACGGCTTCCAAATCATGTCGGCCACGGTGCGACCGGCGGGAATGAACGGAATCACGTGGGTGCTGTAAGGCACCACCACGTCGAGCACGTAGGGTTCATCGGAATCCAGCATCCGCTGCATCGCGGCGCGCAGGTCTTTCTTGAACATCACGCGTTCGCACTTCACGTTGAAGGAATTGCAGACGCGGACGTAATCGGGATAAATCTGCGCACGCACATCGGGATCGCCGAGGTAGGTGTGACCACGGTTGCCGGCGTAGAAATTGTCTTCCCATTGCACGACCATACCGAGGTGCTGGTTGTTCAGGATGATGGCCTTGGCGGCGATTTTTTCCACATGGGCGGTGGCAAGTTCCTGGATGTTCATCAGGAAGGAGCCGTCGCCGTCAATGTCAATGACCTGCTTGTCCGGGTGCGCCACTTTCACGCCGAGCGCGGCGGGATAGCCGTAGCCCATGGAGCCGAGGCCGCCGCTGGTGACGAGCTGGCGCGGGAACTTGTATTTATACCATTGCGCGGCCCACATCTGGTGCTGGCCCACGCCGGTGGTGATATACGCGTCGCCCTTGGTCAGCTCATACAGCATTTCCACGACCATCTGCTGCAGGATGACTTCACTCTCGGTGCCCTGCATGTGATCCTTCATGTGGTCGCTGTTGGCGATCTCCGGCGTGATGCGGTAGGCGAATGGACCTTTCTTCTTCCATTCGTCAATTTGGGCGAGCCAGGCAGTGTGCTTCTTTTCGAGCGGGCGCTTGGCAATGAGCTTGTTCAGGCGCGTGAGGGCGTCCTTGATGTCACCCACCACGGGCAGGTGCGCCTTGCGGTTCTTGTTCAGCTCGGAGGCGTCAATGTCCACGTGGACAATGGTGCCGTATTTGCAGAACTCTTCAAACTTGCCGGTCACGCGGTCATCAAACCGCACGCCGAAGGAGAGCAGCAAATCCGCGCCGTCCTTGATCTTGACGGTCGGGTCGGCCGGGTTCTTGCGATATTCGTATTCGCCGTTCACGGCCCAGTTGGCAAAGGCCGCACCGTGCATGCCCAGCCAGCGGAGGGAGAGCGGGTGCGTTTCCGGGAACGCGCCGATGCCCATGAGCGTGGTGGTGACGGGAATGTTGGTCGCTTCGGCAAATTTCTTCAACTCCGCCGCCGCGCCGCTGGAGATGATGCCGCCGCCCACGTAGAGCACCGGGCGTTCGGCTTTTTCGATCAGGCCGAGAATTTCGTTCAGCGCCACTTCATCGGCGCGCAAATCGGGCTGGGTGTAGCCGCGCAGGCCCTTTTTGATCTGCTCGAGGGTCGGCCAGACGGGCTGGGTGCGGGCTTGCTGAATATTCTTGGGCACATCAATCACGACGGGACCGGGTCGGCCGGACTGGGCGATGTAAAACGCCTCTTTCACGATGCGCGGGATGTCGTTCACATCCGTCACCAGATAGCTGTGCTTCACGATGGGCAGGGTCACGCCGATCATGTCCGTTTCCTGGAAGGCGCCACGGCCAATCATCGCCTGGCTCACCTGGCCGGTGATGCAGACGAGCGGGGTGGAATCCATGTAGGCATCGGCGATGGCGGTGACGAGGTTGGTGGCCCCGGGGCCGCTGGTGGTCATACACACGCCGGCCTTGCCGGTCACGCGGGCATAGCCTTCGGCCGCGAAACTGCCCCCCTGCTCGTGGCGCGGCAGGATGGTGCGGATTTTGGACTTGGTCAGCGACTGGTGGATTTCCATGCTCGCGCCGCCGGGATACGCAAATATCACTTCGACGCCTTCGCGCTCCAGGGCTTGGACCAAAATGTCACGGCCATACATGGCCGCGCCGACCTCGGCCCGGGTGGGAGCGGTTTTTTTCTTGGTTGCGATGGTTTTGCTCATGTGCTCTTTCGTTTTGGCGGCGCTGGCGCAGGTGATTGACAAAAAACCCACGACCGTTGCCAGCCGTGGGTTTTTGTTAAATCTTCAATTCAACAAGCACCAACGGCATCGTCGGCTACGACGACTACCAGTACGGCGACTTGTGAATTGTTAATCATTGTGTGTGAAGGATACGGCTGCGGGCGGAAAGCGTCAAGTCTGGAAAATCTTGGGTGAGAAAATGGTAAAAAGGCGTTTGGCGCGCATCCAGCCCCAGCCCCGGAGCGCGGAGCATCCGCTCCGCGAGGCGCTTGCCGTGCAACCGGAGGGCCAAACGTTCAACGCCGCATCCTGCCTTGTAGAAACTTGTCTGGAAGCCGGTGTGGCCGCTGATTGACCTGCCGCCGAAGGGTGTAGGACGAATTTGGACTGCGGCGGCAAAGCGGAGCGGCGACGCCGCTTTTTTACGCGCGAATCAGGTGTCGTCTCTGGCCAAAACCGCTTGGCGGGCGCGGCCTTGCAAACTGGGTGGGTATGGACTGGCGAGTGGAAAAGCGGCGTCGCGCTGCGCTTGCCGCCGCAGTCCAAATAGCCGTCCGCCAACCACGCGCAAGGGTTCTACAGAGCACGCCGCATCCTCAAATTGTTACGCTGAAACACGCAGAGCAATGCTCTGCGCTCCGGGGTGGCCGGGCCGCTCTCACTTCCCGTGCTTGCGCGCCGGGGCGCGCCGGGAGAAGCCGCCTACGCGCGTGCGCCGGCGGGCTGTCTCCCCGCCGGGGCGGCCCTGATTCGGCAAGGGCCGGAATTTCCGGACGGGCGCGATGGTTTTGGTGCGGGTTTTGGGCACCAGCACAATCGGGCAGCCTTCGTAACCGAAGGCCGTGCGCATTTCGCCGCACAGGTATTTCTTGTATTGGTCGGACAGCAGGTCGTCGCGGTTCACAAACAGCAGGAAGGTGGGCGGCGCGAGGCGCACCTGCGTGGCGTAGAAGAATTTCAGCCGGTAGCCGGCGGAACTCACGGGCTGGCGGTGTTCCACGGCGTCATGTAGTGTCCGGTTGAGGATGGCCGTGGGAATCTTCTGCTGCAACTGCGCCGCCACGTAACGGACGGCCTCGAGCAGGCGGTCCAGATGAAAGCCATTCTTGGCCGAGGTGAAAATGACCGGCGCATAATCGAGGAAGAACAGTTTGTCCTGCACCCAGGCACCAAATTCGCCCAAAGTGGTCAGATCCTTGGCCTGGCCTTCGGTGCGCTTCTTGATGACGCGCTTCTCGATCTCCTCCTCGCGCGCCTTCTTCACTTCGTCCGCGAACAAATCCCATTTGTTGATGACCACGATGCAGGCGCGGCGTTCCTCGACGATGACATCGGCAATCTTCTTGTCCTGCTCGGTGATGCCCATTTCCGCGTCAATCACGAGCACGGTGATGTCGCTACGGGCGATGGATTCCTGCGCACGCTGGACGCTGAAAAACTCCACGGTATCGTCCACGCGCCGGGCTTTGCGCATGCCGGCGGTGTCAATGAGGATGTATTTCTGGCGGACGCCGTCGGTTTCCACCTCGAAGGGCACGTCAATGGAATCGCGCGTGGTACCGGCGATGGGCGACACAATGACGCGCTCGGAATTGGTGAGCACATTGATGATGGAGGATTTGCCCACATTCGGGCGGCCGACAATGGCGATTTTCAGCGGGCCGGTCGGCCCGCGCAGAATGCGGGGCTTCGCGCCTTCGGCGGCGGCGGGTTCGCCCGGTGCCTCGGGATCGGTCTCGGCGGCGGCCTGCTCGGCGGCGGCGATGGCTTCGGCCTCGTCCACGCCCGCTTCGGCCTCGGGTGCCGGTTCCGGGGCGGGCAGGAGCGCGGTGGCGGCATCCATGAGCGTTTCCATGCCCAAGCCGTGAATGGCGCTCACCGGAAAGATTTTGGCAAAGCCGAAGGCGGAGAACTCGTCAGCCAATTTTTCCACGGCCACGGTATCCACCTTGTTGGCGGCCACCAGCACGGGTTTGCCGGATTCGCGCAGACGGTTGGCCACCTCCTGGTCCAGCGGCATGACGCCGTCCTGAGTGTTCACCACAAAGATGATACAATGGGCGGCATCAATGGCCATCTGCACCTGGGCGATGGCCGCCTTGACAATGACATCGGTGGACTTCTCGCGGCGCAGCAGGCCGATGCCGCCGGTATCCACGAGGGTGAAGGGCTGGCCGCGCCACTCCACCTCGGCGGTCACGCGGTCGCGCGTAACGCCGGGCAGGTCATGCACAATGGCAATGCGTTTGCCGGCGATGCGGTTAAAGAGCGCGGATTTACCCACGTTTGGGCGGCCAACAATGGCGATGATTCCAGACATGGTGACAGTTTGCGCTACTTTGGGTGCGGGTTAAAGCCAAAAGCAGGGGCGGCAGACTTGACTTGCACGCCCCGGTCAGAAAAAATTGGGTCGGTAGTATGCCGGCCAAGAACCAAAGCAAAAAAAAGCCCAGTCGCGCCGAACAGCGCGACCTCGACACCAAGATTCAGTTCATGGAGGGGGTGCTGCGGCGCGATCCCCAGTATGTGGACGCCCTCCAACTCCTCGGCGACCATTACACCCAGCGCGGCCGTTTCGTGGACGGCCTGCAGGTGGACGAACAGCTCGCCAAGCTGATGCCGGACAGCCCGATTGTCTTTTACAATCTCGCCTGCAGCTATTCGCTCACCGACCGCTTTGACCAAGCCCTGCGCGCGCTCGAACGCGCCCTGGAGCTCGGCTACCGCGACTTCGCCTGGCTGGTCCGCGACCCCGACCTCAAAAAACTGCGCGCCCAGCCGGAATACGAGGAGTTCAGGGAGAAAATCCGCCAGCTCAAATCCGACTCTCGCTGACCATGAACGTCACTGTTCGCGGGCGCACGGAACATTACCGCACTGTTGCCTTTGATGAGCGCACCAATTCCGTGCGGCTCATCGAACAACGCCTGCTGCCGCACGAATTCAAGATTGTCGCCACCGCCGATTATCGCGCCACCGCCCGCGCCATCCGCGACATGGTCGTGCGCGGCGCCGGAGCCATCGGGGCCACCGCCGCCTATGGACTGGCCCAGGGCGTGCGCGCCTTTCGCGGCACCGACCTGAAGAAATTTGCCGGCCACACCCATCGCGTTTATGAGACGCTGGAGGCCGCGCGGCCCACGGCCGTGGATCCCGTGAATGCCATGGACGGCGTGCTGCGCCAAATGGCCCGGGGCGAAACCGTGGCCGAGCAGCAGTCGCTGGCCCTGGCCGCCGCCGAAGAATTTGCCCACGAGGATGCGGCCCACTGCGCTGCCATTGGCCGCCACGGCGCGAAGCTCATCCGCAACGGCCTGCGCGTGCTGACCCATTGCAACGCCGGCTGGCTGGCGTTTGTGGATATCGGCACCGCCACCGCCCCGCTCTATGCGGCGCAGGCGGCCGGGAAAAGATTTCACGTCTTCTGCGACGAAACCCGGCCGCGCTCCCAGGGGGCCACCCTCACCGCCTGGGAACTGGCCCAGCAAAAGATTTCCCACGAGATTATCGCCGACAACGCCGCCGGCCACCTCATGCAGCGCGGCGAGATTGACCTGGTGATTGTCGGCAGCGACCGTGTGCTCGGGCGCACCGGCGAAGTCGCGAACAAGATTGGCACCTACACCAAGGCCGTGCTGGCTGCGCGCCACGGCATCCCCTTTTACGTTGCCATTCCCTTGTCCACGATTGACTGGAATCTGAAGCGCGGCCGGGACATCCCCATCGAGGAACGGGCCGGGGAGGAAGTGCTGGGCGCGTGGGGCGTGAATTCCCGTGGCCAGCGCGAATGGGTGCGCGTGGCCAACCCCACCAGCACGGCACGCAATCTTGGCTTTGACGTGACGCCGGCGGATTTGGTCACGGGTTTCATCACCCCGCTGGGCATCCTCCAACCGGCCGACCTCTGGTCCCGCCGTCGCGAACTGCAAGCGTAGCGCTGCGAGTCGGTGCAAGGGAGTGACACTGGCCCCCGAACCGTTCACCGTTCGGAGCGCCGGCTTGCAGCCGGCTTTGCGCATCCATTTCGCCCAAATGGCTGGAAAGCAACCACCCTGTGTAACCAGCGGAAGTGGTAAGCCGGTCACAGACCGGCGCTCCGGGGGCGACCAAGCCCGGCGCTCTCAACGGTGGCGGTTTGCGGGGCCAGAGCCATGACGATGGCGCGTGCCACGCCCTGCGGATTAACAATCCGCGATACCGCCGACTGCCAGTCGGCGCCACTGCCAGAACCGGGTCAAGCTGCGCACTCGGCGCAATTGAAATGCAATTCGACCTTGCCACATGGCCAAAAGGAAAGTAGGCTCTGTTCCCCTTGCGGCGGGGTAGCCAAGTGGTAAGGCAGGGCTCTGCAAAAGCCTCATCGTCGGTTCGATTCCGACCCTCGCCTCCATCCGTATTGTGCGGAAAATAAAGGAGATACGCCGGGCGGAACGGCCACTGTCAGTGAAACTGTCAGTAAACCGGCGGTTGCAACCACAATTCGCCACTACTTGCCAGAACTTCGCTGAAACTCGCCAGAACTCGCGTTCTTAATACGCGGCGAAACCGGACTGGTTTCTCGATTCAGAGAATCATCTATGAAATCGAGATTCATCCTGTTCAAGCGGGCTGGTGTTTTTTACAGCGAGGACACCACCACCGGCAAGCAACACAGCTTGCGCACCAAGGACGAAGCCGAGGCGTTGACCATCCTGCATTCCAAGAACGAGGCTCACCGGCAGCCGGTCTTGAATTTGCAAATCGCCCGGACGTATCTGACGGCCACCGACCCGGAAGTTGCCAAGCGCACATGGCAGACGGCAATGGACGAGTTGACCAAGACCAAGACCGGCAACACGCGCCATCGGCACGCAACGGCAATCAAGGACAAGGCGTTTGACATCATCCGCAATCTGCCGATTCTGGAAACGCAATCAGCGCATTTCTTGAAGGTGTTGGAGTTGGGCACCGTCTCGACCAATGTTTATTTGCGCCGGTTCCACAACTTCGCCTTGGACATGAATTGGCTGCCGTGGTCGGTTCTGCCGAAACGCCAGTGGCCCGCCGTGAAGTTCAAGGAGAAACGCGCCATCGCCCTGGAGGAACATCAACGGATTATCGCCGCCGAGGTGAACCCGGAACGGAAGACCCTTTACCAGCTTTGCTGGCACTTGGGCGCCAGCCAGAGCGACATTGCCTGTCTGCAAGGCGAGGACGTGGATTGGAACAACAACACCGTCAGTTTCACGCGGAAGAAAACCGGCGTGCCGGTTTTGGTTCACCTGGGCGCGGAAGCCTTGAACGTGTTCAAGGATTTGCCCGCCGAAGGCCCGCTGTTCCCGTATCTGTCCACCGTCCGGGCGGGCGACCGCGCCACGGAATTTGGCCAACGCTGCCGTCAGCTTGGCATCAAAGGCGTTACGTTGCACAGCTACCGTTACGCCTGGGCCGAGCGTGCCAAAGTCGCGGGAATGCCGGAACGCTTCGCGCAAGAGGCGTTAGGGCACAATAGCAAGGCGGTTCACCGCGCCTACGCGAAACGCGCCCTGATGCGGATTCCGTCTTTGGAAGACTACGAGAAGCGGGCGGACGGCGCGGCCTTGCCGATGGCCAAGGCGAGTTAGCTGTCCGTTGCCAGGGAAAGATGGTCGCGAAGTAAAAGGCCGTTCTGCGAACCGTTCACAGAACGGCCTTTTTTTGCGTTTTGTTTTTGCCAGTGCGTGTTGATGGCAGTGGTCATTTTGACCAGCCAGACACGGTCTTTGGCCGTTTCTAAAAGGTCCGCCGTGGCAAAATACTTGGTGCCATTGACGGAAGGATTGCCCAGCGGCTTGAGCAGGCGGGCGTGAATCAGCGCCGGAATGTCATGCGGCTGGCA
>Ga0007882_10001360_pt1 | contig 14250 bp, 22 predicted proteins | sample CryBogCBH12Aug01_FD_71195 | JGI IMG/M metagenome (GOLD analysis project Ga0007882, IMG submission 71195) | Freshwater microbial communities from Crystal Bog, Wisconsin, USA - CBH12Aug09.1 | ecosystem: Environmental > Aquatic > Freshwater > Lake | place: Crystal Bog, Wisconsin, USA | collected... | reverse complement strand
GAGAAAATAAAAAATGGATCATTTAAACCTAAAAATAATAAATGGACAAATTGGACTGCATTTGATAGCTTAACAAATAAAAAATACAGATCCAGATGGGAATTAATTTGGCATCTTGCCTACCCTTATCTTAATTATGAAAATATTAGAATTCCATATTATGATAGCGATGGGGAAAAACATATTTATATAATTGATTTTGAAGACTCGAAAAATAAAATATTATATGAGATTAAACCTATTTCAGAGATTGATACAGATAAAAATATAAGAAAAAAAGAAGCAGCATTAAAATATTGCTTAGACAATGGTTATGATTATATAATTATAACAGAAGATAAAATTTTAGAAGCATTTAATAAAGTTTCAAAAGAACAATTAACGGAGGATTTATGCAAACTCAAGAAACAATTACAAAAACTATTAAAATAAAAAATATAAACAAAATAGGCCAAGGAAATGTTGTAAACTTAACAGTGAAAAACAATCACACTTTTATTACAAAAAACGGAATACCAACACATAATTGTGATAGCATATCACCATTAGGTCAAAGAATACTTAGAAACACTACTGAAGCATATTCATCGACCTGCAGATTTATCTTAACATGCAATTATGAAAATCGCATTATTCCTGCTTTACATAGCAGATTTGAAGGCGGTTCTCTTCATTTGGATTCACTAGATTATGCGGATTTTAGTGTAAGAGTTGGCGAAATTCTAGTTAATGAAGGTGTAGAATTTGATATGGATGTTCTTGATTCATTCATTGAAAAAACATTCCCGGATCTTCGTAAATGTATTAATCTTGTTGAAAAATTTTCAATGGATGGTGTCCTTATAAAACCAAAAGAAGAGATATCATCAGACAAAGATTATATTACCGATCTAATCCCTTTATTTAAAGCTGGTAAAGCAACAGAAGCAAGAAAGTTGCTGGTGTCACAAACATCAATCGAGGAATATGAAGGAATTTTTAGATGGCTGTATGAATCCTTAGATTTGTTTACTGACAACGATAATATTCAAAATAATCTTATATTAATTATTTCCAAAGGGCTTAGAGGTCACACTTTATCTGCTGATCCTGAGATAAACATATCAGCAACAATAATAGAAATGTGTAATGCATTAACGGAGTAAAAGATGGATTATAAAAAAGCAACATTAAAAATGATCGTTGAAAGTATTGAAGCTATCAAAATTATTAATATTGAACATAATTTATGTGATATGGTTATATACACTGATGGATTTGGAGCCAGCTCATCATATTGTAATGCTTCATTCAGTGATTTTGTTGCGAGACTTTTATCATCACTTGATTGTAACGATTATGAATTATCATTTGAATATGATGATGATGATTCTGAAAGATATGTTTATAAAAAAATCAATCACGATGTTGCAGTTTTATTCAAAAATTTATTAAAAAACAATGGATTAAAACAATGAAATTAATACGTGACAAATATAAAGATATAATACCACATGATCAATTAATTTTGACTTCACCAGCGCACCCAGGATATTATGAATTGAAATTAGAAGAAGAACTTGCTGAATTAAGAAGTTCAGGTTTTATGGACATTAATGAATATGGTGATGTTATTGAAGTTATATATGCAATAGCAAAACTTAGAAAAATATCCGAAAAAGATATAGAAAAAGCAAGAAAACAAAAATTAAAAGAAAAGGGCGGTTTTGATACTGGACTTTTATTAAAAGGTAATTAAAAACTTGAAAACAACTATAAAAATATGATATAGTATATCTTAATGAAAGGAATAAAATGACTGAACAAAATAAAATGTTAAATGCAAGAAATCGTCCAAGATTAATTGTTCAATATATACGACGACCAGCACAAGGATCAAATACTTCAGCAAAGGGTTTTGGTAAAACTGGCGAATGGGATGCCGAAGAAACAATCGACATTGTTACTGATTTGAAAACACGCCATCTTACAGATTCGCAAGTTATTCTCGATATTCTTCAGGCAAAAGTCGTTAAAAATCGTTTTGAAGATGCAAATGATGATCAGGTTTATAAACATTATATGGAAAAATACAGTGACCGTATTCAGCATGCATTGAGTTCATTTATCAGAAAACATTCAGCAAATATGGCAACAGAAATGCAAACAGAAAATACTGTAATTGAGGCAGAAGTTGTTTCTGAAGTTAAACCAATAGAATAAGGAAATTGTTAATGAATATATTTTTGGATTTTTTTACATTTACAGGAACATATATTATTATTGATCCTATTACTCTTATTGGATTATTCGCAATAATATATGCAATGAGTTTTTTTGCCAAAAAAATATTATCATCATGGAATCAAAAAACTTTTCAACCATATGAGTTCAATACTAATTACACTTCAGAACCACTTAATGAAGCAGATAAAAGTCTAATTGACAGTGTTACAAAAATTAACCAAGATGACAAAGTTATTTCTGATACAGAAGTTGCAACCAATAAAAATGATGAAACAAAACATATTCCTGTAGAACATTTACATACAGGAATATGGAATTTGTTTAAATCAAAAGGAAAATAATGGAAAAAATTATTTTAACAGATTGTGATGAAGTTATATTAGCATGGACTCCAGCATTTAAACATTTCTGTAGAACAGAACATAATTTAACTTATCATGAAAATGATCACAGAAAAGTAGTTGATATTTTTGGTGATAGAACCTTTGAATTGGTTGACGAATTCAATAACGATCCAAAATATTTTGAAAATATTCCAGCATATAAAGATGCACAAATATATCTTCCGCAATTTCATAAAGAAGGATATAAAATCATTGTGATATCAGCTTGCGGAAGATCAAACCATATAATCGATATGAGAAGAAAAAATCTCGAAGAACAATTCGGTAAAATATTCGAAGACATTCTTACTGTCGATTATCACGAAAGCAAAGAAGAACACCTTAAAAAATATAGCGAATCTTGGTGGGTCGATGATCATTTTGGACATATCGTTACAGGATTATCACTAGGACATAGATGTATTCATTTAGCAAGAATACACGATAAAGATAAACACGATAATCGAGTATATGATGCAAAAACATTTAAAGATGTCTATAGAATAATAAAAGGAAAATAAAAATGTATGAATTGAATATAGTAAATTTTGAAATAGAAAAAGAAAAAGAGTTTGTTAATTGGGCAAATAAAAATGATGTAAAGTGGAAGATTTTACCATCAAAAATATATTCAGAATTCCCTTCAAATTTAGTACCAATTGAAGATAAAATTAATAAAGTTTGGTATTATGTTACAACTATTGGTTTTGAAAACAAATATGATATGGACTATGTTGGTAATAAATTTGCAAAATGAAAACAGATAAATGGGAAGTAAGACAAAGTCTCTTATATGGTTCTGAACATATTAAATTCGTTGATACCGAAGAAGAAGCAATTAATATTGCCAAGCAAAATATTATCAATACCGGAAATATTGGACGAATAACATCAATTATTAATAATGTTGTCTATTATGACATATATGAAGAAGAATGTTAAATGAATAATATAAAATGTCAAGACAATTTAGAATTTCTTAAATCAATTCCAGACAAATCAATTCAACTTATAGTTACTTCACCGCCGTATAATGTCGGTAAAGAATATGAAAAGAAATTGTCAATAACTGATTATGTCGAAAATCAAACAAAAGTTATAAAAGAATGTATTAGAACAATGTCAGATACAGGTTCTATCTGTTGGCAAACCGGAAATTTTGTCGACAATGGCGAAATTATCCCTATAGATATTCTTCTTTATAATATTTTCAAAAACGAAGGACTAAAATTAAGAAATCGTATAGCATGGACATTCGGACACGGACTCCATTGTTCAAAACGATTTAGTGGTCGTTATGAAACAATATTATGGTTTACTAAAGAGAAATATTATTTCAATCTGGATCCAGTAAGAATTCCACAAAAATATCCAGGTAAAAAATACTTTAAGGGACCAAAAAAAGGTCAATTGTCTTGCAATCCCTTGGGCAAAAATCCATCTGATGTATGGGAAATAGGAAATGTTAAAAATAACCATCCAGAAAAAACAAATCACCCATGCCAATTCCCTGAAGAATTAGTCGAAAAATTGATACTGTCAATGTCAAATGAAAATGATATAATATTAGACCCTTATCTTGGATCAGGAACTACAGCAGTATCTGCAATAAAAAATAAAAGAATTGCTTATGGATGCGATATAAGCCAAGATTATATAAATATTGCTTTAGATAGAATAAAAATATAGGGGCAAAATGAGAAAGTATAATATTAATAAATTAGAAAATAAATTTCACGTTACTATATATACTAAAAGAAACACACTAATCAATATCATTAAATGGTGTAAGGATAATAATATTAAAAATCCTACACCAGTTAATAAAAAAATACCAGCTACAGTAAGATTAAGAAAAGATAGATCATTCAGAACAATTAAAAGAAAAAATAGATTGTTCCTTATTTTGATCCTTAAAAAAAATGAATTCTTAATGTTTAAAAATACTTGGCTAAGTTAAATCTAAATAACGTTGAGACCATTCCCCTGATTTTACTTTATCATAGGCAGCATTAAAATCTTCAGGACTAATCATATGTTCCATAAACGGAATCAATACGCAATTGATAAATGTTCATCTGGTTCTCCTCCAGTTGTCAATACAATTTGTCAAGATCATTAATCAGCTTAAAAAGCTCATTTGGCGTAAGGTCCAACGAATCATTATAATGACGATAATCTTCATTTGTTTTATCGACTAAAACGTTACCATCGTTATCCTTCACCATGAAGACAACATCACCATATACTTCATATAATCCATCGATCAAATCTTCTATTGATGGTATTTCATGAGGTGAAGACGATAATATAGATGAATAATCAATCGTTTCAATCGCTTCCTTTCTATTTTGACCATTTCTTAAATCATGAAAATAGACATTGTATCCGTTAAAATTATCCATTTTTCATCTCCTATGCAAGATCATCAAAATACACCCCTCGCAAAATCAACACATACCGTAGATTGATCAAAATGAGGATAAAATTTGACCATATTCTTTCCATCATATACTTCACAACAATTATGACGTGAATGACTACTTTCTTTCGTATCAATTAATTTAACTTTAACCGTACGATCACCACAAGTAAGACGAAGAATATTTGTTGATACTCGTTCCTGTTTAACCATCTTATGAAGACGAGATTGTTCACGCCGACGTTCCAGCTCAAGTTCTTCCAAACGAGCAGTCAACGTAGCAACTTCTTCAAGAATTTCACCATAACGATCACTCATAATATATCTCCATCAGTTGTTAATATAATTTAACATAGATGAATTTATTGTCAAGCGAAATGTAGACCTTATTTATCCCAGAAAAAAAATAATTATAAACGATTAAATTACATTTTTTCAATGCTAAATAATATCGAGCAGTCAGTAATCTAGGCAATAAATTTTTAATAACTTTTATTGGAGGCCCTCATATGGCTAGAGCATCACGCAACGGTAGACCAGCAAAAAGAACAAACAATAAAATTAACCCAAGAGAAGAAAGAAACATTTATAATATTTCAAATAATAATTTAATAGAATTAAATTTTAAAAAATCAGCAAAGAAAAAAATCGAAATAATTCCACGCTCAGTCGTCCAAGAAGATTATTTGGAAGCCTTAGAAGACGATAGTGTGAATATTGTTATTTCGACAGGACCAGCAGGAACTGGCAAATCAATGTTAGCAACAGAATACGCATTGAAAGCCTTCAATGAAGGATTATATGATAAAATAGTTATAACAAGACCAGCACTTCCATCCGAAGGGGAAAGCCTCGGAGCACTTCCTGGTGGAATTTTAGAGAAGATGTCTCCGTGGGTTAAGAACATAACTTCGGATATTATGGGAAAATATTATTCTATGTCTGAAGTTGAGAATTTAATCAAGAATGAAACAATTGAGTTAGCTCCAATTGCTTATATTCGTGGAAGAACGATTTCGCGAGCAATCATCATTTTAGACGAAGCTCAAAATCTTACTCCACAGGCACTCAAAGCTGTTTTAACTCGTATAGGCGAAGGATCTAAAATAGTTGTTACAGGCGACACAAATCAAAGTGATAGAGGCGGATCAAATAATGGATTACAAGATTTCTTAAATAAATTAGAAAATAATCCATCATCAAGAATAAAAGTAATAAAATTCAGCAAAAAAGATATTCAAAGACATCCAGTTATTACTGATGTACTAAAGGTATATGGCGAATAATTAAAAAGAATGATAAATAGACATGTAGGAGTGAAACGCCAATTTCACTCCTACATTAACCATAACTTATTCAGTGGAGAATAAATCATGTCTGAAAGTATTTATACTGTCAAATACGACACAAAATTTAACGAAGAACATATAATCAATATAGTAAATGATTATAAATCTGGAATTCAAGTTGCAAGATTAAAGAAAAAATATAATCACAGATCAGAAACAATAATAGAAATAATAAAATCTGCTGGATTAGATTATAAGCCAATCGGAAAAAATATAATAATTGCTGATGATATAACTGAAAAAATAATAAATGATTATAATTCATGTATTGATATGGCAAATTTAATAAAAAAATATTCCCTCACAAAATTAAGAATAGTAAAATTATTAGAAGATAATAATATCACATATGATCCTAATTTGAAAAGAACTTTGGCGATTAAACTGAAAGATAATATAATACAAGATTATCAAAATGGTGGTATTACAGTAAAAGAATTAACTATCAAATATAATTGTCCTATAAAATTAATTACTGATATTTTAAAAGATAATGGAAAAAATAGAAATAATAAATTTAATAGTATTGAGTGGTCAAAATACGATATTATTACATTATTAAATGAAACTGGCAGCATTGAAGGTGTAAGTAAAAAAACAAAAATTGCATGGCATTATATTGATAGATATATAAAGATCAATAATATAAAATTTGATCATAAATTTGTTTTTTATAGCGGCATTACTGATGAAATGAAAACAAGTGTATTTACAGATTATATAGTGAATGGCTTGGATAGAAAAGCGATGTATAAAAAATATGATTTGAACAAAGAACTTTTGGGAAAAATTATCAGAGAATTTACTACATCTAACAAATATTATTGGCCAATACCTGCAGAAAAAAGAACTGAATTTATTTTATATTCAAAACGAGTTAGACGATTATCAGTAGCATTAAGAAAAATTTATGGATTGAATAACGAAAAAGGAAAACATTGGAATCATATGTTAAGTGTGGTAGATGGATTCTTACAAAATGTCCCAATAGAATTGGTTGCATCAGTTGCTAACCAAGAACTTATTGATGAAACACTTAACATTACAATGTCATATCATAGCACAATATCAAAAGATGAATTATTAAAAAAACACATGAAATATTTGTCGGGAGGTATATTATGAGAGTATGGAACATAAACAACAAAAATGAAATGAAAAATATGTGTGAAACATGGGGACAACGCAATCACCATAAAAAAATAAAATGGCAAGAATATTTCGATAAGGGTCAATCGCTGGAAAAAAGAAGAGAAAATCTTAAAAACTCTATTAATTCGCCAATTAATAAAAAATTTTATAATAAAATAAAAGAATGGAAAAAAGAATTAAAATTAATTGAGGAAGAAATTCGTCAAATGAAATCAAACATAAGTATGAACATTACAAACGAAATAGAACGATCTATAAATGCAGTTATAGGTTTATATTGGAAAAAAGAAAATAAACATAATAAAGAAAATTTTGAGAAAGATTATGATTTTTCAAAATTATTCTATGAAAAAGAATATTATTTTATGTATTCGTTATTGTGTTTTATTGATTATAAAAAACAAAATAGTAATTTTGCTGATAAAATAAAAACACATATAATTCTACCATTACAGCTACAATTACAAGATGGTATTCACGAATTAAAAACAATTATGAAAGTGATATTATGTTAAGGAGGCTTTCGCCTCCTTATTTTATCCAACAACCTCAGATTTAAAATTTTTACGATTTTGCGAATCATTTTTTTGACGTTTATAAAATTCTTTTGTTTTTTCAAGTGTATATTCGGCACTTTGTAAATCATTACAACTGCCATCGTGGTCGTCACACCATCCATACAACCAACCATCATAAAATTGAACTTGATAATATGTTCCGAACGAACTATATTTTGTTACAATTCTAAATTTATTTGGGTGATCGAGTCTACCGTGATATAATGCAAATAACGCAATTACAAGAACAAAAGGTATTAAAAATATCCAAGTCATTATTCTTCATCATCTTCGAAACGATTTTTAATATATTCGTCCCACTGATTATTTTCACTATCTGTAAAAATAAAACCAAGTTCTGACATTTTTTCCTTAAGTTGGAGAAGACCTTCTTTAGATTCATCATAACGGGTAACAGTCCAAGGGGTCATATTAAATATGATTGTACCATCTGCTAAAATTGTTGACGACAAACTTGCATTACGTTTTGCATCCCATGAAGTTGCAGCAATAAATTCTTCAACAGTTCCTTCGAATGGTTTTGCATTATCTATCGCATTTTTCCTAGCAACATAATAACCAGCCAAATCTTTCTCGTTATTATCGTAAGTCCATAAAACTGACGAAACCATTTTATTATCAACAAGTAATTTCAAGGCGGCAATATCTTCTTCATCGACGTGATTGAAATTTCCGAAATATGTTTGTCCAAAATCAGTATATCCTTGGCTATGAAGGACAGTTTTTGTTTGATAATCGATTACGACGATTCCGTATTCGTCTGGAATTTTTTCACGGTTCCAAGCATAAACTGGTGTCATAGGTTGTTCGAATTTTCCTGTAGATTTATTACGATCATAGTCGTCTTTCATTTCGTACCAGGTTTTCATATAGTCATCAAGGTGTTGTTTATTTGATGTAATGAAGCCATACGAATTAATGAATCTTGGTAATGGATTAGTCCATCTTGACATTGCTTCGATTGATCCATCTTCAAAGCGTAGTGTTACGCCCATATTTCCGCCCATATTAAAATTCCTTATTTTTGTTGATAATTTTTTATAACTGATTTTAAAATATAATGTCAAGGAAAAATCACCACCAGTATGGAATTTCTCGTTTAGTCCATTTGGCGAAATTTTTTTTAGATTTATAATAATTTCTATATGCTATTACTGGATCGTTATTTTTAAATTCATCTGGCATCGCCTGTGCGAATGGTGTTAGGCAACCTTTTGGAATTTTATCAATAAGTTTTGCACACTGTTCTATAACACTCTTACATTTATGTATTTTATCGTATCTATAAGTATATTCATCGCATAAAGCGAGACCGTGTTCGACCAGCCATTGAAAATTTTCGGATGATTGTCCTGTCCATTTTGTGCAAGGGTGGTGGATATGTGTTGGTTTATATGGACCATTAACTTGTGTTGATAGTAATTGGGCTGTTTCCACACACATTTTCACGACATGTTTATTCATTTGCATTTGTGCGGCAATGATTGGATTTGTGTCTAAGATAAAAATATTCATATGATATGGTATGAAATTATATTAAAGGTGTCAAGGAAAATATATAAATACTTTTGAAATGGATTTTAATGGTGAATAAATGAAAAAAATCATACAATTAATACAAGAAGTTGAATTAAAAATAACGAGTATTGAAAATATTTTAGAAAAACGTTTATCTAAAAAACAACAAATGGAATTAGATAGACAAAAAGAGGAACAAAAGGAAGAAAGAAGATTAGCTAGAATTGCTGCTGCTGAACGAAGGATAGCTAATATGACACCGGAGCAGAAAAAAATTCAAAATGAAAAAATGGCAATTAAACAGCGAAATAAGGAATTTGATAAAATAAAGCGACCATTGATTAATAAATTGATTTCTTATTTGCGAGCAAAAGGTGATTCACATATTTATGCAAACATTCAAAAAGCGAAAACACTAAAACCTTGGTTAATTGATAATATATTACAATATTATAAGGATCGTTATGGAGATGATTATTTAGAAAAAACAAATTACAATGACGTTCTAAATCATTTTGATGCTACTGCGCATAATACATATGATTTCTTACAAGATAATGTATTGAAATTAAAGCCTAATGATCCAGTTGATAATACTTCATTTATAGACTTAGAAAAACAGAAAAAATTAATAACAGGCGGCGGCAGATATTCTGGTGTAGCAAATGGTTCTGGCCGTGGTGTTAACAGTAGATTCATACAAAGATAAATACATTATATGAATTTTTAAGGATAAATTATGCCCACTAAGTCAGAAAATAAATCTAACAAGCTGATTCAAAAATTAGATGACAGTAAAAGTTTATTAGACGTTTTGATTCAAATTGAAGATTTTATGGATTCGAAAGATTTGTATTGTTTTAAAAATTGGTTTGATGGGGAAATAATTGACGGTCCAAACATCAAAAAATATTGGGTTTCTATAACATTAAAATATGCTTATAAAGACATGCCTGATCCCGATGGTGGATTGCGTCTTATTAAACACGGTGCAAAAATAACATATACAAAAGATTATGAAGAAGAACCCACACCATTGTTATCTCCTGCTGATTTTAGACCTGGAACAAAAAAACCAAAAATGAAGAAAGAACCTATTTGGTTAGTTGAAATAAAAATACCTCGCAGATTCATTGAAGAATTATCAAACTCTGATTTAGAATTATATACAGATGAAGTTGATGTCGATGACACTGAAGATTCTACTGATGCTGATGTTAATGATGATTCCAATGAAATGAATGATGAACAAAATCCGGATACTGAAAATGAAACAGGTGATATTGGCGGCGGTGATGATGGAATGGACGATTTATTTGGTGGTGAATAATGAAGAGAATTAGTGTATATCTTGATGAAGGATTAAGAGAGGGCGATTTAGATGATATCCTTATTGGTTTGATTTCTATAGACGAATTTGAATCTAAAATAGATTCAAATTCCGTTGTAATAGGATTTTATTTAAATGATAGCCCGCCAGCAAAAGATTTAAATAGATTCATACAAAATGGTGCTATTCCTATTATAGATTCTGACATCTCACCTGCACCAAATAAAGAAGGTTTCTATGTTGTGTTTGTCGAAATGCCAAGAAATCAAGATTTTCCTAAGCATTTTATTGATTTATTAAGATCATTAAAAAATTTAGTAAATATTGACAAATGGTCATTTAAGGCTCATAAAGTCAAAGGTGTTAAAGAGGTAAGTGAAGACAATCTAAGAAAATATGTTCGTTTAGAACCAATAAAAGAAAAAAATGTTGTGAAGAAAGAAGAAAAAGTTAAAGAATTTTTTCAAGATACATATTTGGATGGTTTATTACTTGAAGGGAATGCGTTAACCCTTAAATCTGGTCGTTGGATAAGAACATTTAATATGATTGATTTTAACACTGTTAATCGCCTTGATGAAAAATATAACATATCAGACAAAGCATTTGGATTTGATGACAATGGCAGACTTGCTTGCAATCAACTATATGAATTTCTTGGTAAGAAAAATTGGTTAATTTATCTTATTGAAGATGCAATAGTAATTCAGCATTTATCATCAAATCAGTTAATGTTATTAGAAATTCCAAAATAAATTTTGTCATTAGAAATAATTTAAAGTATCATATAATCATTAGAGTAAATATGCTCATTAAATCTCGCAATTAAACTTGTGAGTTACTTAAGGATTATTATGACTGTTACACAAATTATTAAAAATATAAATTCTGGAAAAGGTTATTTACATATTAAAAATCAAGAAATAACAAATGATATACATCAAATATACGAACTACTTAAACATGAAAATGAAAATAATTGGAGTGGAACGTTTGGATTATTTTGCGAATGGATATATAGTGCTTATTATTTTCTCAATCTTTCTGGCAAAAAAACAAGATTACATTTCAAAGGAAAATCTGGATATATAATAAAATTTGAAGATGTTATATCTACTGGTGCAGGTAATGGAAATACAGGAGGAATTGATACTTGGTTTGACACATTCGAAGATGATAGACTTATACATCAGACATTCTGTCAGTCCAAAATAAAAATGGATAAATCTCTTTCTGCTGATGAACTTGGTTTATCATCGCTTGATAAAGATGCCTCGGTAAATGCGAATCATGAAATATCATACTCGTTAGTGTCATCAGTATGGGACATTAATCGGCGTCCATCGAAAAAATACCTGTCTAAATACGGTAATTTATCTTTTGTTGACAGGTATTCTCTAGATAATATGTGGAAAGCAATATGCTCATATACACTGATATTTACAGAAGAAGAAATTAATGAACAGGTGACAACACCATTTAAATTAAATGCGATATTCAGACCAAATCAGACAGAATGTATTAAAAAAGCAGTAAATTATCTACTGAATGTTGGTGATACGTTTCTTGTTAATGCTAAACAGCGATTTGGCAAAATAATAACAACTTTAGAAATAATTCGCTTAATAAATTGTAAAACAGTATTAATTTTGACTCATACGCCAATGGTTAACGACCAATGGAGGGATGAAATAAACAAATTTCATGATTTTAACCAGTTTAATTTTATATCAGCGCAGGATTACAGATTAAAATTGAAATTTGTTGAGAATAAAATTAATGTTATTTTTGCATCATATCAGGATATTGTAGATCATAAAGATAAAAATAGATGGGAAGATCTAACTAATATTCAGTGGAATATGATTGTTGAGGATGAATACCATATTGGTGGATTAACAACGTTATCTACCGATTTCAGATCACAAATCAGCTATGAAAAAAGATTGTTATTGACTGGGACTGCTAATAAAATATTTCTAACTGGGGATTTTAACAATATAAATTCATATAAATTTTCATATATTGATGAACAGATGGCAAAAAAAAATGAGGCAGAAATACTTATTAGTAGAGGATTAACTAAGCAAGACCATGAATGGTGGAACTCATATTATCAGTGTATGCCCGATATGCAGATATATGCAATCGAATTCAATCATTTGTTATTGGATGATCGTTCAGCATCAGATTTCTCTGCGGATGAAAATTTTTCTATGTCTAAATTTTTACGTGTTGATCAAAATTCTGGCAGATTTGTTTATGAGGCTTGTGTTATTAAATGGCTAGAAATGCTGAATGACGGTGGCAGCAAACAACGATTGACGCAGCCTTATTTAATGGCATCATTGAATCATCAATTGTGGTTTCTTCCATCTGTTGCTGCAACGATTGCCATGAAAAATTTGCTTGTAAAAACAAATATATTTCATGATTATTCTATTTTGCAGATGGATTCAAATCAGTATTCAGCTAAGGAATGTGGCGACATTGTAAGAACACATAATAAAAATATAAAAACAATTACTATTGCTTGTGGGCAATTAAAAGTTGGTGCAACACTTCCAAAAATTTCAGCTGTGTGTATGATGGATGATGGTAAATCACATGATAGTTACTGGCAGGCAATATTTAGAGGACAAAGCCCATATTGTGACAAATCGCATTGTGTAGTATTTGATTTCAACCCATTTAGACATCTGACCATTCTTTATAATTCAATTGTTTCGGAATCAGGCGATAATCAATGCATTGAGGAGTGGTTTGATTGCTGTCAAACGCACATTGTTTCAACAACTGGTCTTAAAAAAATCGATCTTCGTGAATTTCAGACAAAATGTGTTGAATATGGCGTCTTTGCTGAAAAATTTAGTATTGATAAAATATTTGTGGGTTGTGTATGGGATGATTCCATTAAGAAAGAATTAGATAAAATTCGTCAGAAAGAAACGAGCAAACAAATCGCTCCGCATATAAATAATGGTAAGCAAGGTAAAAATTTAGTCAGAAAAAGTACTGTAATTAACAGTGAACCTGAAAACCCTCAAGTTCAAAAAACGAAATTTGTTGATTATAATTTGATAGTCAATAACATAATAAAACAGATACCAAAATTAATGATGATATGTAAAGATATAAAATCACTTGCTGATATTAAACTGTTAGTAATAAATAAATCGACAATTACATTTAATAGTAGTATAATAATCGAAGATATATTTACTCAAATCATGAATGTAGATGCTGATTTACTGCTGTCTATTTTTAACTCAGGTAATTTAAATGATAGATA
>Ga0007882_10001359_pt1 | contig 14253 bp, 14 predicted proteins | sample CryBogCBH12Aug01_FD_71195 | JGI IMG/M metagenome (GOLD analysis project Ga0007882, IMG submission 71195) | Freshwater microbial communities from Crystal Bog, Wisconsin, USA - CBH12Aug09.1 | ecosystem: Environmental > Aquatic > Freshwater > Lake | place: Crystal Bog, Wisconsin, USA | collected... | reverse complement strand
TGGGAAAGAGTGCTTTAATCAACGCGTGTGGTGCTAGCACAGCAAATGTGTAGCCATCAGGAGCTGATTTTGAAACCACTTCGGCTGCTATAGAGCCTCCCGCACCTGGACGGTTGTCTACCAGCACTGAAACGCCCAGCTCTTTGGAGAGCTCATCAGCCGTGACTCGAGTAACAAAATCAGCTGATCCCGCAGGTGGATAGCCTACTACTAGCTTGATTGGTTTATCTGGGTAGCTTGACTGTGCTAAGGTCATCTGTGCAAAAAAGACAGCAGCAACCCAAACCAACAAGCACTTGGGAACATAGTTGCGTTGAAAATATTTTGGACCAATCAAGCTTATAAACACAGTCTTATACCCCCTTGAATACTGGCGTTCTTTTCTCTGCAAATGCTTTTCTGCCTTCCTTGTAGTCTTCACTCGCGAAACAACGTTTGACCATTTCACGAGCGGTATCCAAGTCTTTTTCAGACTCTTCAGTCAGACCTTGGCGAATTGAGAATTTTGCAGCGGCCATGGTTAAGGGTGCATTCTCGGAGACCATTTTTGCGTAAGCAAGCGTCTGCGCCTCTAGCTCAGACACTGGATGCACTTGACTAACGAATCCCATGTGCAGAGCGTTCTTTGCATCAAATCGTCTAGCTGAATAAAAGATGTCGGCTGTATTTGCAGCGCCCAAAATATCCATAAAACGCTTTACGCCTACGGGGTCATACCCTAAACCCAAACGGGCAGCAGGCATTCTGAACTGCGCGTCCTCGGCGCAGATGCGCACATCACAAGAGGCAGCGAACCCTAACCCTCCACCAAAACAGTAACCTCTAATGCTTGCAATCACAGGCTTTGAGCAAAGGATAGGTGCAGCGTACGCAGCATTGACATGCGCGTTGTACATGACCTGCGCGTCTTCAGTACCTCTTAACTTGTCAAATTGAGAAATATCTGCCCCTGAAATGAAAGCCTTATCACCATCACCAGAAATGACAATGACTCTGACCTCTGGATCTTGATCAAACGATTGAAGTGCGGGGGGAATGGCTTGCCACATCTCCATTGTCATGGCATTCATTTTCTCTGTATTGGAGAGGATGATGTGAGCAATAGCGCCGTTTTTACGTGTGATAACTTTTGACATAGATTAAAAAGTGTTTAGGTTAAAAAATGATTTAATTGGATTATCCGACAGAGTTTAGACAATCCCTTTGGCAATAAAACTCTCAATTGTTTGCTGTGAAATACCCAACTCACTAAGCACATCCTTGGTATGTGCACCTCTAATGGGCGAAGCAGTCTTTAATTGAGCCGGGGTTCTGGATAACTTCACGGGTTGGTTAAGCAAATGCAGCTCACCAAGCTCTGGATGAATGACTGGGGCACTCGCTCCCAAGTGTTTGACCTGCGGGTCAGCGAACACTTGGTCCATGGTGTAAATGGGGCCGCAGGGAATGCCGTCAGCGCCCAAAATCTTCAGCCACTCATTTGTAGTCTTAGTCACTGTAGTTTTGTTAATTTCAAGGTTAAGCCTAACCCTCCCTTTTGAGCGACCAAGAGCGGCTTGAAATTCAACATCTTCAAGTAAATCTAGTCTCTTAATAGATTCGCAAAATTTCTCCCACATGCCAAGTCCAGAGACCGCAATGTTGATATAACCATCACTCGTTTGATATGCTGATGTGGGCATAAAAGTGGGATGATCATTCCCGGTTTGTTTTGCAACCTCCCCCGACATGGTGTATCTAGCGGCTTGAAAATCAAGTAGGGCAAGTCCTGCCTGCAAAAGATTAGATTGAACCCATTGACCTTGACCGCTGACCTCACGCTCCAATAGTGCCGTTAAAACGCCCATAGCCGCTAAAAAGCCAGCGGCTACGTCCGCAACTGCTGCACCGACTCGCATAGGTCCATCTCCGGGGTTGCCGGTGACGGACATCAACCCACTTAGGCCCTGAGCAAGTTGATCAAACCCAGGTCTTTTCTCGTAAGGCCCGTCTTGCCCAAAACCTGAAATGCTGGCTAAGATAATTTTGGGATTGATGGACTTAAGGGAGTCGTAATCTATTCCTAAGCGAAATTTAACATCTGGCCTGTAATTCTCGACCACTACATCAGCAGTTTTCACTAGCTCTTTAAACACTGAGAGCCCCTCTTCGGACTTTAAGTTGAGCGTCATGGAACGTTTGTTCCTATGTAAATTTTGAAAATCCGAGTTTTCTCTAGGACCTGCGAGATCTTCGGGATTAACGTTCTCAATTTTGATTACGTCAGCGCCAAAGTCTGCTAACTGGCGAACGCAAGTCGGTCCAGCGCGAACCCTTGATAAATCCAAAACCCGAAACCGAGAAAGTGCTGGTGAGGCAGATATTTTTGACATGTTGAGAGCCCCCTATTTATGGAGCTAGATTAACTTGATAAACATCATACGTTTATACTCTAAAGTGCTATCCAATTATCTCAATGAAAACCCACACTTAAACACGAGGCTTGCTACCATGGAAGAATTTGAAGTTTGGAATTGGGTAATGCTGGCCATCGCATTGCTGCCCTTTGTATTTGGTTTTGCACTGGTTGGCCTTCAAAGGAAAATCTTGGTCCGCCACCCCGCCTCCGGGATCGTAAAAACTGGCTATGTTGGGTGGTCTTGGAGCTATCTGGTGTTTGGTTGGTTTGTCCCTATCTACAGAGGTGAAATTGCAGTAGGCCTATTCCATTTGGCACTCACTTTCTTCACTTTCGGATTATTTCAAGTCATCATGTCCTTTTTGTATAACAAACAGTATATGACTAGACTCTTAACCGAGGGATGGGTATTAGCAGATTCGGATGAAAATAACGCTTACGCTATGTATAAACTCAATATCGTGAATTTTAGATAAACACTGTCAAAAGTTAGATTCACCTGCATGTAGGCGTATGTTTCTTTTATCCTTTAATGCGAACCAAAGAGGAAAAAAACCTAACTCTCCTCCCTTACAAAATTAAGGAGCCTGCCCCGATAAGGACTGTAATCAAACAACGGGCCTTTTAGCATTGATTGAGTTAATGCAAAGCCGTTGTTTTTCATAATCTTACAAAACTCTGAGCTATTACCCCTATTGGGGTCGACAATTAATACTTGTGAGTGAGGCAATGCGTGCAGTTGAATAAACTGGGCTAAATTAGCGGGGTACATACGGTCATATAAAACGTCACTTCCGATAATTAAGGAGAACCGGCCCAAGCCTGGGTTCTCTCTGAACCAATGCCCAACCGAATATTTCATTGAGGGCAAATGGTTGAGAGTTAAGTTGTGTTTTAAAAAGGCCTCTGTCAACGGATGACAGTCACTTGCAGTGATATCCCCAAGTCGTCTATGTATTACCAAACTGGCAAGTGCTAAGCCACACCCAATCTCCAAAATGGGTCCACTGGGCAAAACCCAAGTTTGCATAAGATTAGCTAATTTTTGCTCAGAGGGCCAGACCAATCCAAATAACGGCCACTGGGCGGAGGAGATCCCTAAGGCCTCTGCTACCCCTTCATCATCTGAGAATTGCATGCGGTCAAGCAAAGAGCGAATTTCAAGTGAATGACCACCATCCACCTCTATGCTTTCAAACTTAATTTTGTAGCCTGTCTGCTCACCCTTAGGGTGAAACATCAATAGCTTTTGCGTCTAGGAGCATTACCTGAAGAGGGTCCTTTACCCGCGATATGCCTAAAGGTAATTCGACCCTTGGTCATATCGTAAGGAGAGAGCTCAAGGGTTACCTTGTCACCTGCCAAGATACGAATGTGGTGCATCCTCATCTTGCCAGCGGTGTAGGCAATAAGACCGTGTCCGTTGTCTAACATCACTCTATAGCGTGAGTCAGGTAAAACCTCATTAACGACCCCGTTCATCTCTAACATCTCTTCTTTAGCCATATCCCACTCCTTTAAGGTCAAGAGGTTATTACTTTTGACCAACTCGTAATTGATCTGCAAACTGCAATCACGATTACTTTATAAACAGAGGACGACAGGTTTGGACCTTACCCCCCAAGGGCGAAGCTCAAGAGGGAGGGGATGGTGAGAGGGAGATAACTTGGTCCACAAAGAACTGGCAAAGAAAATTAACCAGTAGTGGTTTAAGCACAGGCCAACCGAACAACAACAACACGACTTGAATATCGAAGCCAGTACTATGCCAGTAAACGCATCACATAGCAACTATTTCAGCTTTTAATTGATAAATATAACTAAAAAAGTACACCAACAAGGTCTAAATGCTGTGAATAGACCTTGTTAATTGCACATTACTATGGAATTAATCTTCACCAATCCTTTATGGCTTGGAGAATTCACTCTTGATTGGGATGTAAATCTCACCGCCCGCAGCCTTAAATTCAACTGATTTTTTGGCCATACCTTGATCAAGGACAGACTCTTCGTCCAATCCATTTTGCGCAGCATAATCGCGGACTTCTTGAGTGATTTTCATTGAGCAAAATTTGGGGCCGCACATTGAGCAAAAGTGAGCTTCCTTGCTTGAGTCTTTGGGTAGTGTCTCATCGTGGAAGTCTTTTGCGGTTTCAGGATCAAGACTCAAGTTAAATTGATCGTGCCACCTAAACTCAAATCTTGCTTTTGATATGGCCTCATCTCTCGCGCGTACACCGGGATGTCCTTTAGCTACATTAGCCGCGTGGGCTGCAATCTTATAAGCAATGATGCCTTGTTTAACATCCTCTCTGTCAGGGAGGCCCAGGTGCTCCTTTGGGGTCACGTAACAAAGCATTGATGTGCCCATCCAACCAATCATAGCTGCACCAATCGCAGAAGCTATGTGGTCATAACCAGGTGCAATGTCAATGGTAAGCGGGCCAAGAGTATAAAAAGGAGCTTCATGGCAATGTTTTAATTGCTCATCCATATTAGCCTGAATCATATGCATTGGAACGTGACCAGGCCCCTCAATCATAGTTTGGACATCATGTTTCCAAGCTACTTGAGTTAGCTCGCCGAGCGTTCTAAGCTCAGCAAACTGAGCCTCATCATTTGCATCAGCTCCTGAGCCTGGACGGAGTGCATCCCCCAGTGAGAAGCTTACATCATATGACTTCATAATGTCGCAAATATCTTCAAAGTGTGTGTATAGGAAACTCTCCTTGTGATGTGTGATACACCATTTGGCCATGATTGAGCCGCCCCTAGACACTATGCCCGTTCTGCGACCAGCTGTTAGATGAATCATGTGCAAGCGAAGTCCAGCGTGGATGGTGAAATAATCAACGCCTTGTTCGGCTTGCTCAATGAGCGTGTCCCTAAAGATTTCCCAGGTAAGGTCCTCGGCAACCCCGCCCACTTTTTCTAGAGCCTGATAAATTGGGACAGTACCAATCGGCACGGGGCTGTTGCGCACGATCCAATCGCGGGTTGTATGAATGTTTTTTCCGGTAGACAGATCCATTACTGTATCTGCTCCCCAGCGAATTGACCAGACAAGTTTCTCTACCTCTTCTTCAATGGAGGAGGTGACAGCAGAATTACCAATGTTGGCATTTATTTTTACAAGAAAATTGCGGCCAATGGCCATCGGCTCAATCTCGGGATGATTGATGTTAGCCGGAATAATCGCTCGTCCTCTTGCAATCTCATCTCTTACGAACTCAGGAGTAATAGTTGCAGGGATGATGGCTCCCATGGGGTTGCCCTTCAGGCGAGCCTCACGCTCTGGGTTGCTAAGATAATCTTGCATCCACTCGCGTTTGCCATTCTCGCGAAGGGCCACATACTCCATCTCTGGGGTAATAATGCCCTGCTTTGCGTAGTGCATCTGGGTGACGTTTCGCCCTGAGCGGGCACGTAGCGGTTTGCGTTGAAGTTTTAACGCCTCCACCCTAAGAGCTTCGATACGCTGTGCCTCGCGCTCCTCGTTTTTAACACCGTCATCTAGAACTTGGTGTAAACGTCCTTCATAGGGTTCAGTATCGGCTCGTGCGGCAATCCAGGGTGAACGAACAACTGGCAATCCAGCTCTGACGTCTATAGATGCACTTGGGTCCGTATATGGCCCCGATGTGTCGTACAAATGGGCTTGATCGCCATTGGTGAGTTGAACCTCGCGTACCGGCACCAAAATATCTTTTTGACTACCCTCCAAATAGATCTTTTTGGAGGCCGGAAACGGCTCACGGGTTAGGGACAATAACTGTTGAAATTTATCAGGTGCATTCATCGGAGTCTCCATCAATATATCGGACTCCGGTGATCTCTAATCTTTGGTGCTGGTCTAGAACCAGTTACCCCCAAAGAATGGTGAGCTGCCCTCTCCTTACGCCGGTGTGAACCGGATCAAGTTTTCGGGTTTGGATAGACCATCTCAGCACGCACAATGCGTACACCCCGGAGTATTTATAGATTCTAATTGCATGCAGACATAAAAGGTGGATAACCGGGAAAAGTAATCGGTCAATCCAAATTAGAATACAAAAGAATTATAAAAGTAATCTTAAGATTAGACAAGTTCCGTTTTTTAGATCAATCCGCTGGTAAACCAAGATTAATTTAAAGATGCTGACCATGAATCGTGGGTTAAGTTGCGGAATGATTAAAAGTTATGTGAAAATCTTATATGACTGCATGAGCATAACTTGATCCGACACCTTGATAAGTTTTGGAGCCGTGCTGTGAGCCTTACACCACTTCATTAATTTTGTCATAACCACCCAATAATGAGTTCTTCCGCTAGTTACTCTCTACCACCCAATACTACGGCAGTGACTGAGAAGACGCTCAGTGAGGCACTTACCTATTGCACATCGATTAGGCAAAAAGTCTACGCCTATTTACTTGACCCAGATATCAAGGATAACAAGCATCAACAAATTGATGGGTTCATTAGCTTCTTAATCATCGTTAATCTCTTTGCTCTGGTTGTCGAGCGTATTCCGGTCGTTTTTGCTGCACATGAACAATTTTTTCATGCATTTGACGTCTTCTCTGTGATTGTTTTCACAATAGAGTATCTTACGAGGCTGTATTTAGCGCCGGAGGATCAGGAGTTCAAAAGCAAGCGCTTCGCTCGAGCAGCCTACGTATTTAGTCCCTTCGCCCTCATTGATTTCTTGGCAGTTGCGCCCTTTTATTTCCAAGCTTTCTTGCCTATCGATCTGCGTGTTTTGAGGTTCCTCAGACTGTTAAGGATGCTCAAACTATTTAGAGTCCTAATTCCTGCCTACCAGGAGTTTATGACATTGAATGCCGCTAGGACCTTTCGTCAAAAAATGTATTCTCTTGTCTTTCCAAGTGAATTTGGCGGGGCCATTCATGAAATGTTCGAGAGCGTTATTGCTTGGTGGGTTGTGATCTCTGTGATTGCTGTTGTTTTTGAATCTGTCGAATCGATTCATTATGTGCTTAGCACCCATTTCATTATTATTGACTCAATTGCTGTTGGATTATTTAGCGTTGAGTACTTTATAAAGCTCTATTCCTGTGTTGAAGATCCAAGGCTAAAAAAATGGTTTTCTGGACGTATCAAACACAGTCTCAAATTTTCATCAATCATCGATTTGCTTGCTATTTTGCCGTTCTTCCTTGAACTCTTTTTGCATCATTTATTTGATCTTCGTTTTCTCAGAGTTTTCAGGCTCATGCGGTTACTGAAGATTACAAAGCAAAATAACTCTACCGCAGTACTCAAACGTGTTTTTACCCGAGAAACGCCCATTCTTGCGGCGGCCCTCTTCGTGATGATGTTAATGGTGGTTCTAGCTGCGAGTTTGGCATACCTTCTCGAGCACGATAGTCAACCCGACAAATACGAAAACATTCCAAGTGCCATTTACTGGGCAGTTATCACACTTAGCTCTGTCGGTTACGGAGACTTAACTCCGGTCTCCCCTGTTGGGCGTGTAATGACCATCTTTATGGCTGTAATCGGTGTCGGTATTTTTGCAATACCCTCAGCTTTGCTCGCCTCCTCGTTTGCAGATGAGTTGCACAGCGACAAAAATAATCTAGCTATAGCGCTTTATGGTCGCCTGAAACTTGGGTTTCCCGTAGACCTAAAAGATGAGTTTGTACTGTCTGAGGGAAAAAGACTTAACCTCTCTTTGGAACAACTCAAGGGTGTCATAGACAAAGTTATGTACGAATTCAAAATGACAGAGGATCTGATACCCCAACCTATCCTTGAAATTGCAAACAACACCGACCAAGCTCTTGAGCATTACGTCAAAAAGATATCAAGAATTCGTCAACTTGGTATCCTGATCCAACAGCAACCAGCAGAAACGATTCAAAGGCTCTCTGACCTCTTAAGTCCAAGTGAGGCAGAGCTTTGGAAAACAATTCAAGGCTCTAACCAGTTCTTGAATACCAAACCTCAATAATCTACAGACCTGACAATACCAAAACCTATGAGCGCTTCAATTACTAAACACACTCCCACCTTCTCTACTGCACCACAAATCGGCTTAGATGACTTAGCTGAAATCGCAGCGCTCGGGTATAAAACTATTATTTGCAATCGCCCTGACGGTGAAGGCGGTCCAGATCAACCTAGTTCTGCGTCAATAAAAGCTGAGGCTGAAAAATTGGGACTTGCTTTTCATAGTATCCCGTTTACAAGCGGACAACTCACTGAGGATTTGGTTAAAGAGTTTGCAAAAACCATCGACAACGCCAATACCCCTGTTCTCGCCTACTGCCGCAGCGGCGCTCGCTCCACGCAGATCTGGAGTCTTGGCCAGGCAACTTAATTAGTGATCCCCCAAATAACGCCTTCGCCAAAAGAAAAAAACCGAGAATAGGCTAATCACGAGCATGATTAGTATGGTCCAAAGCAGTCCGTTTTCTGAGTGTATATAGGGAAAATTCTCGAAATTCATCCCGAAAAACCCAGTAATTAAGTTAAGCGGTAAAAAGATAGCGGTGAGTACGGTTAAGGTTCGCATGATATCGTTAGTGCGGTTACTTTGAGCGTTGAAATGCATCTCAACTGCGGTCTCTGCACTTTGCTCCAGGCGTCTAACGTGATGAACGACGCGCTCAATGTGCTCGAGTACGTCTCTGCTGCGAAGCTTCAATAATTCCAACTCTTTGGGTGTACTCTCTTCCTCTTTGGCAAGAGTATCCAGGGAATCTAGCCAATCTTGTATTGCTGAGCGCTGATCCTCGCTGACCTCATCTAACATATGCAGGGATAGCCTTGCATCCAATAAAGCGGTCCAATTCTTAAACCGGGTTCTGGGGTTAAGTAACTCACTTTGCCAGTGGTCTAGTTGTTTAGTCAACTCGCGTCTTAAATTCAAATAGCCATCGACCATTTGGCTAACAATGCGTAACATCAAATCCGATGGGCTATGGGGGACACGGGAGACCACAGAAGTAGCACCTGAGTTCACTGTATTTACTGAATTAAGTAACCTCGTTGCGAAGCTGTCCCTCACCGAGCAATCAGTTGGATGAACAGTAATCAAAATACGTGACATGACCAAAAAAGCTACTGGACTGGTGTCAATCTTTCGAAGGACCGCTGGTCCCCCTCGTTGGGTTGGAACATGTAGCAAAGTGCCTGGCGCACTTAGATCGGTCTCGGTCTGGCCTGACGCAAGTCTTCTAAAGACCAATAGATCGTACTCAGAGGTGTAGTCAAAGTGAGATGGTAGTTGATTGTTCAACATATCAGTGATATGAAGATCTACAATCTGGACGTTGCAAAGCTTCTCAAGCGTTGCTTGAACGGATTGTTGAAGCACCTCGAATTCTCGTCTTGCAAATGCCATCCAAAGGTAGCCGTCAACAGGTATTTCCTGAGGCAACTCATCGCTCTCAAGGACCGAAGTTTGTGTTATCTTAAAGATTCTCATCCTAATATCTTACACAATTTTTGTGAAACTCCCATAACATGCGCGTACTGATTGTCGAAGATGACTCAGCCCTTAGATTAGGACTCAAACGTACCTTGCTCGCAGAGGGGTGGCAAGTGGACACCGTTGACAACGGTGAACTCGCGTTAGCTGCTACGCTGACTGAGACGTATGATATTGCCGTACTAGATCTAAATCTCCCCAAAATCGATGGGATAGCAGTTCTTAAAGATTGGCGATCTAAGGGCCTAAAACATGCAGTCTTGATTCTTACTGCTCGAGACGAACTGCAGGATCGTATTCTTGGATTGAATAGCGGTGGCGACGATTATTTAACAAAACCCTTCGAACCACCGGAGCTAATTGCCAGAATCCGAGCTATTGTCAGACGAAGAACTGGCACATTAACCCAAGTTTTGCGGGTGGGAGATGTTGCATTCAATACAGAGAGTCGAGAGCTGTTTCATAAAGACCAACGAATATTGGTAAGCCCTAGAGAGGCCACACTGCTTGAACTACTTCTTGGCTCCTCTGGTCAAGCGGTACCTAAGAGCAGAATAGTCTCAGCGATGTCGAGTTGGGATACCAACTTTACGGCCAATGCTGTGGAGATATATATCCTAAAACTCAGGCGCAAATTAGCGGTCACAGGGGTATCCATCGTGACCGTTAGGGGGACAGGTTATGCACTGGAGGCGACTTGAGTGAACCTATTTAAAGCAGAGAGTCTTCGGCGAAACCTCGTACTTACCTTCATTTGGCTTTGGGTAGCATCTGCCCTTGCTGCAACGCTTGTTGCGTTTTGGTTGGCAGGTCGCTCTGCGCAGGTCTCGTTTGACCGTATATTGAAAGACGACGCACTTGCTTTAGCGACTCAAATACACTGGGACCAATCAGGAGCAGTTTTTGCAGCGGATCCAAACACAGCCGATTATTTAATTTTCGATTCTCTCTCTCCCTCCAGGTTTATGGTTATTAACCAGGACGGAAAAAAACTAGTAGGTAATGCTGTACTCACCCTTCCACCTAACGCGGATCAACAAAAGGCGGGTTCGCCGCTATTCTTTGACTCCGATAACGATATCGGAAACCTTCGAGTTGTTGCGATCCGTTTAGAGCATAAAGACAGTCCTGGTCATGTATGGGTGGTTGTTGGCGAGTCTCAAGCTAAACGCAACCACATTTCACACGAGTTAGCCGCAGCTATCTTTCTACCAGCAATCGGACTTGCCGTGTTTATTGTTCCTCTATTGGTTGCGGGCATTCGTTATGGTCTCGCTCCAGCAAATGCAATCAATGACGCTGTTGCAAGACGAGGAATCAATGATTTATCCCCTATCCCTTTATATCAAGTACCTGTCGAATTAAAAGGGCTCATCAGTCATATCAACGATTTGCTTAAAAGAGTGCAAGACGCAGTCGCACATGAGAGAAGATTCATCTCCGATACTGCTCATCAACTCAGAACTCCTTTAGCAGGAATTAAGCTCTTGGTGGATGATTTACTGAGAACCTCCCAGGCCAGCCCAGAGGATCCCCCCAACAAAGAGGTGCTAAGCGAATTAAGCACAGCATCCACCCGGGTTACCCAACTTGTTAAACAGTTGCTCACTCTTGCCAGATCCGAGGGGGGTAATGCCGTGCAGATGGAGGAAATTGAGTTAGGTCCTATTATTGAGGACTTGACTTCACACTGGAAACCTGTGTTTGCAAATAGCGCCAAAGAGTTTCATATTAACGCTTCACTTCGCTCATTGGATGCATTTAAGATAAAAACCAATGCAACTCTTGTCCAAGAGATATTAGCGAATTTAATTGATAATGCGTTGAACTATGGTGGGGACCGGGTTGATTTAAAGGCAACCCTTCAAGAGCACAAACTAATGTTGCATGTTCTTGACAACGGTGACAAAGTCTTTGCAGAGGATATAGAGAGAATGCTCACACCATTTTGGCGGGGTAAAGACCTCTCTCACCACGGTGTTGGACTAGGCTTGCCGATTGCTCAAAAAACTTGCGCTTTACTAGGGGGGCATCTTAGCATTCAAATTTACCCCGAGGTGAGGGGTACTCAGATAACTATTGAATTACCTTTGAAAAGTTAACTTGAAATGCTTTAGAGAAACTAAATTTACTAATCTGAGCATTCAAGTATTCGATTTTCTTCTGCTCTGAAACGCCAACCATTCGCCAACTATTCCTCGTCTAAAGGCCATAACGCAAATCACGAAGATGGCTCCGATGATCACAGTCACCCAAGATCCTACTCGGTCAGACAATAGATTTTGAAGAGCAACAACGATAGCAGAGCCAAGCACAGGACCAAAAAAAGTTCCAGCCCCACCCAACATTGTCATCAGAATCACCTCACCCGAGGTAGATTGGATAACATCCGAGAGGGTCGCAAAACCCAGTGCCACGGTTTTTAGTGAACCAGCAAGTCCCGCTAGAGTGCTAGAGAGTATGAATACAAGCATCTTTTGATGATCAGCAAAGTAACCAAGGGATGAGGCTCTAGGCTCATTCTCTCTGATTGCTTTTAATACTTGACCAAAGGGTGAGTGAACCACTCGTTGAATAAACAGGTAAACCATCACAAATACAAAAAGCACGAAATAATACATCGATAGATCATCAGCTAATGACAACAGTCCAAAAAGATCCCCACGAGGTACCCCTTGAATTCCGTTCTCCCCACCGGTAAAGGGCGCTTGAAGACAGACAAAATAAACCAACTGAGACAGGGCTAGTGTGATCATTGCAAAATAAATCCCAGAGCGCCTGATTGCGATCAATCCAATCACCAGTCCTAATACTGTAGACGATAAAGCACCAACCAATAAAGCTGCGGGTGTCGACCAAGCGTTTGCTGTCATTAACCACGCAGTTACGTAAGAGGAGACTCCAAAATATGCTGAATGTCCAAAGGACAACATACCCGAATAGCCAAGCATCAAATTAAAGGCACACGCAAATATAGCGTAGCAAAGAATAGTCATCAAAAAGATGGGATACAACCCTATCCAAGGCGCAAGCAATGCCAACAAAAGCAAAACCGTATAAAAAGTAGTATTTCGAGTCATATTCATGTTCTACTCTTTACCAAATAATCCAGCGGGACGCCAGCACAACACAATTGCCATAATTAGGAAGACTACGATATTTGACGCCTCAGGATATAAAACCTTGGTAAAACCCTCTATAACACCCAAGCCAACACCGCTAAGAATAGATCCCATGATGGAGCCCATACCGCCAATCACAACTACAGCGAAAACTACAATAACAAGAGATGATCCCATTAGAGGTGAGACTTGAATGATTGGCGCGGAAAGCACCCCAGCTAACGCAGCCAACGCGACGCCTGCAGCATAGGTAAACATAACAATCAAAGGTACGTTGATACCAAAAGCTTGAACAAGTCTAGGGTTCTCAGTAGCCGCTCGCAGTGTTGAACCAAGTCTGGTACGCTCTATAAGGTACCAAGTCAAAAAGCAAATCGCCAGGGATGCCAGAATAACCCAAACTCTGTAGATAGGGAGATTCATAAATCCTACGTCGATTGCCCCCTGCAACAACTCCGGAACAGGGTAAGTCTGACCGGAAGCACCAAAGACTTCTCTTAGTACACCCTCAGCAATCAAAGAGAGTCCAAAAGTCAATAGCAGACCATAAAGAGGATCGATCTTATACAGATGCCTAAGAAAAAGTCTTTCTAAGACAAGACCAAGTACCCCAACTGCCAGAGGTGACAAAAGTAGAGCCCACCAATAACCAAATCCAAACACGTCAAGTAGCACCCATGTCGCGTAGGCTCCAAGCATATAGAAGGCGCCATGAGCAAAGTTAACGACACCTAATAGTCCAAAGATGACGGCAAGACCAAGGCTGAGCATCGCATAGAAAGAGCCGTTTACCAGTCCAAGCAGAAGTTGTCCTAATATGACCTGAATAGGAATTCCAAAAATATCAGTCATAATTCGAAATTATCAGAATGAGAGTTTGAGGTAGTGATCATTGGGCGGCAGTCATATCTTGGGTTTAGGGGAAATGTAAGTTCAACTCCGGTTGCAGTAGTGTTAGCTTTTCAAAAAAATCCATGTGTTTAGAGTCATTCAATTACGAACTAGACAACCTAAACGCCTAAAAATTCATGCAACATCGACATCTTTGAAGGCAACTCTGCATGATTGAACTGTTGCACAATTTGTCCGTGCTCCATAACATAAAAGCGGTCTGCCAAAGGCGCAGCAAATCTAAAGTTTTGCTCAACCAAAATAATCGTAAATCCCGCTTGTTTAAGTGTTGCAATCATTACGCCAAGCTTTTGAACAATAACCGGGGCAAGACCCTCGGATATCTCATCCAATAACAAAAGCCTGGCACCTGTTCTTAATATTCGAGCAACAGCAAGCATTT
>Ga0007882_10001358_pt1 | contig 14253 bp, 12 predicted proteins | sample CryBogCBH12Aug01_FD_71195 | JGI IMG/M metagenome (GOLD analysis project Ga0007882, IMG submission 71195) | Freshwater microbial communities from Crystal Bog, Wisconsin, USA - CBH12Aug09.1 | ecosystem: Environmental > Aquatic > Freshwater > Lake | place: Crystal Bog, Wisconsin, USA | collected... | reverse complement strand
GTTGCTGTTCGAGGCGCAGCAATGGATTGCGGGTCTCCCCGCCGGCTGCCATGCCTGCAAGTATGCTTGCATGGCAAAGGGGCGGTTGGTGGAGCTAAACTCCCACCGTCAATGCACGCGCCCGCAAAAAACCACGCTGGTCTGAATTGCTGAACCTTCGTGCATTCGTTCCTCAACGCTGCTTCGGCTGCGAAGCCGGCATCGTCGTCAAAACCTGGTCTAATTCCGGGCGGTGCATAACTCAAGAAACGTCGTCGTCCTCCGGCGGAACATGAGCACGCTGACGAACTCCCAATTGCTGGGAGCCACGGCGCGGGCTTGGGTGTTCAGCCGGTCAATCGCGTGTTCAGCTTCCAGCCCAGGTCGCCTTGGCGCGGATCCAGTTGTTCGCCCAAGGTGGGCATCAGAAAGGAGGCTTGGTGCGACGCGGAGGACTTGGTTTGCATCGCTCATTTCGACCAGCTTTTACAACGGCCATTCAATTTTCCGATCGAATTATTTCACCGGCATTCTCGCCTTTCTCAATACCATCAAATAGAAAAATATTCTTCAGGAACGACTCAATAAATTCAACACCATCTTTCGGTCTGCTCACAAATACATCAAACTACGTAAATATCATTGACGACATTTACCAGCCGATGGAGCTGGCATTGATCTCCGAATTACGGGAGAAGCTTGCGCCACACTTGGCCGTCAAGCCATCCGGTTTTTTATGGTCGCTCGCAATCTTGGCTAGCAACTTGTTTGAGGCGATTCCGATAGTGGCAGTCAAATGCCGTTCAGTTTTTATCCGCTGTTTCAATACCGCTGCCAATGTCCGGGCCTTTTCTAGCGAGCCAGCCATCGTCTCAGCTTGGCAAATGCTGGACATGTCGAGATACGCCTGAACGTAACAAATTACAGACAAATAACGACTTACTGCTATAATGGCACAAGTAGACGGGATGACCCGACCAGCCGTAACAAACAAAAATGAAACGTTTCATCATCGCCGCCCTGATAGGCCTCACATCAACCACCCGAATCCAAGCGCAAAACGCTCTGGACGCAGGAACACCTGTAGCTCACGTGCTTAACACAAACCGCCCGGCGCTACACGGGACAAACAGCTTCGCCAACAGTCCTTTTGCTGACCTCAAATTGACCGACGCCCAAAAGGCGCAAATCGGCACCCTGTCCAAAGACGCCGGCATCAAAATGCGGGATGTCATGACCGACAAAACTCTGGACAAAGATGTCCGCATTGCCAAAATAAAGGCCTTGCAGGAAGAACGTTTAGCCGGCTTGAAGAAAATTCTCACGCCAGAACAATCGGCAAAGCTGGAAACCAAACAGAAGGCGATGAAGGAAGAATTCCTCAAACGCTGTGCCGCACAAGCTGCGGCCGGAGCCCCCGCACCGATTAAATCCACGAAGTAATTAGCAATACAACAATAATGCTACATCAAGCCTTCGATTGGCCTATCAGCATATTTGGCACACTTTGTTCATCCCAGTCGCCATCCTGCTCCTAATAGTCATACGCCTCACAAAATCCAACATTAAAAACAAGTTTTAGTCGAGCCGGCTAAACCCGTCACTCCACCATATATTGACCGCAGCAGAGATTAACCCATTGCTGATAAAATGAAACAGTTATGAAAGTTTTCACCATTGCATACCTTTTACTGTCAACTGTCATGACATACGCGTTAGATTACATTGAGCCTTTCCTGAATTTGACCCAGACCGTCGACCCGGCGTCCAACAGAACACACCTCGCATGGCGCAACATACAAGGCGCGACAAGCTACTACATCTTCAAAGTAGACAAAAATGGGAACATTGTAGAAACAGATATGTCGCTTACTAACAGTTGGACAGACAACGACCCAACACCTAACCCGGATAATCTTGTATCGTACGAAGTTTCTGATGGTGGAATCTACAACTACGACACCGCAGTTAAAAGTTATGATAGATATCCGCCGGCAGGGACACCGGGCAAAAAAGGAATGACCTGGACTATTAACTCAGTAGCCAACCACTATTGGCACATAGGATGGACACCTGTCCCTGGAGCTACAGGATACGCAGTTAGAACAGTGCAACAAACGTCAGCACCGACTAACTGGCTGTCAGTTCCAATAACCGCGCAAACAACAACCGGAACTGACACCTACATTGCCCTGTCAGGAACTCAAACAACATGGGCAATCGTTCAACCCCTAAACCGATACGGAAATGGGTGGTTCGTCTCACTTTCCGGTGTGCCCGATGGAAATGTGGCGGTAACCTTACACCAGGTCAAAAAAGATGACCTAATAAAAACAGGGAGCGGATACGAATTGACAACTAACCCAGATATCTTAGCCAAAGAGGGGCTTTTGATGGCAGGGACAAACGCAATAGCAGGAGGCCTTTGCAAAGACGGGATTTCACCATTATTGATTAAAATCCAATGGGTGCAACCAACAACCACCCACAATTTCAAAATCGTTTTCAACAGTATTAGCTCAATGCTACCTGCTGTAAATAATTCAATAGAATTATTGATCAATGGTGCGTGGGTAAAGCAAAACACATGGGACAGCACGCAGGGATCCAATGGAGACCCTGTGATGTTTGCTAAAATCGGGCCATTTGATCGGGATATAAATGCAACAGCGTTTTTGGACGATAATTTCCAAGTTGTGGCTTCCGACGTATATACATATGACTCGGATTCCGAAAACTTTTCTATCGCAAACCCACCGCTCGTGCTGGTTCACGGGTATACGTCGGACGAGTACACATGGGGCGACAATTTTATGGGAGTCATTAACCCTAGCTACGACAATGGAAGTCGAATCCAAAAAATCGCATATGGAACGACTATGATAGAACGCCTATTCGCACAATTCGGAATTAATCATACAACCTCTAAAATGCTAGACGACAGCCAAAATCAAGCATATAGCTTTGCTACATTGGCTCCAATGCTTGACGCCGAATTGACTGAAAACGTAGAAGCTGCCAGTTCAGTCCTTCACCAAAACTGGGCGTTTATCAACTACGACGTCGTGGGGCACAGCCAAGGCGGAGTTCTAACGCGGATGCTCTGTAGTCCGAATGGGGCACCGAACAACAAAATACCGCCATTTACACAAAATGGGATACCCCGTTTCAATCGTGTTATCACACTTGGCAGCCCACACAATGGAAGTCGAATCGCAAAATACGCTACCGGACTAGGTTCATTAATAAGAACACTGGCGGAGCTATCGAGTATAATTCCACCCAAATTCTACCCAGGAAGTGTGGACTACCAATTAGCAAACAGCATAGGGTGTGACCCATTAGCTAAAATCCACGCTGTGGGTTTCACTTTACACAATAAAAAAGCGCCTGACTATAACCAGCCGTATCGTTACATTCTATTTGAACTTGTGGGGTTTTATTCACAACGGCAAGATGGGATTGATTTAGGAGGCATTGTAGCAACAAATGATTGTGATGGGATAGTGCATTTGGAAAGCCAAATTGGAGACCCCAGTAATCATTATACATTAATAACCAACGAACCAATTGGGCACGCTGACATAAAAGGAACACTTAGCACTCGATTTGATGTGAATAATCCACTAGTGCCGGTAGCAGCTAGCACAGAAACAAGCTCGATGACAAGCGCGCTAACTATTGCCGAACTTCTTAATGGAATGGGGGATAACTTCGGAACATTTACAACTGCACCGAACGGTATTGACAACACCAATGCAATCTTGTCTCAAATTCTATCACAAAAAATAAAACCAATTATGGTTTTAGGGCTAATAAGCCCAGCAACATTCACTACCGTTGTCATTGGTGGGGTGTTAACGGTCGTTGGAACAACGTCTTGGACACCAAGTCCGGCATCGTCAGTTGTTGCAAAAGGAACAACCGATACAACGCCTGTGACAAACTCGTGGCTTCTCACACTATACGACAATGATAATCCCAAAGGGATAAATTGGGACGCAACGATTACAGGACCAAATACCATATCATTTGTGTATCCAGATTACACCATTGAAGGAATACTAACTGCAGTTGCCTATACATGGAGTAATAACGCAATATATTTATCCGATGAAGTAGTCATTTACAGCAATACTCCCTATGCAACACCAAAAAATATAACATTCGACATTCCTGCCTACGCTGCGACGGGAGATATAATCTCAGCGAAATGCCTTGGAGATTACGGAACGGGAGTCCCGCTTCCTGTATTTCAAACAGCGACCCTAACCACAACGAACACACAACTCGCAATGCAAAGTGGAAATGGTCTAATATTGCTACGACCGGGAATTGCGACAGTAACCGCGACGCTTGGAACAAATACAGTCACGCAACAAGTTCAAATAACAGGAAGAATTTTAGACTCGGTGCCACCAACCCTCCAAATACTTAGTCCAACAAACAACGTTCACGCTACAAACTCGGTAATCCTCAACGGGACGGCCTCGGATGACACAGCGGTAGCATCCGTTTTTTATCAACTTAACGCCGGAATCCCAACGCTGGCCACAACTACAAATAGTTGGACCAACTGGACGGCCGTTGTTTCGATCCCAACGCCTGGAACAAATAGCCTTACGGCCTACGCCGTCGATTCGAGTGGAAACCAATCCACCAACACAGCCAGCATCAAAGTGATTGTCACCGTCTTGGCTAAAATCACCGTCAACACAAACGGGCTGGGAACGATTTCCCCAAATTACAACGGGCAATCGCTCCAAGTCGGCAAAAGCTACACGATGGCGGCTGCGGCCGGAACTGGGTTCACTTTTGCCGGCTGGACAGGCACCGCCACCACCAATGGCGCTACCATCACATTTCTGATGCAAACCAACACCGCGTTGACCGCCAACTTCGCCGACACCACGAAGCCGACGCTGGTGCTCAAAACGCCCACAGCAGGCCAGCGTTGGAGCAACAGTGTGTTCACCGCTACCGGCACAGCTTCTGACAATTGGCAACTCGCAAGCGTCAATTACAGCCTCAACAGGCAAGCCTGGACCAACGCCAGCCTCGTCGGCACGAATTGGACGGCTTCACTCAACCTAACCCCGGGCACGAACACACTGTTTGCCTACGCCGCTGACGCAGCCGGCAACAAATCGGCCACAAACAATGTCAGCCTCCAATACGTTGTGACCAACATGCTCCAAATCCATGCTTTCGGCCTTGGAAGCATCTCGCCAAACTACAGCAACGCATGGCTCGAGGTCGGACGCGCCTATTCTATCACGGCAACGCCAAAAGCCAACTTCATTGTCACAAATTGGACGGTATCCACCAACTGGATTGGCGGGACCGTTACCAACACCACCACAATGGACTTCACTATGGCATCCAACCTGACGCTGTTCGTCGACTTCGCGGAAACTGTAAAGCCGACCGTCGTCATCACCTACCCGGCCGCAAACCAAAAAATGACCAACGCGGTGGCGAACCTCACCGGAACAGCTTCTGATGCTTGGGGCGTCGGTGGCCTTTGGTTCCAAATCAACAGCAATGGCTGGATTGCTGTCACCACCACCAATGGTTTCACGAACTGGGCCGCCACCGCTACGCTTACGCTCGGCACAAACAGCATCAAAGCTTTCGCCCAAAACCTGGGCTACAACTTCTCGGCGACAAACGCCATAAGCATCACATCCAGCAACACCTTCCGGTTGCTGATGACAATGTCCAACAGCATCGTTGTCGGAACCAACGGAATATCCTTTGGCCTCGACATCTCCAAAAACCTAAACGGCCACATCCAATTCTCAACAAACTTGGTGGACTGGCAAACCCTCACAAATTTCACTGGAACGAGCACTAATGTCACGTTCCGAGATCCAACCGCAACAAATTCCACACGCCGCTTCTATCGGGCCGTTATCCCCTAAATGACCGAAGAATCACAAATGGGCGATACTGAACGCATCGCTAGGAAATCCGCAAAAACAATTGCGGATAACGACAGCCACGCCGCCAAAAAAACAATACGACACAACTAAGGGCCGCCTGGGAGTTAATTGAAGAACTAGGACGGCCGGGGAATTTTATGGTCTTCAAACTCGTGCATGAATACATCCCAGAATACCTGCTCACTCCAGAAACCGATGCTGAAATTAAAAACATTTGCACCGGCAGGGCATTGTATTTTTGGACCTCGATAACGAATCCTGCATTGTCGTAAGACACGACAAAACCAAAAAAGAAAAACCTGTCATCGAATATGAATTACAAAGGCGTAGACTAAAACAGGCGCTCACAATTGAGCACACGCTGGTTTGCCAAGACCTGCCGAAACGCCTTAAAAAGTCTCACGATATCCACGATATCACCGCAGAACTACTCGCCTTGCGCTTGGTCGACACCCTCATTTGATCGCCAGCTGGGTATGTGTAACGATTCCAACCTGTCCTTCATGCGTTGCCACAATGAATGGCGGCGCTTTAGAAGATATTTTTTGGTCGATACCGCCTCCTAGGATTTCGGCGTATACTTACCCGTGGTAGTCCACATCGTCCGGTCAATCAATCCCACGATGGCGTTATCAATGGCAGTCATCTTATTAATCACGGGTTTACCGCGCAAATTCGGATTATCACGCTGCTCTACCGAAGCGTAGAAAGCGTCCAGGTCGAGATGGAAAATGATCCGAAACATCAGCGCGAGAATTGGCGCGGTGCATCGTCCCATTCTCGAATGCGGTCGCAGGCCTCTTGAAAGTAATCTTTGGTGGTGTCCAGCCAGATGATCCTGCTGTCCCGTTTAAACCAGGTGAGTTGGTCTTTGGCAAACTGGCGGATAGCGATTCCGAGCTGAAGCCGCAATTCGTCCAGACTACCCAAATCTCCGCGCAGATAGCGCGTGACGTAGCGATATTCCAAACCCAGCTTTTCGAGTCGCGTGTCAGACACCCCTCGGCGGCGGAGTCCGGCGACCTCCTCAATCATTCCGTTGGCCAGTCGGTCTTGGAGACGCTTTTCAATTCGCTTTTCAAGAATTTCCCTTGGCCAGCTCAACCCCAGTTGCAGGCAGTTGTATCGCGGAGATCTCTTGCGTCCGGCGGAGTGCGTGCGGCCCGCCGCTGCGATTTCAATGGCCCGGATGAGCCGACGAGAATTTTTCTTGTCGATATGGCTGGCTGCCTCGGGATCGGCCTGTTCCAGCCGCTCAACCAATTCAGTCAGGGGCAGGTTTTCCAGTTCCGCGCGCAGGGGCTCGTTGGGAGGGACATCCACCAACTCATATCCCTCGACAATGGCGCTGATATACAAGCCGGTCCCGCCAACCAGAAAGGGCAATTTTCCAATCTTCGTCATGGCGTCAATGGCACTGAACGCAGCCTGCTGATACTGCGCCAGTGAATAGAAATCGGTAACTTCGGCCACGTCGATCAGGTGATGCGGCACTGCCCGGGCCTGCTGTGGGGTGATTTTCCCGCTGCCAAGATCCAGTCCCCGGTAAAGCTGGCGTGAATCGGCGGAAATGATTTCGCCACCGAAGCAACCTGCCAGTCGGATGCCGAGGTCACTCTTCCCGGAGGCATTCGTTCCGAGCAGGACGACCAGCTTGGGATGGGGATTGTCACTCATGCCATTTGCACGGAATTGTAACCGGTCGAAGCGCAGAATCGAGGTGAAACGAAAAAGCTGGGAAGCTTGCCATTTGAGGAGTGAACACAAAGCCGTGAACAAATCCAAGGCGTAAACGGTAGAGCTGGCCATCAAAGTCTGCTATCATCTCATCATGGACATTGATCTGACCGGGTTTTCAGCTACACAGAAACAGGCGCTCTTCGATTTGCTCATTCTAGCGATGTATGCGGACGGCCATCTTTCATCAGTGGAAGAGGAGCAGCTCCAGAAGCTTTTGGCCGCGATGGGATTCACTGACGAGATTGATCGACAACGTGAATTCGATGCCGCCGTGACCAGAATCAGACCCAGCATTCAATCGATCTACAAAGCCAAAGAACTGGCTATGGGGTTGGCTGATTTATTCACCCTCCGCCCACAACAGAAGCTGGTTTTTGCCGCCGTTGAAAAGATCATGACGTTTGACAACAAGATCAGCACTTGGGAAAACACGCTGCTCATGGAACTGCGGATGAAATTTAGACTGTGAAGCGGAAGTGCGATTTCCTCAATAAAACCAGCAGTTTTGTCTTGGTGAATGCTTTTGAACCAGCTTTAATGGGCCTTCGACAAACATTAATCACAAACACACAATAAAATCATGGCCAAAGCCCTCACCAAATCCCAAATCGTTTCCGCCCTCGCTGACAAAACCAGCCTCACCAAAAAGCAAGCCGGCGAAATCCTGGAACAACTCGCATGCCTAGCCTACAAACACGCCAAGGACTCGTTCACCATTCCCGGTCTCGGCAAGCTCGTTCTGGTCAATCGCAAAGCTCGGGTCGGTCGTAATCCCGCTACTGGTGAAACGATCCAGATCAAGGCCAAGAAAGTCGTGAAGTTCCGCGTCGCCAAAGCTGCTAAAGACGCGATCCTTGGTGTGAAGAAATAATTTCCGCAGTTTTTACCAAGGCACTCTGTTCATTCAGGGTGCCTTTTGCTTGGGGTTGGCTTCGGCGTCAGCTTCAAGACTTCCGCTTTCATTTCCTTGCCCGCCTTGAACTTCACCATTGAGCGAGCCGGGACAGGCACGTCGGTCTCGGGCTTGTTCGGATTACGTCCGACTCTGGCTTTGCGGATTTTCACGTCAAACACGCCGAAATTGCGCAGTTCCACTTTGTCACCCCTGGCCAATGCTTCGGAAATCTGATCCAGCGTTTTCTGAACCACCTCGGAGACTTGGGATTGAATCATTCCGGTCTCTTCACTGATGCGGCTCACAAGGTCACGTTTGGTTAGAGTCATGGCGAACCTTTCCTCCCTGACCATACAGCCGCAAACCGGTCTGGGCAACCGAACACTCCCAACCAGCATTTTGTCTTTCTGGCCTTGCCTTGGAAAAAGACCGGGATGAACCAAAATATTTGCCAAATTTCTTGATGCCGGCGAAAGAGAAAATCGAGAAGTGAGGTTTAAGCGATGGGAACAATTCCGGGTGAAAAACAGCTTTGAACGATTTCAGAACGAGTTGGGAAAATTTGAATCCGTTGTTAGTTTTGTTGTTAGTTTTAACCCAAAAACCTCTGGAAACATTGAAAACAAAGGATGGTGCGCGGTGGAGGTTTCGAACCTCCGACCCCTACCGTGTCAAGGTAATGCTCTACCACTGAGCTAACCGCGCGAACTGCAACATGAAGGCTGTTCAATAAAACAGCGGCGCAGAGATTAGCCGCCGGTCATTTCGGTGGCAAGATTTTTTGGAGGAGACCAACACCAATCAGCCGGGACTAGCGCCGTTTACTTTTTAAGTTTGCGCCTTAACTGACCTGTCAGAAAAACCATGCCGCCACCCACAAGCGCCAGCGTCCATGGCTGCGGTTCCGGCACGGTCATGATGGAAAGGATGGCCTGATTAAGCGTGGCCGAGCCGCCCCCGGACGACAAGTCGGCGATGAACAAAGTCCAGGTCCCATTCACTCCGCCGCCCGTCACGCCATTGAACACGGTCAAGTCCGCCGTCGGAGTGGTTGTAGAAAACACTGTGCCAGCCGATTGCGGGTCAATGTTCAACCCATCCGCCGCCCACGTCCCAATCACCTGCCCAGAGCCATTCAAGCTGGGGCTGCTGCCGTAATTGTGAATGTTGTTGCTCGCGACGCCATCCAAGGTGATGTTGAAACCCGCATTGGCATAGCCGAAGGGATTGCTCGCCGTCACGCCGACCCGGTTCAATAGCACGGAAAACTGGCCCTGCGGACTCACCAGATACGCATACAAATCGCCGTTAAAACCGCCGGAAATATCCAAGCTAATCTGGATGTTCGTGATCATCCCGCTTTCGCCGCTCACGCTAAAGCTTTCCGCCAAACCCACCGGATTTCCGTCCGGGATGCCCGCGCCGGCGCTGTTGGTAAAGCTGTTCATCGTGATGGTCTGACTCTGAACCGCCAGAGCCAGTAAACTAATAAGGGCTGAAGTAAACAGCTTTTTCATGATTATGCAAAATTGTGCCCGGATTAAATTGCCACTTCAAGGTTTTTTTTGAGGGATAGCCGCGCCCGAACCAGCAGGTTTAAGCCGGCTATAATTTTCACCCATGAATTCACCGTGCGCTGAAGATTATACCGCCGAAATTCCGCCGGGCGATGCCGCCCCGGTCGCAGTTTCAACTTTGAACCGGCGCGCAGTCTTGCTACGTTGCGCTCATGGCAAGAAAGTCGGACGACGCTTCAAAATCCAATCACGGTTTCAACGATGTCATCGGCATCGCGCTGCTGGCGCTGGCGCTGCTGCTGCTCGTGGCGCAACTGTCCTTCGACCGCTACGACCTGCCCTTCGTCCGCACCCCGCCAAACAAGGAAATCCACAACTGGATTGGCACCATCGGCGCGTATCTCGCGTGGTTCACGTTTGTGCCGCTGGGCATCGCGGCGTATCTGCTGCCGTGGATTTTCGCCGCGTTCGGCGTGGCCTATCTACTAAACTTTCTCGGCTATCTCCGCGACCGGCTCCGCTGGTGCGTGCTGTGGACGGTGCTGCTTTTTATCGCGCTCACCGGCTTGCTGCACATTGCCCGGCACGTTGATTTAATCAAAGATTGGAGCGCCAACATCTATTGTTATCATGCCGGCGGCGGCTGGCTTGGCTACCTCACCTATGGCCGGGTTTCGCGCTATGATTACGGCTTCGTCCTGCTGGGCAATCTCGGCGCGACGATTGTTTATGCCGCGCTCGGCCTCATCAGTCTGCTATTCCTGACCAATTTTCAATTAGGCATCTGGATTCGCGCCTGGGTGCAAAAGGAAAAAGCCGCGCCGGAAAATGAATTCAAGTCCGCCGAGGAAATCGCCTTGGAAAAACGCTCGGACGATTTGGAAAAACAGAAACGCAAGCTGGAAGAACAAATCGAACGCGGCGAAAAACCCGACAAAATTGAGAAGACCGGCAGCGGCCTCGGAGCCGACGGCCAGCCCGTGCCGGAACCGACCGTGCGCGACTTGAGCTATCCGCAAACCAAAGGCCCGCGCGTCACCAAGACCACATTGCCACCGAAAGCGCCGAAGGAAATCGCGCCCGCCGATGAACCGCTGGTGGCCGCCGAAATCATTCCCGCCAGCGAAATCCGCCCCGCCAGCACCGAAGAGATTTTGGACCGCAGGTCCGAGGCAAAACCCGAACCCGCGCTCGTGGAAAAAGTGGAAGCGCCCATCGCCGACAAATCTGCCGAGCCGAAAATCGAACCTGTCGTCACGATTGCCGATGGCTCCTCGCCTACGGTTCCCGCCGTGTCCACGCCGCGCCCGAAGTTGGTGCCAAAGAGACCCAAGCCGATGACCGTGGCCTCCGTGCCGATGATTGGCAACTACCAGTTGCCCTCGATGGATTTTCTCCAGCACGCGGATATGACCGTCAAGCCGACCGAGTCGAAGGAGGAATTAATGGCCAACGCGCGGCTCATGCAGCAGACGCTCGCGCAGTTCGACATCGAAGTTTCGCTGGGCGATATCACGAAAGGCCCGACGATCACGCGCTACGAATTGCATCCCGCACCCGGCGTGAAATTGGAAAAGATTCAAAATCTTTCCAACAACCTCGCCGCTGCGCTCAAGGCCGAACGCATCCACATTCTCGCGCCCGTTCCCGGAAAATCCTCCGTGGGCATTGAAGTTCCGAATCTGATTAAGACGAAAGTTATCATGCGCGATTTGTTCGAGTCGGACGAATGGCGCAACAGCAAGGCGCGCATTCCCATCGCGCTCGGCAAGGATGTTTACGGTCATCCCATCGTCGCCGATCTCGCGGAGATGCCGCACATGCTTATCGCCGGCTCGACCGGCTCCGGCAAATCCGTCTGCATCAATTCCATCATCGCATCGCTGCTCTACCGCTTCTCGCCGGATCAACTGCGCTTCGTGATGATCGACCCGAAAGTCGTCGAGTTGCAGCAATACAACGCGCTGCCGCACCTCGTCGTGCCGGTGGTGACCGATCCGAAAAAAGTTCTGCTCGCGCTGCGCTGGGTCGTCAACGAGATGGAAAAGCGCTACAAAATTTTTGCGCGCGTCGGTGTCCGCAATATTAAATCCTTCAACGAACGCCCGAAGAACAAGCCGTTGCCGGAACAGGAAATGGAATTACCGCTCGCCGTCAAAAAAGAAAAAGTCGAGGCCGGTGCGGGCGGATTCGCGGTCGAGGTGGACGAGGAGATCGTCGTGCCGCGCGAGGAAGACATCATCATTCCCGAAAAACTTTCCTACATCGTCGTCATCATTGACGAGCTGGCCGACCTCATGCTCGTCGCGCCGGCGGATGTGGAAATGGCCATCGCGCGCATCACGCAGATGGCGCGCGCGGCGGGAATCCATTGCATTGTCGCCACGCAGCGACCGAGCGTGGACGTCATCACCGGCGTCATCAAGGCGAACATTCCGGCGCGCATCGCGTTCCAAGTCGCGAGCCGCGTGGATTCGCGGACGATTCTCGACGCAATGGGCGCGGACAAATTGCTTGGCAAGGGCGATATGCTTTACCTGCCGCCCGGCTCGGCGAATCTCAAACGCGCGCAGGGCGCGCTCATCACGGACAAGGAATTGGAGGATATTGTCGGCTTCATCGCCACGCAGGGCGGGCCAAGTTTCGTGCCGGAAATCCACAAGGAACTTTCCCGACCGACCGCCAATACGGACATCGAGAGCGGCATTGACGAGGACGAGGAACTCATCCAACAGTGCATCGAAGTCATCCGCAGTGAACAGAAGGCCAGCGTCTCCCTCATGCAACGTCGGCTGCGCCTCGGCTACACCCGCGCCGCGCGCATCATGGACGAACTCGAAGGCCGCGGCATTGTCGGCCCCAGCCAGGGCGCCGAACCGCGTGAAATCCTGATTGACCTCGACAACAGCGGGGCCGACGGCGGCGGGCAAAGTGCGGTCTAGCCATTCAGTTTGTCCGGTTTTGAATACATCTTTGAATGGGATCTGCGCAAGGCGACCACCAATCCGGGACAAGGTCAGGATGCGGGGAAACGTGCGGCAAGCCGATAGGATGAGTATTTAATAGACGTTTTAATTAAAATTTATGGCTGAAAAGAAAACCCCCAAGTCCAAGCAGGACGAGCAGGCGCAGTTGTTGAATCTGCTGCGCATCATTTTGCCCAAGGTCGCGCCGGACGCGGCGCTGGCCGAAAAAATTTATTCCGCCTGCGAGGCCGAATTGCGTTCCAAGAACCGCGTGCACTCGTTCGAGAAATTTTGCGAGCGCATTGAGCTGCCGGATTTGGCGCCGAAAACCGTCGAGGAAGTGAAGCAGCATTTCGCCGCCGGCTTCGGCGACGCGGACATGGACATCACGCCCGACGAAGAAGGCAAGGCGCTGAACGTGGATGTCTCGCTGCCGGACGGCACGCAGTTTCACAAGCGGATTCCCGTGCGCGCCGTCGCGCCGGATACCGGCGACGAGGCGGAGGTGACTTTGAAATTCGTGGCGTTTCCCGCCGCGATGCCCGGCGACAAAGAATTGGTCTGGTCGCTGGCGAAGCGCGAGAACCTGACGAACGACGAGGCCGCGATTGCGCTGACTAAAATCGAAGATGATTTCTGGGCGTCGAAGGCCGGCCAGAAACTTCTGAAAGACCGCGTGGAACGGAGCTTTCCGGAATTCATCGCGCGTGTGCCGGCGGGTTTGCTCAATGAAGTCGGCTTGAAACGGCATTACAAACTGCCGGAAGTCGTGAAGGTGCTGCGGCTGCCGGCCAAGAAAAGCTGAAACGTATTTTCAAAATTGGCATCCCGGCGGCAGGGGACGATGTTCGCGAAGCGTCTGGACTACGGTCGGTTCACCGCCGCTTTGGGTGCGCACCAGAGCGTTTGTAAATTCGGAAGGTTTTCGTCCGCCCGAAAGCGCCGCTAAAGCGGACGCAGTCCAGACGCTTCGCGACGATGGCAGCGATCAGTCATTTGAAAACACGGCCTAATAAACGCGGCGGAGATTGGACGGCAGGATGCCGAGTTCGTCGCGATACTTCGCCACGGTGCGGCGGGCGATGTTGATACCCTTGGCGGTGAGCATCCGCACGACTTCCTGATCGGACAACGGTTTGGCGGTGTCCTCGGCTTTGAAAATCTCGGCGATCATGTCCTTGACGCTGGTGTTGGAGACGTCGGCGCCGTGG
>Ga0007882_10001356_pt1 | contig 14260 bp, 16 predicted proteins | sample CryBogCBH12Aug01_FD_71195 | JGI IMG/M metagenome (GOLD analysis project Ga0007882, IMG submission 71195) | Freshwater microbial communities from Crystal Bog, Wisconsin, USA - CBH12Aug09.1 | ecosystem: Environmental > Aquatic > Freshwater > Lake | place: Crystal Bog, Wisconsin, USA | collected... | reverse complement strand
TTTGATAAGTCCAGCGTATTTGTAAAACAATCCGCTTCTTTCACCTTCTAATCCCTTTCTTTTGCCTTGGTTGGCCAATGATAAATCTTGGCATGGGAATCCCCCGCACCAAACTTGGGTGTCTGTTGGAATATCGTCTGATTTTAATTGGTTAATGTCAGTGTGCAAAATTACATCTGGCCAATGTTTCTTTAGGACTTGGTGGCAGAAAGTATTGATTTCACATTGAAAAACAACTTTCATCCCGACTTGTTCCAGACCCAGGTCAAAACCTCCAATACCCGCAAAAAATGAAGCAACTTTGAGCATTTTTCCGTTTCTAATGTTTTTGGGTATTATATCCATCAGCCTGTTCATGGTCAAGCTTTACAGAATTTTTATACCGGATTATTCCATTGCAGTTAAATATGCAGCTAATTGCTAGCCGAAAATACCATTTTTTTTACCTTTTGTTGTCTTTTGCAGCATATTTCGCTGTCGCTTACCAAAACGCCGGAATGGTGATTTCATTATTGCGGGTCAAGCTACCCAAAAAGGCCAATAAGCAACACTTAGGGCTTTTCCATTTCCTTAAGCCAGTCCCGCCAGATCGACATTAACACCGCCAAAATGGTCGGTCCCAGAAACAAACCTAACAGGCCAAAAGCCTCCATGCCACCAAAAATGCCCAGCAACGTCCAAATGAAGGGCAGTTTGACGGCACTGCCAATTAGTACTGGGCGTACATAGTTGTCGGTGATCAGCGTTAACACCATGCCATAACTGAACAGGCCAACGGCTTCGCCGATATTGCCTTGCGCGGCAAGCACCAAAGAGCAGCCGCCGAAGATGAGTTTGGCGGCGAACGGTATCAAGGCGAACATGCCGGTTAATGCGCCTAATAGGGCAGGGTGGCTTAAACCGGCGGCGGCATAGCCAACGCCCAGCAATAAGCCTTTGGCGATGCCGATCAGCAGCATCCCATTTACGGTGGCGCGTAGCGCCGCCGCCGCGTGGCAAGCGTAACGGCTACCGGTGTTTGCGCCAAACAACTTATTGCAGGTGGCCAATATCTGTCGGCTTAGACTTTCGCCATGTTGGTAGACAAAGGGCAGCACCAACATGACAAACAAAAAAGTTAAAATGTGGTTAAGCAGTTGTCCGGCAAAATTTTTGGTTTGCCCTAGCACATTGCTGGTGCCTAAGCCGTGCAGTGATGTTTTTGCCGCTTCTGGGCTGCCGAGCGCATTAAACCAGCTTTCCTTAAGCGTGTGGCCAATGACTGGCAATGTGTCCAGCCAGCTTGGCGGCGGGATACCGATGTTTTGCATTTGGTTGAGCATTTGCCCGAATGCTTGGGCATCATCCGTTAAACGGCTCAGCCCGTAGCCCATAGGGGCGACGATAATAGTGGTTATCAGCAAGGTGAGTATGACGGCGCTCCAGGTCATTTTACCGTGTTGTTCTTTGCTGTGCGTCAGCATCAGCTGGTAGATCGGCCAGGTTGTGATGACCAGGATGACCACCCAAGCCAATAGCGGGAAAAAGCTATGCAGTACCCAGCATCCCGTTAAAAAAATAAGCAGGCCGCCAATAAATCGTGTCCTATCTTCTGGATTTCTTTTCATTATTATAATTATTCTAGGGTGAGTGGTAGGTGATATAAAGCTGTTGGCAGGGCAGGTAAAGATACCAGATTAGGGCATTAAAGGCAGTAGAAAAACCGTTAAGCTTAATATCAGGTGTGCTTAAGGGCTTGCAGCGTCAGTTGTCCGTGAACCATTGCTGGCGGTAATCTTGATAGCTGTAATCCTTTAATTTGTTCAGCCGTCCTGCTTGCAGCCCATAAATGGCGGGCAAGTTGATGCCGTTAAAGCGGTTTGCCTTAACCAAGCTGTACGCCCCCATATTTGTAAACACCAGTTTGTCGCCGACCTGTAAAGCTGCCTTAAACCGGTATTCGCCAAACAAATCACCCGCCAGGCAGGAGCTGCCCGCCAGTATTGTAGGGTAGCTCCCCTTGGCTGCGTGTTCATGCAGTTCCGGTTGCCAGCCATATTCAAACACTTCGGGGTGGTGGTTGACAGAGGTGTCCAACACGGCAATGGTTTTGCCGTCGCTGCTAAAGCAATCGATCACACTTGCCACCAAACAACCGGCATCACCGACGATAGCTTTGCCCGGTTCCACATAGACGCTCAGGCCATAATCCTTGTTTAATTGGCCCACCAGATCGATAAAGGGTTGATGGTTGCTGATATGATTGAACAGATAACCACCTCCCAAGTTGATCCACTCGAGGTTTTTGAGGCTTTTTCCGAAATAATTCACCAGTTTTGCAATGCTTTCGGTCAGTGGGCGGTAATCTTGACAGGCAAAAACGGTATGCAAGTGCAGCCCTTGTACTTGGTTTAATGCCGTGGTCTGCCATAGGTCATCAATAGATACTCCCAGCTTGGAATGTAAGCGGCAGGGGTTATAGCGGTCATCCTCAAGATAAGATAACTGGGGGTTGACACGCAGGCCGATGGAAGCGGAGGGCTGCCGGTTTTGTCTGTGATAGCGTTGTAGTTGGCTGAGTGAATTGAAGCTCAAGTGGCTGACCGTGGTCAGTAGCTGGTCTAGTTCGGCATAATTGATGCCGGGGGTGGTCAGATGTATGCTGCCGGTGTCCGCCAAGATTTCTTTTGCCAGCAGTGCTTCAAACAAAGAGCTGGCGGAAAAACCGTCAACAAAAGGTTTGGCCAATTCCAGAACACGGGTTAAGGGTAGTGATTTTATGGAATATAAAGCCTTGACACCACTTTGCTGGCGTAGTTGGGCCAATATGCCCAGTGACCGGGCAAGTTCCGCTTCATCCAAAACAAAGGCCGGTGTACTGTCGAGGTTGTTTTTTAGGGTTTCAATATCCATTAAGCAGTGCTAACTTTATAAAACAGGATGGCATGGTAAGGTTGCCAATAAACCATAGATTGCAGCCACTGGCAATACAGGCCATAAAGCCGCATAGGTGCGGGTAGGGCATTGTAGGGATGGCTGGACTTATGGCAAGCCCAGCTATTTTTCCATGATAGAATATTTCTAGTTGTAATATTATGCCGGTTAAGCCATAATGGTCAACTCTTAGCCATTGGCTAAACATAATGGTGATCGTGTCGGTCCTCCCGCAACGGTACGCTGTAAACCCCGCCAGGTCCGGAAGGGAGCAACGGTAGCAGCAGATTCGTGTGCCGGGATGTGGCTGGTGCGATTACCGCCCAATCGCGCTAACCCATTCTAACGAGCCTGCCATGAATTATCAGGTTCTTGCCAGAAAATGGCGGCCTCAATATTTTTCCCATGTTGTGGGTCAAGAACCCATTGTCAAGTCGTTACAGAACGCCCTGCAGCATAATCGCCTGCACCACGCCTATTTGTTCACCGGCACTCGCGGTGTTGGCAAAACCACCCTTGCCAGAATCTTTGCTAAAGCCATCAACTGTGAAAACCTGCAAAACGCTGACCCGTGCGGTCAATGCCGTATTTGCGTTGCCTTTGATGAAGGCCGCTTCCTCGATTTGATAGAGGTCGATGCCGCGTCACGCACCAAGGTGGAAGATACCCGTGATTTGCTGGACAACGTCCAATATGCCCCCACCCAAGGCCGTTACAAAGTCTATTTGATCGACGAAGTGCACATGCTGTCAGGCCATAGCTTTAATGCCTTGTTAAAGACTTTGGAAGAGCCGCCCGAACATGTCAAATTCTTGTTGGCCACTACGGATCCGCAAAAAATCCCCGTTACCGTCCTGTCACGCTGTTTGCAGTTCAACCTCAGAAGTTTGACGCCCGCACAAATCCTGAAGCAATTTGAATTTATTCTCGGTCAAGAGCAAATTTCTTTCGAGCCGTTGGCTGTCAAGACGTTGGCGCGGGTTGCCAACGGCAGTATGCGCGACGGGCTTAGCTTGTTGGATCAGGCTATTGTTTTTGGCAGTGGCCAAGTGACTGCGGAAGATGTTAATGCCATGCTGGGCGTAGTGGCCCAACAGCCTATTGCTGAATTGTTGACCGCCTTAGTGGCTACCGATGCCCCCCGATTATTGGATGTTATTGGTGAGCTTGCTGATTTTTCGGCCGATTTTGGTGCGGTATTGCAGCAGTTATTGGTCATATTGCATCGTGTGGCGTTGCATCAGCAAGTGCCCAATAGTTTGGCAAATGATTTTGACAAAGATATTGTTGAGGATTTAGCCAAGCGGCTGGTTTCTGAAGACGTGCAGCTGTTTTATCAGATCGCCTTGATGGGGCAAAAAGACCTTGATTGCGTGCCAGACCGGCGCATGGGGTTTGAAATGGTCATGCTCAGGATGTTGGCCTTCAAGCCGGTTGGGGCAGGTTCTGTCGCCAGTCAGGCCGGACAAACCAGTCGGCCTTATGCTGTGCCGCCAGTTCAAGTTACCCAAGCGGCAATCCAAGAGCCGTCACAGGTTTCTGTCACCGTTGCTAATAATGGCGGTTTTGCTCCGTCGCCGCACACTACGGACAATTGGTCAGCCATGATTGACGCGATGCAGTTGGCGGGCATGGCCAAGCAATTGGCCAGCCATTGTGTTTTGGTGCATCTGGATGATGAGGTGTGCCAGTTACAGGTTGCCCCCGGTCATATCCGTAGTGCGCGTACCGAAAAAACATTGCAAGATGCCTTGCAAAAATATCGGGGCAGCCCGCTAAAATTGCACATCAGCCTTCAGCAAACCGTCGTCGAAACGCCAGCCCTACAACTGGCCAAAGAACAACAAGACCGTCAACAGGCGGCGGTTGATGCCATTCAATCCGACCCAACTATCCAGGCATTGAAAGATCATTTTGATGCCCGAATTATCCCAGGCAGCATCAAGCCGGTATAGCTATCTATTGAGGAGCAACTATGAAAAACCCATTGGGCAATCTCATGCAACAAGCCCAAAAAATGCAAGACAATATGAAAAAAGCCCAAGAAGAACTCAGCCTCATGCAAGTGGTGGGTGAATCGGGGGGCGGCTTGGTCACTATTATCATGAGCGGCAAGCGCGAAGCCCGCAAAGTGACTATTGATCCATCATTGGTTGGTGATGATAAAGATATGTTGGAAGACTTGGTGGCGGCAGCTATCAATGATGCCGTTAATAAAGTGGCGAAATTGAAGAAAGAAAAAATGGCTGAAGTCACCGCCGGTTTGCCATTGCCGCCAGGCTTCCAAATGCCCTTTTAGCAATGCAAAAAAAAGGCTTGCTGGCACAGCTCATCCAAAATTTATGCTGTTTGCCGGGTATCGGCAATAAATCCGCACAACGCATGGCCTTTCATTTGTTGCAGCGTGACCGCGCTGGGGCACTGCGTTTGGCAGGCTCTTTGACCGAAGCGATAGAAAAAATTGGTTATTGCCAACATTGCCGGATATTGACCGAGCAGCTCGTTTGCGAAACCTGTTCGGACAATGGCAGGGATGCTACTTTGTTATGTGTGGTTGAAACTTCGGCGGATGTTTGGATTATCGACCAGGCCACTGTTTTTAAAGGCCGCTATTTTGTCTTGCATGGACGTTTGTCACCTTTGGACGGTATTGGCCCTGAAGAACTGGGTATGACGCAATTGGAGCAGTTGCTTGTCGAGGGCAAGGTGAAGGAATTGATTTTAGCCACCAACTCCACTGTGGAAGGCGAGGCCACCGCATTTTTTATCAGCCAATTGGCTAAAAAACATCAAGTGTCGGCTAGCCGCATAGCCCACGGTGTGCCGATGGGTGGTGAACTGGAGTTTATTGACAGCAGCACCTTGATGCACGCCTTTAATGGGCGGCGGGAAATTTAGTGCCATCCCTTTCTGATAAAAGATAATGATGTTGTGGAATGAATATTTGCAACTGTTGGTGGGCTTGGTTGCCGTAGTCAATCCCATAGGTGTTATCCCGTTATTTGTTGCCCTGAGCATTAACCGTACCGCTGAAGACAGGCGGCACATTGCCGTCGTGTGTGCGGTATCCGTCTTGGTGGTGCTGTTGATTGCCCTGCTGGCAGGCGAGCCGATATTGCAGTTTTTTGGCATTGGTTTACCCGCGTTCCGTGTGGCGGGTGGCTTATTGGTGCTGATGATGGGCATGTCGATGCTTCATGCCAGCAATGACCGCGCCCGCCATACGCCGGAAGAGCAGGCCGAGTCCTTTGAAAAAGAATCAATTGCCGTAGTACCCTTAGCCATACCTTTGTTAAGCGGCCCCGGTGCCATCAGCACCATTATTGTTTATGGTCATAGCGGTCATTCTTGGCAACATTATTTGTTGGTGGGCAGCGTTATTTTATCGCTGTCCCTGCTGGTATTGGCAGCTCTGCTGGCGGCCCCGAAAATTGCCGATGTTATGGGGCGCACGGGCATGAATGTGGTGACACGGGTGATGGGTTTATTTTTGGCATCCATTGCCGTGGAGTTTATTGCCAAAGGCTTGGGCCAGCTATTTCCGGTGTTGTTGTCGGGCTTGCCGTAAGGCTGTTTGCCATTTGATTTTGCCCGTCAAATTCGCAGGTGGGTTTTTATGGCTTCAGCCACTGCGCCTGTAGGGTCAGGCGGTACATAAGACCATGCTGTATAAGGGCTGGCCAATAATTTGGCGGCGCCATAGTCAATCAACCGGCCAATAATTTGCCGATGGAAACATTCGGTGGCGTTGGTGCTTAAATCCACTAACAACGGTTTGCCGGTGAATGCCGCTTCTGAACACATCGACAAGGAATCGCCTGTCACCACAAAAACATCAGCATGGGCGAGCAGAGCAGGGTAAAAATCGCTGTCTGTCTGTTGCCAATCAAAAACATAATGAGGCACATCCGCCAACGCCCCCAATAGGGCGGCAAAGGCAACCGGCGGCGTGCGGCGGCTATTGGTGATGACCAAACATCCCCCCAGCCCATTGCTGATGGTCAGGATGCGTGCCGCCAATTGTTGGGCATGGTGTACAGTGAATCCCTCGCAATAGCGGGTGTTGCCGCCCACCAGCAAGGCGACAATAGGCTTGGGCAAGGCATTGAAATAATCGGCATGGAGCAGGCGGGCGCGGGCCAATCCGTCGAGGGTCAAGGCGTGAGGCACACCGGTTAAGGTGACGATATGCTTGCCGGACAATTGAGGCGAAGCGATCAGGTCATATTCGGCAAGACGGGGATGCTGTTGTTCTGGCAAAATGGATGCCAGATAGACGCAAAAAAACCTTTCCTTGAACAGCCCCCGCAAATCGGCTATTTCCGCTGTCGTTTCCTCGCCCGTGCCACTAATAACCAGTAACTGCCTGGCTTGCCCGTGTTGGCAGTAACGCTGGTATAAATCCTGTTGATAAGCGATGCTGTTGCCATTGGGTAAGGGAATCACCTGATAGCCATAACCCAGCCGCTCCGCCAAGCCAATGCGGGCATGCAACTCGCCGGTGTAAGTGCTGTCCACGACCCATACCAACGGCGGGGTATTGGCTTTTGCAATCATCTGTTCATATCCGGTCACTTAAATCCTGTGCGGCAACAGCACCGGCGGCAATAGCGTTGACCACCGAGGGGTGCAGGGCATCCGCCACATCGCCAATCGCGTAAACGTCTGCCAGAGATGACCGATAGACGGCATCGGTATTAATATAACCGCGTGCTTTGCTGATGTTGGTCAAGGCGGCAAAGTTATCCAGAAAGCCAGTATTGGCGGCAAAGCCTAAACGGCCAAACAGCTCATCGACAATAACATGTTGGCCATTAGTTAAAGCAAGGATTATGCGGTTTTCTGCGGTGGCAAAAGCGGCTATTTGCACACCGCTATGCTCAATGATGCAGCCTTCGGCAATCAATGCTTGTACGTGGCGACGGATGGGCGCACGGGCTTTGGCTGTGTGGCGGATTAACAAGTGCACTTGCGCACCGGCTAAGGCGGCATCTTTGGCTGTGAAATGGGCGTTATCGCCACCGCCAATAACCGCCACTGTCCGGCCTGCTAGTTGCCCTAGTTTTGGCAAATGGTCCAGAGGGTAAAATGACAGATGGGAGCTTGGATAAAGTGCCGCAAAACTGGGTATATCGGCAAAAACTTCCGCCCCTACAACCCGCACTCCGGTGGCAATCACTAAAGCTCGAACCAATAAGCTAGTGTGCTTTTCGAGCTGGTTGACGGTTAGTTCAAAGCCATTGGCTAGGCGGCGGATATCAAGCAATTGGGCTTGGTAAAGGCAGTCCACATCAAGTTGGCCAATATGTGCGGCATAAAGTTCGGCAAGTTCTGCGCTGGTTTGTTGCTGATGCCCTAACACCCAGCGGTTAATTCGCTGCATCCCTTTTAACTGGCCACCTAAATAGGTATTTTTTTCAATGATAACGGGTTGAAGCCCTAGTTGCTTTAGCCATAATGCACAGGACATACCGGCTGCGCCGCCACCAATAATGCCAATTTTAGCTATAGGTTCAGCGTGGATGTCCATGGTGAATACTGAGAAATTGCACTAAACAGAGAGTTATTGTGCCTGAGTGTAACCTAGGTGGGCTTGGACACTCATAGGTTACACTAACAGCGATGTTAATTTACCTTAAAATTGAAACTAAGCAAGTGTAACACCCAATAAGGCCGTAATAGGCAGGGTATAAGGCATTGGCTAAGGCTGCGGCGAACGGATGTCGGTTGCAAAATCGAAGACAATCCGCTTTTGCCGGATTCCCGCCTTAGGTAATGCTTCCCATAATTCGGCGTAGCTTTTTTGTAACTGCGGGTGTTTCAATAACGGGGCAATTTCTGCCAAGGGTTCTAGCACAAAGGCATAGCGGGTAATATCAGCCCGCGGTATTTGCAGGCTACCGTCATCAATAATCGTGTCGCCATACAACAGCAAGTCCAAATCCAGAGTGCGGGCAGAAAATTTCTGGCTATCGGCACTGCGCCCAAAGGCAAATTCCATTTGCCGCAAATGCCCCGCAACAGTTTTCGCATCTTGTGTGTCGGTGAAGCCAACCACCAAATTATAAAAAGGTGCGCCGTTAAATCCGACCGCTTCAGTTTCATAAACACTGGACACCAGCAATTTGCCGAAGCGATGCCGTAAGGCCGCCACTCCGCCAGCGATATGCTTATGCCGTTCGATGTTGCTGCCGATACTGATAAAGCCTTCTGTTATGGCCATATTATTGCGGCTTGTTGCCACGTTCAATACGGATGCCCACGTCAATGCCTGTTCCGATAGCACCTTTTTTGTTGAGGGTGATTTTTATCCACGGCACATTAAATTCGGTGCGGATCAGCTCGGCAATTTCAACAATTAGGCGTTCCACCAGCAAGCATTCGCTGGCTTTGACAAAACTGACAATACGGTCAGAGACGGTTTTGTAATCAAGTGTATATTGAATGTCGTCGGTAACAGCGGCTTGTTGTATGTCAAAAGCCATTTCTACATCTAAGATAATAGTTTGTCGTTGTTGCCGTTCCCATTCGTAAATGCCGATGAGGGTGTCAATTTCGAGGCCGCCAAAAAAAATAATGTCCATGGATGGGAGTGGGTTAGGTGGTTGGGATGTGCATGAAAAAGTTAGGTTGAACCTGACAGTCAAAATACCTCCGGCTTTGCCGGAGGTATTTTGATTTGTATTAACGCGTGGTCGCAATGTGGGTATATAACAGATTGTATTTTATAGTAAATCATATTGTATAAGTTTTTCCTGCCCGCTATTGCAAGTATCCGGTTTTGCTTATGACCATTGCACTGCCGCCTATACGGACGGTCGTCTGGATATAAAATGCCTATTGCCTTTGTTTGTCCAGATAAAGTTACAGGGCAGGCGCATATAAATTAAAAAGACTTACAATCAATAGGATACAAGCATAAAAACTTTCAATACATGCCAGTTTTTATACAACGCATTGATTATAGCATAATTTAAAAAGTCAAATGAATTTGCCATGGATAAAGTTGCCATAATTGATATTAAATTATCATATATGATATAATATTTCTTATATGATAATTTTAAAGGTTTTTATGTGCAAGGCGAACTGGAATGAAAAGGCAAAACGATTGCTAAAATCAGAACTTCTTAGAAGAGGGGTCAATACTGAGGATTTGGTGACGCTACTTGGAAATATTGGTGTGGAAGAAACTAAGGCCAGCATTGACAGTAAAATTAGCCGTGGCACTTTCAGTGCCGCTTTCCTTATCCAATGCCTAAACGCTATGGGGGTCAGGGTGTTTGTTCCAGAACTCGACTCCCAGATGACAGTATCTGAACCTATTGTGCTGTACAAAGCTAAGAACTTAAAAAACAAGGTTAAATCATGAATCCAGTAAAATTTATTGATTTATTTGCTGGTATTGGTGGCCTTCGTCTAGGATTTGAAAATGCATTTAACAGTGCTGGTTTGACAACAAAATGTGTGATGACATCTGAAATCAAACCTCATGCATTGGCTGTTTTGGAAAGCAATTTTTCACATGACTATTTTGTTGGTGATATAACCAAGGTTAAAAGCAACAATATACCCGACTTTGATTTTTTGCTCGGTGGATTTCCTTGCCAGCCTTTTAGTGCAGGTGGAAAACGCTTAGGTTTTGTCGATACTAGAGGGACATTATTTTTTGAAATAGAGCGGATTTTAGCCCAAAAAAAGCCTTATGGATTTATCCTTGAAAATGTTGAAGGCCTCGTCAAACATGATCTTGAATATAAGCAAGACAAGGTAGGCAGGACGCTAAAGATTATTTTAGATAAGTTGGAATTGCTTGGTTATCGGGTTAGTTGGAGTGTGCTGAATGCAGCCGATTTTGGCCTGCCCCAAGAACGTAAAAGGGTTTTTATGGTCGGTTCGTTAAATGGCAAAGTAAATTTAAGTAATTTTACGGTAAAGAGCAATAAAATTAAAGATATACTAGAAAATGGCTTGCCGCCCATGCAAAGCAAGTTTGCCGATTTGCTATTGGCGCACTTTTCAATTGAGCATTTGTACGGCAAATCTATCAAGGACAAGCGTGGTGGTGGTGATAATATCCATAGTTGGGATATTGAATTTAAAGGTAGTGTTACAGAAGAGCAAATCATATTATTGAACAAATTGTTTAAGGAACGGAGAAAAAAACACTGGTCTGCAGAAATTGGCATTGCTTGGATGGATGGCATCCCGCTTACGGTTGAACAAATCCGAACATTTCATGATTCGCCAAATTTAGAAGCCATGTTGGATGATTTAGTGGTTAAAAAGTATCTAAAATTCGAGCATCCGAAAAAATTGGTCACTGAAAACACCTTGTTTGGTGTGAAAACATACCGTCTCGAAAATAAATTGCTAAAACCTGGCTACAACATTGTTTCGGGTAAGTTAAGCTATGAAATCAATAAGGTGCTAGACCCTAACGGAGTTGCACCAACGTTGGTTGCCACCGATATGGCCCGTTTGGTGGTGCCGGACGGAAATAACCTAAGGAGAATGACGCTCCGCGAAGGCTTACGGCTGTTTGGCTTTCCCGAGTGGTATAAAATGCCGGTCAATGATAATAACGGCTTTGATTTGCTAGGTAATACGGTCGCTGTTAATGTGGTTACGGCGGTCGCTGAAAGATTGGCAGAGACTTATATTTCTTCCCAGTCAAGTGGAGCTAAAAACGATCAGGTCAAATCCTTGCCTGTCGCCGCTGTGTAGCCTTTGATCACATTTCTCAACCAAGTGCTTGTGATTGAATCCCTTTCTGTTCTTGTCCACTGTCTTTGGTTGGCATCAAAAGCATGAAGGAATTCAAGGGCAGAATTGAATGGCTTATAGGTTGTCCTTTCTTTGTTGTACCACTTGACTGGTCTAATATTAACTACTTCGCCTTGTTTGACTTGGCATTTTAGTGGCCAGTCTTCGCTTGGGCCTGTAATTTCCCAGACTTTCTTAAGCCAAACATCGGCGATTTCAAGACTATTGCCTGACATTTTGTAAGCTATTATCAGGTAATTGGAATCAAGTCGGTAAGGGTGTGCTAAAACAGACCTTCGGTAAGACATAAAATTTGCAACATCAAAGTTTGCCGATTTTGAGTAATCAAAAGTCTTTACCTCTAATAAACCCGCCTTGGGATTATCTACATCAAGCAGAAAATCAGGAAAATCTTGGCTATGAGAGGGTTGTCCAAATTCTAACGATTGGGCAATCATCCAAGCTTTTAACCATTCTTGAATTAAATTGCCTATTGTGTCCTTGGTTTCAATTTCTACCGTAATATCCTTGAGTGTAAAAGATATTTTTCCCTTTTGGCCTACTAGGGCATAGTCAGTGACCAGTATTTTATAAAGTTGCTCGGCAGTTATTTTCATCGGGTCGTAGAAAGTGGTTCTCTAGTGTAAATGGACTGCAATGGCAAGCTATAAAGTGGCTTTAGTTTATTACGTAAAGTCTTCCGGCAGCTGCTGGTGCCAGCCGGTTGTCTGTTGATAGCGGTGGGCGACATTTAACAGCCTAGCTTCCTGAAAATAATTGCCAATGATTTGTAGGCCAGCGGGCAAGCCGTTGATGAAACCAGCCGGTATGGACAGTGCAGGTAGGCCGGCCAGATTGATGGCGATGGTGTAAATGTCGGCAAGATACATTTCAATAGGGTCGGCCAGTTTTTCGCCGATGCCAAACGCGGGTGTAGGCGTGACCGGACTCATGATAACGTCCACTTCGCTGAGAGCCTTGCTAAAATCTTCACTAATCAGGCGGCGCACTTTTTGCGCTTTCAGGTAGTAGGCATCGTAATAGCCCGCTGACAATGCATAAGTGCCCATTAGGATGCGGCGTTTGACTTCTTTGCCAAAAGCTTCACCGCGTGAGCGCACATACAGGTCGGTCAAGTCTTGTGGATGTTGGCAGCGGTAGCCAAAACGCACGCCGTCAAAGCGTGATAAGTTAGCGGAGCATTCCGCTGATGCAATGACATAATAGGCAGGAATTGCCAGCTTAAGGTTGGGCATGGACACTTCTTGAGTAGTTGCGCCTAACTTTCTGTATTCGGCTATGGCTGTTTCCAATACGGTGGCCATTTCTGCATTCAGACCTTCGGCAAAGAACTCTTTGGGCAAGCCAATGGTAAGTCCTTGCAAGGGTTGGTTGATGTCGGCCAAATAATCAGCTACCGGTTCATCGGCGCTGGTGGAATCCTTGGGGTCAAAACCGGCCATAGCCTGTAATAGGATGGCGGTGTCTTCAGCGCTTCGGGCCATGGGCCCGGCTTGGTCGAGGCTGGATGCGTAAGCAATCATGCCGTAACGGGATATGCGTCCGTAGGTGGGTTTTAAGCCGGTGATGCCGCAGAGCGCCGATGGTTGGCGGATAGACCCGCCGGTATCTGTTCCGGTGGCATAAGCGGCCAATTGTGCAGCCACTGCAACCGCTGAGCCCCCAGAGGAGCCGCCTGGTACTTTGCTGGTGTCCCAGGGGTTTTTGGCGGCCCCATAAAAGCTGGTTTCATTGGATGAACCCATGGCAAACTCGTCCATGTTCAGTTTGCCCAGCATGACCGCACCGGCTTGGTTAAGCTTATCAACTACCGTGGCGTTGTAGGGTGCAATAAAGTTGTCGAGCATTTTTGAAGCGCAACTGGTTTTGACCCCTTGGGTACAAAAAATGTCTTTGTGTGCCATGGGGATGCCGGTCAACAGATCAGCTGTACCGGCGGCAATTTTGATGTCAGCCTGTTGTGCTGCTTGTAGTGCTTGCTGGTCGGTGACGGTGATATAGGCGTTGAGTTCGGGGTAGCGTTTGATGCGGTCTAAGAAGTGTTGGGTCAGTTCAACGCTGGAAAATTGCCCCGAACGCAGTCCGTGGGCTAATTGGCTAATGGTTTGGGTGTGCATGCTAATGGATTCCCTTTACTCAATGACTTTAGGGACGAGATAAAGCCCGTCTTGTGTTTGCGGGGCAATGGCTTGGAAGTGGTCACGCTGGTTTTGTTCGGTGACCACGTCCGGCCGCAAGCGTTGGCATTGGTCTAGGGGGTGTGCCATGGGTTTGGTGCCCGTAGTGTCCAATGCTTCCATCTGCGCCATTAACGCTAACAGTCCGGATAGGTCTTGCGCATAACTGCCAATATCTTCATTTTCGATTCCCAATCGCGCCAAGTGCGCGATTTTATTGACATCATTTGCCGATAACGACATTTTTTACTCCATGGAAAGCAAACTGATATAAATATGATACTTTATATCTTGCCCAAATACCCGCTTGATTGATAAAGTAACAATATTTTTTCTTCCATAGGACACAGGTAATAATGTTCAAACGAATTCGCGGCCTTTTC
>Ga0007882_10001355_pt1 | contig 14267 bp, 11 predicted proteins | sample CryBogCBH12Aug01_FD_71195 | JGI IMG/M metagenome (GOLD analysis project Ga0007882, IMG submission 71195) | Freshwater microbial communities from Crystal Bog, Wisconsin, USA - CBH12Aug09.1 | ecosystem: Environmental > Aquatic > Freshwater > Lake | place: Crystal Bog, Wisconsin, USA | collected... | reverse complement strand
GGCATAATTCTCAACGATCAAATCGGAAACCGTCTGCCGCAAATCCCAGAGGAAACGCTCGGTGATTTCGGTGCTGCCGACAATGCGTCCGGACAGCGCTGGCAGAAACGGCAAGAGGTCGTAACCATGGCGTTGCTTAAATTCCCCGCGCATCAGCGGGGTCCAGTTCTGCGTGCCGTTTTCCCAACTGTCAATGTGGACGGCCACCAGTGTCTTGCCCTGCCCGGTCAGTGCCCGGTTCTGGGCGACCAACCGGCCCATCAGATGATTAAAATGAAACGTGGCCGCCGCCGTGCTGAGTTTGTCACATTCCAGCCCCATGCCAGAAGTTGGGGCCGGCTTGTTTACCATGCCGGTGGTAGTGTGGCCGAACCGCATGACCAGCCATTTCCCGGCGGGCGGCGTCCAGTTGAGTTTCCCGTCGTGGTCCATTTTCCCGGTCAAGTTGATGATTTGATCCTGAGGGATGACCGCAGCGGCGGCGGCTTCCGTGAAATCAGCCGGTAATGGCGGCTGGCTCTTGGTACCCCCCTTGACGGGAGACGACGCCTTGGCTTCAAAATCGGCAAGGTGGCCGCCCGTAGCCGGCGCGGGCATCGCCAGCACGGCAATATCTTCGTAGTAGTCATTTACGGCCGTCGGTTGCGGCAACACGATGGCTGCGCCGCTGGCTGAATCCGCCACCACCTCGCTCCACACCACTTTTTGCATGGATAATTCCGGGGTAATCCACGGACCGCCGCTGCCATTCCACCCGGCATCGTTGTTGAAATTGATTTCCAAGCCCAGCCGCTTGGCTTCGTGGCAGGCGTGGCTGAACATTTCCATCCACAGGGGCCCGGCAAAATCCGCCGCGCCTTTCGGCGCGCCCTGGTCCACCTCCATGTAAAGCGCGCCGCCGATGCCCACCCGCGCCATGGCCTCCATATCCGCCGTGATACCGGCTTTGGTGAGGTTGCCGTTCAACGGAAACCAATACACCCAGGGCCGCGCGGACGCTGGCGGGTGCTGAAAACTGGTTTCAAGCGAATCGGCAGCGGCGGCGGCACCCAGGAAAGCCTGGCCATACAGGATCAAGCCTAGCAGCAACCAGAGGAGCGTTTTCATTATGGTGTTGGAAAATTAATATGTTTGGGAGTGGTTCTGGTAATTCAACAAACCCGGCTGACTTCCAGATGCAGCAGACGGCCCAGTTTCTCGAGCTTGTCCGCAATGTGGCCGACGCCGACCGCGCAATGATGCGCCGGGCCGTGCGCGTTCCAGTCATTCACAAACTGCCGCGCGCCGATGCTGAATTGATAGCGCGAGTTGGTGTTCCCAATCTCCATGATCGGCCCGGGCATGGATTGGGCCTCGGCCACCAGCAACTTGAGTTTGCCATCCCCGGATTCCACGACCGACAGCAGCGTCACCGGTCCGTGCTTCACCGACATTTCCACGGACAGGCCCCGGCCCACCTTGCCGTGATAAACCGTCAGCGGGCGCACCTTCGTCCGGCCCTGGGCGATGGCGATGTGCCCCGGCCCGTCGTGGCCCATCAGCACCACGTCGGCGGCAAAATCCATGGCGTAGTATTCCGTAAACGAGCCACCCACGCCGAAGGTGTCCATAATCTTCATGGCCTGCGCGTTCTTCACTTCGTATTCGCCGGCCACGGGAATCCCGCGCGCCGTGAGCAGTGAATTGCCTAGAATGATGGAGCTGATGGCGTCCTCGTTTTCCGCATTGCCGGTGCCGCTGTAGAAATAGGCCATGGAGCCGAGGTCGTGCTCTTTCACCAGGCGGTCCAGCGCCACGGATGTCCGCGCCGCCCGTGCCAGTTCCGCCGGCGCGCAATCAGCCTGCACGGCGAAGACCTTGTGAAACTTCGCAACCCGGTCCTTGATCTGTTTGGCGGATACCTCCCGGCGCAGCGCGGCCAGTTCGTCCACCTCCACAATCTCGAGATGCCCGCCAAACGTCGCGCACTGGAGGGTGGTGTCCGAGGCGATGTCCAGCATGCCGCCGTAATAATGGCCCATCAGCCCGAGTCGATTGTGGAACATCGTGTGCGCCACGCGCGCGGCTTCGATCCAAGCTTCCACCTCGTTCCAGCACACCGGGTCGTCGTGCAGCATTCCAGTCACTTGATGGAAATCAATGCCCGCGCGCTTAAAGACATTGGCGATTTCCGGCACCGGGCAGGCGGCGCAATGGGCCAGCCATTCGCCGGTCATGGCGGTGCGGTCGCCCATGGCATTAAACGACGGATAGTCAATGGCGGCCTCGGGCGCGAGGTTTAGAATAATCACCGGCACCTTGGCGCGCTGCACCACGGGCAGCACGGTGGACGACAGCGCATAGGTGGTGACATACAGGAAGATCACGTCCACATCCGCCGCGCGGAACTGGTGGCCCGCAGCCAAGGCCTTCACCGGATTGTCAATCAGGCCGAGGTTTACGACTTCGACGCCCGGACGTTCCAATTTTTGTTGCACGACGCGCACATAGCCCTCGAGGCGGGGCTTGAGTCCCTTGAATTGCGGCCAGTAAGCGTCCAGGCCGATGCCAAAGAGTCCGACTTTGAGATGGTGTTTCATGTGATTGGGATAATGAAGAAAAATAGAAGGGTCGCCGCATTTGCACAATCACAGAATGTCAGAGCGCACAGACTTTTCGCCAAGGGTGGCGGTCGCGGAGTAACCGGATGAAAATGGCCCGGCGTTTTAACGCCGGGCCATTGTCGGTTTTCATCTCCGGCGCAGGAAGGCACCAGAGAGCGGAACGCGGATTAGAAGCCCACGGATGCGCGGGTGCCCTGCTTCGTGATTTCTTCCTCATCCTCCCACACCGCCAGCCCCTGCTTGTCGGTCAGCGAGAGCTGGAAGCTGTAGGTGGACTGGCGGGTGTCGCCCGCGCGGGCCACGGTTTCAATAATTTTGCCTGAGAGGCTGAAATCTGGCGTGCGGGTCGTCTTTTGGTCGCTCGTAAATTCCTGCTCCTGCTGGATGCCCTTGGCGAGCGGATCCTCGGCCTGACCAGCCAACCCGAAGGTGGTGGTGGTGACCGCCTTACCGCTCTGCAGCACGGCGACGCGGATTTTCTTGGTGAGCAGGTCGGTGTCAATCTGCTGACCGGTGTTGTTGATAATGCGGCTCATGGCCAGCACGGCGGGCGGATTTTGCACCCGGTCCAAGGCACCGGAGCCGAGGAGCTTGGTCGTAGCCGCGCTGGCGGCCTGGATATAATCCTGGATGTTAATGCCGCTGACGGTGACGAGATTCTCGTGGCCGCCGGTCTGGACATAGTGGGCATCCGTGGCACAGCCCGCAAGGAGGGCCACGCCAACGGCAGCAAGGGGAACGAACAATTTGGTCTTCATTTTATAAAGGGGTTGGGAATTAATCGGCATCAATCAATTTCAAACGGAAATCCTTGCAGCCGGGGTTCGGCGCAATGCTGTTCACAAATTTGCTTTCCTTGCCCTCGAGTTGGGAGGGCACGACGGCGGAGATGACGTTATTCACCTGCATGCCATTGGCGTCAAACCATTCAAACTGGTAGTTGAACCGGTGCAACGAACGGGAGCGGTTTTCCAGTTCCACCTGCACGGAGAGCAGGCCACCGGGCGTCATGGCGGTGTTTACCCCAACAATGGCCACATGCCGAGCCAGGCCCGGATCGGTGATCACGCGCTGGTCGGCCACCATGTTGCGTTGGCCCTCTTTCTGGGCGTTTTCGACGGAATTGACGGTGGTGCCGCAGCCGGCCCCGGCCAGGGTCAGCACACCAAACGCACAAACGGCGAGATAATTCAGATTTTTCATTTCAGTTTAAACTGGCTCACCAGCAACGGTGTACCAGTATTGATGGATTTTACATAGACCACGTTCAAAAGACCATCCCCGACCGCGACGTTCGCACGCATGCCGTTCGGGGTGGAGAGCACCAGGGTGCGGTCGGCGGGCGTCGAAATCCGGGCCACCTGAAACTCCTTGGGCAGGGTCGTCCACGTGCGCTCGTCGGCGATGTTGACGGCGGCCTCATACACCGCCGTGCCGATCTGCATGAGCAGGCCGCCGATGTCGCCGCCGGACTGCTGGGCCGCTTGGTTGGCCGCATAGGCAGCCACGGCCTTGGTCACCGTGGCGGCAATGGTCTTGGTAATGACGACGGGCAGCTCGTTCTTGAAGTCCAGCGCCACGATGCCATCCACGTTGGCCACCGTTTTGGTGTTCACCGTGGTGCCGCCGGCGGACACGGTCAGCACCGGGGTGTAATTCTCCTGCAATTTCAAGGTAGGAAAGGCCGCCCCCACATAGGACACCTTGGAGACAATGATGGGAATATCAATCCGGATTTGGCTGCGTTCCGGGGCGCAACCGGTCTCAAAAATCACATAGGTGGCGGGGGCCAGCGTCTGGCCATTGACCAGGGCGGCGACGGTGGCCAAATCCTGCTTCACATAGTCGTTATCCGGGGCGAAACTGCTGACGCGTTCAAACGACTTGCGGGCACGTTCCAAGTCCGAACCGTCGGCGGCATTGGCCAAGAAATAGAGGCCGTCCAGATAGACGGTGAAGGGATTCACGTAATCGGCATAGACATTCACCTTGTCCAGATTGGTGGTCACCCCGACGATTTGGGACTGGAACCGGTCGTTGCTTTGCGCCTTGTCCATCGTCGCCTTGTCCTTGCTCTTAGCCGCCGCTTCCTGAGCCTTCTCGATGCGGCGCTTGTTGGCCTCCACGGCATCCTGCTGCCGCTGGTAGGCGCGGATGATTTCCGGCCGGGCCTTGTCCGGGTCGCCGAGCGCCAGATAATTCAGGGCACGGTAGGTGTTCAGCATGATGCCGTCATAGGAACGCCCCTCATACGGCAGATTTGCCTGGTTGGACAGCAGAGCACCGGCCTCCGCCCCCACATGCACCTTGGCCTTGAGCGAGTAATCGTCAATTTTGTTCTGCGCCTCATCAAAGGCCTGGTTGCTGTCGCCATACAGGCCGGCTGCGCGCAATACCGCGCCTTCCTCGAGCCGCCAAATGACCGCATCCTTGCCGGTGGCGTTGTTTTCCACTTGTTTTTTTGCCTCCGCCACGGCGTTGGTCAGGTCGCCCTGATGCCAATAGGTGATGACCTTGTTTTGTTGCTGATAGGTCTGACAACCAGTGGAAAGCAGAACCGCCGCCAGCAGCGGCAGGCCCAGCCGGGCAAATTGGACGAACACCTTGTTCATGCGAAGTGGTTTGATTTGGTTTGATTTAGTCGGATTTAAAGGCTTTTCATCAAACGGCGTCAGGGGGTGACAGGCGGTGCCTGCTTGTGCAGCACGGCTCCTTTGTCGATGCCGGAGTCGTCCAGAATGTCTGCCAGCGAGGTTTTGGGATTTACCTGGGAGATTTTCACCCGGCCCACCTTGACCTCCTCGCGGCCCAGGACTTCGCCCGTGTCCGGGTCTTTCAATTCCTCGCCTTGGGCAAAGACGTTGAACACATCCCCCACCGCCACCCTGCCGCCCTCGCCCCGGTTGATGGTCACGACGTTGTCACGCCGGATGAGCACCTTGGGCGGGAAGATGATGTCCGCAACGTGGGTAGCAATTCGTTCGGCGGATTTCTGGGCCACCGCCACCATCATCTCATCACTCAATTCGCCATCCTTCACGGAATAGCTCCGCTCCTGCTGGATCTGCTTGAATTCGTCGTTACCGGTCTGGAAGTTGGCGGATTCAACCAGTTTGCCAGTTTTAGTCTCATATATTTTGGCCACGATGGAGAAACGGAACACGCGCTTGGTGGCGGTGCGCCCGGTGCCTTCAAAGGTGGCGGTTTCCACATAATCCTGAAAGTCGTCCACGGTGGCCGTCATAATGTCCGATGCCCCGGTCAACTTGCCGATTTCAGCGGCCGTTTTCGGATCCACATTGCCGGATCCGCCAAATCCTTGCTCTTTAAGCACCTGATCCAAATCGCTTCGACTGACGATTTGAAATTTGCGAGTTTCGTTCATCCGGTCAATCAACTGGCCGTCCATGGATTCAATTATGCGGTTTAGTTCAAGCATTTTATCCGGGGACCGGATAGAAGCCGCCAATGAAGAGATTGGTTTAATTGACAGGATTGCCAGCGTGGCTTTTTCCTGCGCTTGCATTGCAAGTGGCAAGAGCATGGCAATGCAGGCAACGGAAAAGGGCTTGATAAAAAAGAGTTTCATGGTGGTAACAGGCTGGTTGGTCGGTTGAAGTTTTCAGATGTTCTGCAAATGTCGCCACGATTTCCACGGACGATTGCTAGAGGGCTGGGTGTAAAGGATTAGTGGGCATTGGAGCCGTTGGCTGGGGTTGGTTTGGATTTCAAGATCGAATCGGCCACCTGCGAGGCAGCGTCATCCAGTAAATCGTTGATCACGCCGGTGCTGTCCGTCTGCAAATCGCCGGTTTGGCGAATGGTTTTGTTGGCAACAAAGGTGGTGCCAGCGATGGCTGAGGTTTCGCCTGCCTCGATCAAACGATAGGCACCGCGCAAGGTGTAGATGTAATTGTCGGTGGCCACACCATAGCCGACGAATGATTTCTTTTCATTGTCGAAACTGCTGATGGAAACATAAATAATGAAGTCAGCGCCGATGCTTTGGGCTAAGGTGCCAAACTGGTGCCCGACCAGATTCACCGTTTCAGGGTGAGCACCGGTGTTGGTCAGGGCGGATTCTGCGCGATCAACTGTGGCCTGTGACAGAACAGAAAAGCCTTTGCCAGCGAGACGGCTATTCAGCTTATCCTCCAAGACGGGAATTTTATCAGACAGGTCATTTCCAGCTCTGTTTTCAACTAGAATGGCGGCTTTGTAGCCGGTATTGGCTCCCAATCTGTCGGCTAGTTCAACTGCTTTTTTGTGAACTTCCTGGGCAGCGGCCACAGCTTCCTCGTGTTGCTGCTGCTGGTCTTTTTCCTGCTGCAACTTGAGGGCCGCCTGATTGGCGTCCGCTGCAAGTTGAGCCGCCATCACAGACTGCCTCGCCTTTTCCACCAAATATTTTTGGTAGAGCAACCATCCGCCGCTAGCGGCCAGTACCAGAATGAGCGAAGTCATAATGCCAGCCATAAATGTCAGGCGGGAGGCATGCTGGCACCGATGGTATTCAGTCAGTTCATCCTTTGCTTTGCTAGCCAACGCACGAACGTCGTTGTCGGCCTTGAAAGAATTCTGAGCCATCCGCACATTTTGTTCAAGAGAGAGTCTGGCCCGCTCTGCCGATTTGCCGACTTGGCCAAAAACATGTGCTCCCCGGACGGCCAGATAACCCAATCCCAAAGTGGGTAATGTAATCAGGCCGGTCAGGAATGCAGCCAGGCGGGAGGCGGGCGGGCGGGTGGCCAGCAGCGCGAGGTCGTCTTGAATTTCCTTGCACAACTGGGCCGCACCAAGCGGGGCCTGTGAAACGTCGGCACTGGCCGAAACAGGGGAAGCTTCCGCCCGGATTTCGCTGCCGCAGGCTTCGCAAATCCGCGACAAAGTATTTAGAACCGCACCGCATTTGGGGCATTTATTCATAGGACTGGCTTCAGTTGTTTATAGATTGGCCACACTGGCTGCAAAATTTGTCACCGGCCCTAACTGTGGCTTTGCAGCCGGGGCATTCCGCGATCCGGGCGAGAGCGGATCCGCAGTTGCGGCAGAAATTTGACACTGCGGCATTCAGAGCATGGCATTGGCCGCATTGGATCTGGCCTGAGATTCGTGCAGCCGACTCTAGGCTGCCTGGGGTTGGATAGCCTTCAAGTGTTTGCTTGGTCGCATTCGCGAGAGCAGAGCCGACCAAATTTTGCTGTGTGGAAGCAAGCAGTTGCTCCATCGGATTATCGGAGGGATGGTTGGCCATAAGTCAGATGGGGGGAAGTGGAGGCGGCGTGTTCGAGGGCAATGGCGGAGGAACAATTACGCCGGCAATGGTGGCAAGCGGTTGCCATTGAACGAGACCGGTGTGCCAACCCAAATCATCTGCACTGAAGGTTCCCAGTGACAGGCGGCGGTTTACTTCTTCGAGGGCAAAAATTCCCTGAGGCTGATTGCCACGTGCGATGTGAATCTGCAAGTTTGCCACCTGAACCGAAGCCGGGGCGGTTTTCAAGGAAACCCCGCAACTGTTGCAAAAATTCGCTCCGGATTGAAAGGGCGTGTTGCATCGTGGGCAGTTGGCGGCTGTACCACCAAGCGCACCCATACCTGTCTTCTGGATACTACCGACGATTTGCTGTCCAAAGGCGACCCCGACTGGCAATCCCATGCCAAGGGAAATCGCAGCGTCTCCAACTCCCCCCAAAACGGTGCTTGCACCACCGCCGCCACTGCTAGCGTGACCGAGGCTGGAAGCTGCCGTTTTGGCGACATCCGCCTGTAGATTAACTTGGTGGGTTGACAGATAGTCAGTTTCGGTTTGAAGTTGCTGCCTTTTTTCCAATTGTTCGCGCTGAATTCGCATGCTTTCTGCAACATGCTCTGTATTGATCAACTGACTTGCTTCCATGTTCAATTGCCCCACGTTGCCCTGGGTTTTGATTTTTTGAACGACTTGATCACGTGTCACCTCCATCAGCTTGACGTAATTGGTATTGCTCTCATCGATTTCAACCCCGGCGACGGTAAAGTTTCTTAAGGCAATGCCAAAGCCTTCCAAAACCTTAGCAATGGTTGGTATTAAGATTTCGCTCAAATCATCAAGGCGACCGCCAATCTGAACCAGCGGGATGCCTCTGGCAGTTGCCAGATTGACAATATTGCTTTTGATGACCGCACGTAATTGAGGCAGAATCTGTTCCCGCAACGTGTTCTGGTCAAAATTTTCCAACCGCTGAACTTCCACGAAACGCTGCACGTTTGCGATGCTAAAAGTGATTGCGCCATTGGCGGCAACCGGCACGGGGAAATCGGGAAAACGCGGGTCGAAGGCCGAAAAATAAGGAACTCCCCATTTCAACTGTGGGGCTTGGCCTTTATTAATGAAATAAACTTCAGCTTGAAAAGGCGAGTCGCCGCCGAAAGCCATCCCAATGATATTTGCAAGCACGGGAAGGTTTTTGGTTTCAATCTTCAGGTCGGCTGGTCCCTCAATATAATCAATAGGAGACGCAGTGCCGCCGGTTGAATAGAAAAAAGCCGCCACTTCGCCGCTACGAACTCGCAGGCTGCTGCCGAGCCGAATTTGATTTTGCCGAAGCGGGGAACCTTGCTCAGGCTTCCACTTCCAAACCAAATAATCATTTTGCGACAAGTCGCAGCGGATAATATTTAATAAGCTCATAATTGATTATTTGGCATTGGCGTTAATTGCCGGCGGCGGAGGCGGATTGCCGGTCGGGGCCGGGGCCTTGACCGGGCGGCCATATTGGTCCACGAGCACATCGTAGGGCACCTGGATGGTGCGGCCATCAGCGGTCGTCTCCGTGCGCCAGTAGCGCACCATGTGGTAGCTGGGGTCGAACGTGTCGGCCACGCCGGCGGCGGTGCCCTGCACCACCCCCACGCCCAAACCGGCGGCATTGCCCGCCACGACGCCCACGCCGGTGCCAATCGCCTTGCCCGCCGTGGGGCCGGGGTGATACGGGCTGCCCACGCCATAGTCCGTGCGGCAGCCGCTGCCGGCCAACGCCACCACGGTCAAAACCATCCCCGCCAAAAATAAATGTGTTGTTTTCATAACGCCAGCCTGACAACGGTTTGGGCTGCCATGAACCCGAACGATTAGATACTTTTCATAACCGGCCCGCCTTGGCAAGAAATATAATGCACAGCCCCACCTGAAAATGGCGGTCGCCCCGGCGGGGTGGAGCTGGATTAAACGAAGGCCGGACTGGGCATAGAGTAAGACGACCGTGCAGCAGCCTAATCCCGACGAAAAAAGAAAACTTGTGGATGGTGGAGCCAAGGAGGCTCGAACTCCTGACCTTCTGAATGCCATTCAGACGCTCTACCAACTGAGCTATGACCCCGTCCACAAGGGAGAGGGAGTGTAGCCAATATTCTCATCAAGTCAAACACTTCATTGCAGGAATTTTGATTGAATCCATTCCGGCAAATCGTCTAGCGTCTGGCGTGGCATCCACCCGGCGCATCGCCTTTCTCACGCACGAACCGTTTTACCCGCCCTCCGGCGGCGGGTCGGCGGAGGCGGTTTACCTGGTGCGCGAAATGGTTCGGCGCGGCCATGAAGTGCATGTCTTCGGCCCGCAAATCGAAAACGCCGAGGCGGTGGCCCGCGAGTTCGGCATCCGCCTGCATCCGTTCACCCGCTGGGCCATGGGGCGCTATGCCAAGGCTCGGAACTTGAAATATCTCGCCTACCCGTTCTTCCTTGAACGTCTGGTGGCGGAGGCCGCCCGGGAAACCCAGTTCGACCTCATTTTTTCCCAGCACGCCATCTCGGCGGTCGCCGCCGGCAAATTGAAACGGCGTCTCGGCATACCAGTGGTCATGAATTTTCCCGACTTGCTGACGGGGTTCATGGAAACTTGGCCGTCCTACGTCGTCCCCCGCCCCGTCGTACACGCCCTGATGCGCTATGAAATCTCGCTGCCGGTGCGCTACCAGGTGGACGGCGTGTGCGCCATCTCGGATGAATTTGCCCGCCGCCTGGCGGCGCAGGGTTATCCGCGCGAAAAGATTTGTCCCATCTACTACGGTTTCGATGCCGCCGCCTTTCCGCTGCGGGCCGGCCCGCCGCCGCCGGAGCGCCCGCCGGTGGTGGTCATGCACGGCTCCTTCGATGCCCACCACTTGGGGCGCATCGCGCTGGAGGCCGTCCGCACGGTGGTGCAGGCGCGACCGGAAACCACGTTCCGGTTCGTGGGCCGGCGCACGGCGGGACTGGAGAAGTTTCTCCGGGCGGCTCAGACCATCCCGTCGTTCCGGTTTGAAGCCACGGGCTTCACCCCCTACGCGGAAGTTTCCCGGCAACTCGCCTCCGCCAATGTGGGCATGGTGCCCTACGAGCAATCTGCCGGCACCCACTGCGCTTTTGTCGCCAAGCTGGTGGAATATGCCGCCACCGGCCTGCCCTCCGTGGTGACGCCACTGAAAAGTGTGCATGACTATTTTAAGTCGGATCCGCTGGTGAAATTCTCGGCGTTCGACGGCACGGACTTTGGCCGCCAAGTGCTCGCCTGGCTCAATCAACCTGCCGCCAACTGGCTGCCCCAGGCCGCCGCCTCCGCCGCGCGCGTGAAAGCCGAGCTGGACTGGCTCCCGCTCTGTGCGAAGGCCGTGGATTTTACGGAGCGGGTTTGCGGGTAACGGGGATACGGCATGCATCACCCCGCGATGGATGCGGGGCAAGCCGAACTATAAATACGGGGCCACTTCCTCGGGCGTGAATCCGTGCAGCATAACCGTCTTGTGGCGCGAGGTCTGGCCGCGCAGGAGTTCCACGCGGTTTTTGGCGCAGTCCAGGCGGGCGGCGAGAAATTTCACCAACGACTCGTTCGCCGCCGAATCCACCGGCGGCGCGGTGACCTTGATTTTCAAGGCGTCACCGAGCGCCCCGCAGATTTCATTGGCGGAGGCGCGGGGTTGGAGCTTGACCGACAAAAGGGTACCGCCGGGCGTGGCGCGGAGATAGGTCGGATTCGCCACGAGCCGCTGGGGTCAGTTGATGCCGAGCAATTCCACCTCAAAAATGAGCGTGGCGTTCGGCGGAATGGCCCCGGGATAGCCGTCGCGGCCGTAGGCCAATTCCGGCGGGATGGTCATTTTAACCTTGTCGCCCACTTTCATGGTGGCCACGCCCACATCCCAGCCGGCGATGACCTGCCCGGCTCCGAGCACGAAGGCGAACGGTTCGTCGCGATCCACGGAGCTGTCGAACTTGCCACCATCGGTGAAAGTGCCGGTGTAATGAACGGTCACGGTATCGCCTTTTTTGGGGGCGGCACCGGCACCGGTGACGATTTTTTCAATTTTTAATTCAGGGCTGGCCATGCGGAATTCTTGCCCGGAATCGGCGGGGCGTCAACTGTTACCTCGTCAGTGGCGGGCTATCAACTCAGGCGCCTTCCGGTGCCAGCGGCCTGATTACGGGTTCGCTTTTGGCGTCAATAGTGCTACGATTGTGCCATGTCCATGCACGCAACCCTGTCCACTTGGCGGCGCCGGCTCGCCGGCGGGCTGGGACTGCTGCTGATGTTGGCGGGCGGGCGGGTCGGGGCCACGGACGACTATATCGTGCAGGTCTGGAACACGGATGCGGGCCTGCCCAACAGCATGGTCAGAAGCATCGCGCAAACCCCAGATGGCTATCTCTGGGTGGGCACCACGCATGGCGGGCTGGCGCGATTTGATGGCCAGCGCTTTATTAACTTTCATCCCGGCAACACCCCGGAGCTGCGGTCCATTGAAATCCACCAACTGGCGGTGGATGCCTTAGGCACGTTGTGGATTGGTACCGCCGAAGGCGGCTTGGTGTCGTATCGCCATGGGCATTTCCAGTTTGAGTTGCAGGACACCCAGACGCCCGGTGCCTGGATGAAGGGAGTCGTTTCGGCCAGCACCAACGGTGTGCGGCTCTCTTGCTTGAACGGCTCGCTTATGCAGGGCAAAACCTTTGGCGGCACCAACCGCTGGGAAACCATCCGCGCCCAGGATATGATCGGCTCGGCCTACTGCGACCGCCAAGGGACCGTCTGGTATCGCACTCTAAGTGCCCGGCTGGGCCGGCTGCTGAACGGCGAATCGCATTTCACCCTCCTGACCAATCCACCCGGTCTGAACGGCCAGCCGGTCAAAGCTTTGGCTGCGGATGCCTTCGGCGAGATTTGGGCGGGCACCGACCAGAAGCTTGCCCGCTGGGACGGACAAACCTTTCTCGATGAAATTCCAACCAACGGCGAACCCGCCATTAATGTCACCTATCTGATCCCCTGCCCTGACGGTTCGCTTTGGGTTTGGACCACCACCGGCCTGCGCAAGTGCCGGGACCGGCGCTGGATTGTCCAAGTGCGGAACTGGGACGGCCCCGGCCCCAAGGCATCCATTTATCCGCCCAATCTGATCCCGGATTCAAAGGGCGGGTTCTGGCTCCTGCACACGCGCGATGGTCTGTGGCACGGGGATGCCCAGGGAGTGGTTTCGCGGGTGGGGGAAGCGCAAGGCCTGCCCAACACCCTGTTCAACTGCTGCTTCGAAGATCGCGAAGGCAACGTGTGGCTCGGATTGGATGGCAGCCTCGCCTGCATCCGCGAGCGCACTTTTCACCGGGTCTGGCCGGCGGAGCAGTCCGCGCTGGCCCCCCGCTCGGTCTGTGAGGATGCGGCCGGAGCCATGTGGTTTGGCACTTCGGTAAATAACATTCTGCGCTGGCGGGACGGCAAGTTTTCCGCCTTCGCCCCGCCAGCGGCATTGCCGGACGGGTATGACGCGACGGTTTTTCCCGGCACGGCGGGACAGTTGTGGACCGGCGACACGCACAACGGAGTGTTCCTGGTAACCAATGAGACCTATATCCGGCCATTTCCGGCTGCCGCCATCGGAGCCATCGCACGGACGCTTTATCAGGATGGAACGGGCGCGCTTTGGATCGGGTCAGAATTCGGGCTATTCCGCTGGGCGGACGGAGTCTTAAAGCGCTTCACGGCGGCGGATGGCTTTCCGCCGGCCTATGTGTTGGCCATCACCGGGGATGCGGCCGGCCGAATCTGGCTGGGCACGGCGGTGGGGGAATTAAAATGTTATCAGGCCGGAAAATTCACCACCTGGCGACCGCCCGATTCCCCGTTGGGTGCCTCCGTCAGCGCGGTGGATGCCGACACCTTCAACTCCCGCAACCGCGGGGCTTTGAGCGGCGGCGAACGGTTTTGGGCGTTGTATGCGGATGAGCAGAGCGTGATTTGGATTGGCAGCCTGGGCGGCGGCCTGCTGCGGTTTCAGGACGGCAAGTTCACGCGCTTTACACCCCGCGAGGGCCTGCCAAGCGAACATGTCAGCCAGGTGCTGGAGGATCACCTTGGCCAGTTGTGGCTGGGCACGCCGAACGGCGTCATCCGCGTGAACAAGGCGGCCCTGAACCAGTTCGCCCGGGACGGGCTGAATTTGCCGCGCTTTGTTTCCTATGGCAAGACCGATGGTCTGCCCACAGCGGAGTGTTCCAGTGCCTGTCAACCGGCCTGCTGGCGCAGCCGGGATAACCACCTCTGGTTCACCACGCTCAAGGGAGCGGTGTGGACCGACCCCGACCGGGTGCGCTTCAATGTGGTGCCACCGACCGTGGTCATTGAAGAGGTTTGGGTGGATGGCCAGCGTCTG
>Ga0007882_10001352_pt1 | contig 14299 bp, 14 predicted proteins | sample CryBogCBH12Aug01_FD_71195 | JGI IMG/M metagenome (GOLD analysis project Ga0007882, IMG submission 71195) | Freshwater microbial communities from Crystal Bog, Wisconsin, USA - CBH12Aug09.1 | ecosystem: Environmental > Aquatic > Freshwater > Lake | place: Crystal Bog, Wisconsin, USA | collected... | reverse complement strand
TCAGCCGCACACCCGCAGCGATAAGCTGCCCCCCACCCGAGCCCGGAAGCGACACCAGCGCCGTGTTGCAAGACTGGAACTTCACGGATGCGGAGATAGCGGCGCTGCGCGGCGATGGTGTAATCGGCTGAGGGATATGCCACACCTCCATCGGGCATGGCGCGCCCGGACGAAGCGTAACGACAAGCAGACGGGACATTCGATGATCGCGAAATACAGCCACTACGATGCCCTGAAGGTCGAATGGGCCGCCCCCGGGGTGCTGCGGGTAGCCTTTAACCGTCCCGATCAGCGCAACGCCATGAACGACGATGTCCATCGCCATATTTCGGATATCTGGCTGGATATCGATGCGGACGACGATGTGCGCTCGGTGCTGGTCTGTGGCGAGGGCAGCGATTTCTGCGCTGGCGGCGATCTGGGCATGGTGATCGACATGATGGAGGACCGCGACAAGCGCCGCCGCACCATGCGCGAGGCGCAGCGGCTGGTCTATAACATGATCAACTGCGCCAAGCCGATTGTCTCCGCGATGCAGGGCTCGGTGGTTGGAGGCGGGCTGGCGGTGGGGCTGCTGGCCGATATTTCCATCGCGGCCAAGGATGCGCGGCTGCTCGATGGCCATCTGCGGATAGGTCTGGCCGCTGGCGATCATGCGGTGCTGATCTGGCCGCTGCTGTGCGGTCTGGCGAAGGCCAAATATCATGTTATGATGAACAAGCCGGTGAGCGGCGAGGAAGCGGAGCGGATCGGGCTGGTCTCGATGGCGGTCGATGGGGCGGAGCTTGCTCAGGTGGCGCTGGAGGCCGCCGTCAGCCTCGCCGCGTTGCCAGCCACCGCGATGCGCCGCACCAAATATGCCTTCAACAGCTGGCTGCGCGCCGCAGGGCCGCAGTTTGACCTGTCCCATGCGTTTGAAGAGATGTCCTTTGAAACGGACGAGGTCGTTCAGGCTGTCGACACGCTGCGGCAGCGCAAGGCCAGCAAGCCGACCTGACCCGCGCCTTCGTCCTGAGCGGATGGCCGGGCTCCGGGCATTCTTATCCGATGCTTGCGGAAAGCCTCTCCACCGCCGCGATATAATCTTCCATGAAGCCACGGACGATTTCCCGGCTCGACGTCGTCATATTCATCATGCCCACGCCCTGGCCGACGAAATAGCTCGCCAGTTCTTTCGCGCCCGGATGGCCGCCATTGGCCAGCTTCAGCACCTTGCTCATCGCGGTATCCGAGACCACCGACTGCATCGGCATGGGCAGCGGCTTGGGCGCGCCTTCGGCCTCCCAGGCATCGGTCCAGTCCGAGCGCAATTGGCGGCAGAATTTCCCGGTGCGCGATTTTGAACGGATCGTGTCGCTGGCGCTTGCGGCCAGCATCTTTTCCTTCACCACCGGGCTGGTTTCGGCTTCCGGGGTGGTTAGCCACACCGAGCCGGTCCACGCCCCCGCAGCGCCCATCGCCACCGCCGCCGCCATCTGCTCGCCGGTCACAATGCCGCCCGCAGCCAGCACCGGGGTGTCGATACCCGCGGCACGCAGCGCGCGGATGACCGTGGGCACCAGCACCATGGTGCCGATTTCCCCGCAATGCCCGCCCGCTTCCGTGCCTGCCGCGATGATGATGTCTACCCCGGCTTCGGCCTGTCGCAGCGCGTGCTTGGCCGAGCCGACCAGCGCAGCCACCGGCACCTTCGCATCCTTGCACCGCTGCAGCATATAGGCTGGCGGCGTGCCCAGCGCATTGGCAATCAGCCGGATGGGGTGGGCCAGCGCCACATCGAGCAGATTTTGCGCGGCATCATCGCGAATATTGCGCCCGATCTTCGAACCCCGCGTGAAACGGTCATCGGTCAGATCGGAGGTGTCGATACCGTGGCTCTGCAGGATCGATCGGGCGAAAGCCTTGTGCTCCTCGGGCACCGACATCGCGACATCGTTGGAGGTGACCGACTTGCCCTTGCCCTCGTAATTATTGGGCACGATGAAATCGACACCATAGGGCTTGCCGTCGATATGCTCGTCAATCCACTTTAGCTCGGCCTCAAAGGCCTCTGGCGAGCGCACATCAACCGCGCCGAAAACGCCCATACCACCAGCCTTGGACACTTCCACCACCACATCGCGGCAGTGCGAAAAGGCAAAGAGCGGAAACTCGATACCGAGCGCTGCACAAAGCTTGTTCGTCAAGAGAACCTCCTCCCCGCTTGGGGCGATTGCCGCCCCTTGTTAATCTCCAACCTATCGCGGCCAGCTCCAATATCAACACTAATGTTGACGTTGAAGTGTTTATTTTTGCCCCGGCAGGAGCGTTATCATCAGGGCGTCGGCCTCGGCGCACAGCGTTTCGCCATGATGCAGCGCCACATGCAGAAACCGCTTGCGCCCCTCTTCGCGCAGGAACCGTACCGTAAGCTGGAGATCAACCTCGATCGGGGCCGGGGCGCGGAAATTCGTGTTCAGATTGACGGTCCGCCCCATCGTGCGATTGCCCGAATTCGCGAGATAGCCGGTTGCCTCGTCAAAGATCATCGTGATCGCGCCGCCATGGACAACGCCGTTACGGCCCAGAAAATACCGGTCGAAACACACATATCCCTCAACCAATTCGTCGTCGACATGGGTGAAGGTAATCGCGGGCCATGTTGCCTGACCCCTACCCACCAGATCGGCGCGACGGGCATATACCTGATCGGGTTCGCCCACCGCGAAAGCATCGAGGCGCGGCTTCCACTGCTGCAGATCAGATATCAGCTCGTTGACCGTGGCGGAATCAGGCCGCGCGGCGGCCAGCGATCCCAGAAACTGGCGGAGGGCGACGATCATCTCGCCATACTCGCTGCCGCCATAGGTCGTGGATGGCCCGTGCCACGCTATTGCTTCTCTATCACCCGTCAAATGCATTTCCGATCCATGTCATCGCCCCCGCCGATCCTTGGCGATCAACGCTCTCGCTCCCTATCGTGACCGCCACCGAAGTGGCGTCAGAAGTCCTGACCCTCGAACGGGTTCGGCACCTTGAAATGATCGATGAGCGATCCCGTCACCGTTGGCGCGAGTTCATCGAGCGCGTCAAGCGTCCAGTCGCCATCGCGGAAGAGGCTGGCGGCGAAAGTGGGGGGTGTCAGCAGGGCAACTTCATCGCCGCCCACGAAGAAATCCTGACCGTTGATATTGGCCGCGGCGGGGGTGCAGAGCCAGGTGACCAAGGCCGCAATCGAGGCGGGGGTGGCCGCTTTATCCCATCGCGCCTTGCCGCGCTCTCCAATCCAGTAGGGGCCCAGCTGATCGAGCAGCGGCTTCCACGTGCCCGCGAGATTTTTCTGGAACCAATCGCCGCCACCCACGCTGCCGCCAGTCGCCCGGGGGCGGATCAAATTGCAGCGGATGTTGAAGCGGCCCTGTTCGCGGGCGATGCAGCGCGTCAGCCCGGCCAGGCCTTCCTTTGCCGCGCCATAGGCGGAATTGAAAACCATTCCCAATCCGGCTTCAGAGCCGGTGTTGATGATCGACCCGCCGCCACGCTGGCGCAAATGCGGCACGGCATATTTGATGGTGAGAAAACTCGCCTTGAGATGGGAGCCCAGCACCAGATCCCATTGCTCGTCGGTCAGCCTGTCGACCGGATTGCCCCCGCGCATCCCGGCATTATTGACGAGAATATCGAGGCCGCCAAAGGCGTCCAGCGCCGCCTCAATGGTTTGCTGCGCGCCATCGGCACAGCTGAGATCTTCCGTGACGGCAACGGCGCGACCCCCTGCGGCCATGATTTCCGCCGCTACCAGATCAGCGAGCTTGTGGCCTTCCGGATTTGCGCCGAAATCGGCGACGACGACGCTCGCCCCCTGCTCGGCCAGCGCCATTGCTTCGTAGCGGCCAATGCCATGGCCCGCCCCCGTTACAACGGCGACTTTACCTTCCAACCGGCCTTGGGTCATGGAAACCTCTCCCTATCGAATGGGCCCCGGGTCGATGATGCCCAGGCTCAATTTTATTTTCGCGATGGCGCTTGGATGCACTCTACAGCTGAGGGGAGGCTGAGCCGCCTAAAGCGCCGCTGCCTCAATCTGGACAAGGGGTCCATCAATGTCAACGGTGGCGTTGAATTTTGAAGGGCCAGCGCTTGACTCTTGGCCTTATTTCGCACCTTCTCCCGGATGCCACGGCCATCCACCCCTCGACTGGACGCTGTGCGCCTCCGCTACTATAGCGCCGCATCTGCGACGCGGTTCTCTCACCGAAAAGGCTATATATGGGCAAGATTTCCACAAGAGCGGCAAAACGCTCGGAAATCATGAAGATTGGCGCCAAGCTCTTCAAGGAGGTCGGCTACGAAAGCGCCACGGTCGACGAGATCGCCAAGCGGGCGAACATGGATCGCGCCACGCTCTATTATTACTTCAAGGGCAAGCAGGAACTGTTTCGCGATATGGTCAATGTGGCCACCGCAAATAATGTGGCCGCTGCCGAGGATATTGCCGCTCTTGTTGAGGCACCGGATATCAAGCTGCGCAAACTCATCGAGGCGCTGTTTGATTCCTACCAGCAGCATTACCCCTATCTCTTCGTCTATCTGGAGCAGGATATCAGCCGCCTGACCCTCGACCAATCGGCGTGGAGCTCGGAGATTCTGGATCTGAACGACCGCTTCAACAAGGCCGTGGTCAGCATCATTCGGGAAGGGCGCCTGGCTGGGATTTTCGCTTCGCAAGGGAGCGACAAGATCATCGCGGCGGGCATTTTGGGCATGTGCAACTGGAGCCACCGCTGGTTCACGCCCGAAGGCTCGATGAAGGCCTCCGACATCGCCAGTGTTTTTGCGGATATGGTTCTCTCGGGGATTTGCCGGCCACGGGCCTAATGGCCGGATCGCCCGCCAGCGGCGGCTTCCGGATCGGCCTAAACCCGGCTGAGGTGACTTTTCGACATCATCGTTGACATTGAGAAAGCGCGCTGCCAGCATCCTCGAAGCCGACAAATAGATCGGTTTTCCTGGGTGCGGCGCTGCCTTGCGGGCGGGCGCGAACCCATGATCCGGGTGAGGGCCAAAATGAGCGAGATCTACGACTATATTATCGTTGGTGCCGGATCGGCGGGATGCGTTTTGGCTGATCGCCTTACGGTTGACCCGAAGGTGAAGGTGCTCCTGCTTGAGGCGGGGCCGATCGACAATAGCCTGTTTATCTCCATGCCCAAGGGCCTGGGCAAGCTCTATGAGACCGCCAAATATTGCTATTTCTATCAGGTCCAGCGCGGTGCCGATGACTCCGCGTCGCCGGAAGTCTGGTTGCGGGGGCGCGGGCTGGGGGGCTCGGGTTCCATCAACGGCCTGATGTATCAGCGCGGCCATGCGGATGATTATGACGATTGGGAAAAGGAACTCGGCCTGAAGGGCTGGGGCTGGGGCGATTTGGGCCCCATCTTCAAATCCATGGAAAACCACGAACTTGGCGCGAACGATCATCGCGGCGCGGGTGGCCCGGTTTCGGTGTCTGTGAACACCAACAAGACCACGTTGATGGAGCGGCTGATCAAGGCGGGCTCGCTGCTGGGCCTTCCGGTCAATCTGGACGCCAACACCCCGCGCCAGGAGGGGATCGGCTACGTCAATACCTTCATCCATAAGGGCCGCCGGGTGACCGCGGCCCGCGCCTTCCTCGACCGCGCTCGCCAGCGCCCAAACCTCACGGTCCTCACCAATGTCAGCGTGGAACGCATTCTCTTTGCAGACCGGCGCGCGGTGGGTGTCGCCTGCCGCCACTCCGGTAAATCGGTCGAGTTTCACGCCAGCCGCGAAATCATTCTTTCCGCGGGCACGATCGAGTCCCCCAAACTGCTGCAGCTTTCCGGCATCGGCCCCGCGCCGCTACTGCAGGGGCTGGGTATCCCCGTGCTTCACAACAGCCCGGAGGTTGGCGAAAATCTCCGCGAGCACCTGATCTTCCGCATCCAGTATCGCCTGAAGGGCGATCCGGGGCAAAATCGCGACCATCTGGGCTGGCGCCTGCTCTTGCACACAGCCCACTACCTGCTCACGAAAAAGGGCATCATGGCCGCGCCGCCGTATGATTTGACCGGCTTCGTGCGGGTGGGGCAAGGGGCCACCCGCCCCGATGCCCAGATCTTTGTGGGCGGTGTGTCGATGGATCTGACCGCCGCGCAACAGCAATACAGCGTCAAGTTCAGCATGGAACAGGAACCAGGCGCGTCGATCATCGGCTATGGCTTGCGGCCGCGCAGTAAGGGCCACGTGCGCATCACCTCCGTAGATCCAGAGACACCGCCCAGCATCAACGCCAATTACCTGACCGATCCGCTCGACCGTGAAGTGGCTGTGGGCATCGTCCGCTTTATGCGGGCGCTGTTCGATCAGCCCGTGGCGCAAGAAGTGATCGCCAGCGAAACATTCCCCGGCGAGAATATCGCAACCGATGCGGAAATCCTGCAAGCCTATCGCACGATGGGAGGGCCGGGCTATCATGCCGTCGGCACGTGCCGCATGGGGGTGGACAAGGACAGCGTCGTGGATGAACGCCTGCGCGTGCGCGGCGTTACCGGCCTGCGCGTGGCCGATATTTCGGTTTTCCCAAGGATGGTTTCCGGCAATACCAACGCTCCGGCCATGGTGACCGGCTGGCGTGCGGCCGATATCATTCTGGAAGACGCACAGGCCTAGGCCCATCCATCCCGCCCTCAATACAGCATAGGCTGGGTATTTTCCGAAGCTTCCCGCCCTTTGGGGATAGCGCGATATTGCCATCACGACGCACCAGATTGCCGATGGCTATGTCCGGCGGTGCGTCCTCCGCACTATTGAAGGGATTAGGCATGGGTCGCACCGGGGTCAGGATCAAGGACATTGGGCCGCAGCCACAAGCGTTTGATATCGAGCGCGCCACGAAGGAAAACGACAGCTACCGTTCCGTCGCGTGGAGCGGGCGCTATCTGCAGGTGACGCTGATGTCGATCCCGGTTGGCGGCGATATTGGCCTTGAGGCGCATCCCGAGACCGACCAGTTCTTGCGCCTCGATGCGGGCACTGGCCGCGTGCAGATGGGGCCAACAAAGGATGCGCTGACCTTCGACAAGGCAGTGTCAGACGGCTGGTGCGTGCTGGTTCCAGCGGGAACCTGGCACAATATCACCAATACCGGCGCGGAACCGATGCAGGTTTACACGATCTACGCCCCCGCCCACCACGCGCCCGACAAGGTGCAGGCGACAGCCGCAGTGGCCGAGGCCGACAAGAACGACGAGCCGGCGCTCTGGTCGGTGCAGCCCAAACATGGGCCGGACAAACACGGCTAAGCGGACGAGGCCATGCGCGTCACGAAGCTGGCCAAGGCGGCCATAAACCGGCGCAGGAAATCCTCGGTCGCCGGGATGGCTATCTCGCCCGCGTCCGAAATCAGCTCTTTCGTGAAATGCACATAGGCTTCGGGTGCCATCATCTGCGGGGAATCGCAGGCGGCCAGAATGCTGCGCAGGTGTTGCTGGGCGAGGGCGGTGCTGATCGCGCCGGGCGAGGTGCCGATGATCGCCGATGGCTTGTGGGTGAAGGAATTGGTGCCAGCGGGTCTGCTCGCCCAGTCGATGGCGTTCTTCAGCCCGCCGGGGATCGAGCGGTTATACTCCGGTGTGACGAACAGCACCGCATCCACATCCTTGATCGCCTGCTTGAACGCCAAGGCCACCGCTGGAAAATCCGCGTCGTAGTCGTAGCTGTAGAGCGGCAGATCGCGGATCGGGATCTCGACGAAATCCAGATTGGGTGGGGCCAGCTTTACCAGAGCCCCGGCCAGCTTGCGATTGATGGAGGCGTTGCCAAGACTGCCGATGATAATACCGACCTTGTAGTTGGCCATCACAGTTCCTTTCAGAATGTCCTGCCAGAACGGCAGATGTGTCTGCAGTATGATCCAGCCCTTATAGCAGCTGGCCCGATGCTACGCCGCAAGGTTTCCGATGAGGAGAGCATATTCCGCATAGCCGAGCTGGCGGCGTGGGTACCGCGATGCGGCCGGGCGGTAGTGTGAGTAGTTTCCGGGGCTGCGCCGGGCTAGCGACACACCATAACAACCCGCATCGGGCCGCTACCTCGCCGCGCCCCTCCGATAGCAGGATGACCCCGATGCCCTTTACCTTGCCGCCACTGCCCTATGCCCGCGATGCCCTCGCCCCGCATATGTCTGCCGAGACCCTCGATTTTCACCACGGCAAACATCACAAGGCCTATGTGGAAAAGACCAACGCGCTGGTGGGCGAGGCCGGGCTGGGCGGGAAATCGCTGGTGGAGGTGATCCGCGCGGCGCGGCCCGGCTCCTTGTGCAACAACGCCTCGCAGCTGTGGAACCACAGTTTCTTCTGGCAATGCCTCTCGCCCAATTCGCCGCCGCCATCGGGGCAACTGGCCGCCCTGATCGAGCGCGGCTTTGGCTCCACCGATGCGCTGCTCAAGGCTTTCGCGAAGGAGGCGGTGGCGCATTTTGGCAGCGGCTGGGCCTGGCTTATGCTGGACGATGGCGCGCTCAGGATTCGCACGCTGCACGATGGCGATACGCCCGTCGCCCACAGCGGGATGGTGCCCTTGTTCACGCTCGATGTTTGGGAACACGCCTATTACATCGATTGCCGCAACGACCGGGCCGCCTATGTTACGGCGGTGCTGGCCAACCTCGTCAATTGGACCTTCGTTGCGGTAAATCTTGATGGCGATGGTATTTTTCGCGGAGATCAGCGCGGCGCGACCGGCCTCGCGCCCGGAGCGTGATCGCGCACCAGCGGCAGCAGCAGCAGCGGCACCGCGGTGAGGATGGCGATCAGGGCCCAAGCGTCGTTGATGGAGCGCACCAGCGCCGCCTTCTCGATCAGCGCGCCGACCATCCGCTGGGTGGCGGCATCGAGCGGATGCCCGGCCAGAGCGGAATAGGCCGCGCGGGGGATGCCGATGGCCACCGCCACATCGCTGTCTCCGCCCCGCAATTGGCTGGCGATGTGGCGGGCATGGGCGGCGCTTCGACTGAAGATGACGGTATCGATCAAGGCCAGACCAATCGCGCCGCCGAGATTGCGCATTAAATTGAACAAGCCGCTGCCATCGGCCACCTGCGCGGGGGCAAGATGGCCCAGCGCCATCCGCGTGGGGGGCAGCAGGCAGAACATAATCGCCGAGCCGCGCAAAATCTGCGGGATCAGCATCCCGTCAAAGCCGGTGTCCCGCGTCTGGAAGGCGCTCAGGCCAAGCCCCGTGGCAAACAGCGCAAAGCCCAATAGCGTGAGTAGGCGCGCATCCACCCGCTGCTCCAGCGCCACGGCCACGGGCGCCGCCAGCAATTGGGCGATCCCGGTGACCAGCATGATCTCGCCAATTTGCAGCGCGCCAAACCCGCGCACCAGCCCCAGAAAGAACGGCATCAGATAGGTCGAGCCAAACAGGCCCACCCCCAGCACGAAGCTGAGGATGCAACCAATGGTGAAATTGCGATTTTCAAAGGCGCGCAATTCCACCAAGGGCTTGCCAGCCCGCAGGGTTTTGCCAACAAACAGCACCGTGCCCAGCGCAAAGAGGGCCAGCAGCGCCAGCACCCGCCCCGATCCCCATCCCAGATCCGGCGCGTCCTTGAGGCCGATTTCCAGCGCCACCAGACTGACCGCCAGCGCCAATAGCGCGGCTCCATCCACCAGCCGCAGCTCGCGCCAGTCAAACGCCCGGCGCTGCAGCAACGCCGCCGCGCCCCCGGCGGCGATCAGGCCCGGCACGATGTTGACGAGGAATAGCCAGTGCCACGAATAGGTCTGGGTCAGCCAGCCGCCCACGATGGGGCCAATGGTGGGCGCAAACACCGCCACCACCCCGGCGATGGTGGTGGCAAGGCCCTGGGCGCGGTGAGGGAACAGCAGAAACACGGCGGCGAACACGGTGGGGATCAGGGTGCCGCCAGCGAAGCCTTGCACCACACGACAGGCGATCAGGCTGGTAAAGCCGTTGCTGGCCGCGCAGCCGGCCGAGGCGAGGGTGAAGATACTGACCGCCGTCACAAACAGCCGCCGCATCCCCATCAGGCGGGTGAGAGCGCCGGTAAGGGGAATCGCGACGATTTCGGCGGTGAGATAGGCGGTCTGCACCCAGCTCATCTGATCCACCCCGATACCCAGCGCCTGCTGGATCGTTGGCAGCGAGGTGGCGACGATCTGGATATCCAGAATGGCCATGAACATGCCAAGGCACATCAGCATAAAGCCCGCCCAGGTGCGGAGCGTGATAGGCGCGGGCAGGTCAGGGTTATGCATAAAGGCTTCTTGGTTGGATCACCGCGCCTGCTTCATCGGTTGAATGGGCCGGGGAGATGCTCGGCCAGCGCGGGCCAGCGCGCGGTTTTCGCAGCCAATACGCACGGTCAGCATCGCGGCGTTGAGCAGCGTGAAGAGCAAGGCCACCCCCGGCAGGCCCAGCGCCAGCGGCAGCAGCGCGATTTCGGCGGTGACAATGCAATAGTTGGGATGGCGCACCAGCCGGAAGGGGCCCTTCGACACCAGCGGCGCGGCGGGCAGCACGATGATCCGCGTCGTCCAGCGCCCGCCCAGCGCGGCAATCACCCAGATCCGCAAAATCTGCATCACGACGAACAGGCCCAGCAGGATCAGGTTCACCGGCCTGTTCCACCCGAGAACCCACAGCGTGACCAGCCATGCGGTATGCAGCGCCACCATCACCGGATAATGCTCGGCCCCCGCTTCATACGCGCCACGGGCCAGCAAGCGCCGGGTGTTGCGGCGGGCGAGCAGCAGCTCCAGCAGCCGTTGCGCCGTGACGAACAGCAGGATCGCGGTGGCCAGCGTCATGCGGCGGCCCTCAGCGTGACGGTGCTCATGGTAAAGCCCGGCCCGAGCGCCGTCAGCACCGAGCGCTTCGGCATGCCGCTCTGCCGCACCCGATCGAGTACGAACAGGCCGGTGGGGGCCGACATATTGCCGTGGTCGCGCAAGACATTCCTTTCGTGATCCAGCGAGCCCTGATCGAGCCCCAGCGCCAGCTCGATGGCATCCACCACCTTCGCGCCGCCCGGATGGCAGATAAACCGGTCGATGTCGCCAACGGCGAGTTCCTGCCGGGCCAGCATTTCATCCATCGCTGCCCGCATATTCTGGCGGGCAAAGGTGGGAATGGCGCGGTTCAGCACCACCGCCAGCCCGTTGTCCTCGATCCGCCAGCCCATGATGTCGAGCGTGTCGGGCCAGGTGGTTTCGGCGGTGCCGGTGATGGTGGCAAAACCCTCCTCGCCCACCCGCAGCGTGGCCGCCGCCGCGCCATCGCCAAACAGCGCCGTGGCGATAATGTCGGCCTTGCCCACATCCTGAAAGCGGAAGGCGAGGCTGCATAGCTCCACGGTCACGAACAACACCGTGCTGCCCGGCGCCGCCAGCGCCAGCTTTGAGGCGAGGCCAAGCCCGGTTGCCCCGGCGGCACAGCCCAAGCCAAACACCGGTATCCGCGCCACATCGCCGCGAAAGCCCATGCGCCCCATCACCCGTGCTTCTAGGCTGGGCGTGGCGATGCCAGTGGAGGAGGCGGTGACGATGGTGTCGATGTCGCCAGCATCAAGGCCGGCGGCATCGAGCGCGCGGGTTGCCGCCTCGACAAACAGATCGCAGGCGCTTTCCAGATAGGCGGCGGAGCGTTCGGGAAAGGAGCGCGGCTGGCGATACCACTCCACCGGTTTGGCCAACTGCCGCTGCAGGATGCCCGCCGAGGCGAACACCGCCGACATCCGGTCAAATTCGGCGTAATCCGCCGCCAGCACCTCGCGCGCCACCGTCAGCGCCTGGGCCTGATCGAGGACAAAGGGCGGGGAGGCGGTGGCGAGCGACAGGATCGTGACGGGAAGGGGCATGGGAAACTCCGATTGGTCGATGCGACCTCAGTGGCGGTCCAGATAATCCGCGAGTGTTTCGTTGAACTGCGACAGACCTTCTTCCAGGTAGTCGCTGACGAGGGGGATGCCGGTGATCGTGTCCGCCACATGCTCCCGTCCGATATCGCGCGCCGCCTGCCGGGCCTCGTGCCACTCCTCCAGCGTGTAATCGCCCCGACCCAGTAGCACCAGCGCGATCAGATCGCATTGCTCGTCATCGTTGAGGTCGCTGATGGCCGAGACCAGCTCGCGCAGCGTATCGTCGCTGGGGCCGAATTCCAGCGCGTCCACGCTATCGTCATCGCTGGGGTTGGAGCCGCTGTCGGGGTCGGTCTGGGGCACTTTAACGTCGAACAGGCGCGCCTTGAGCAGGATGGCGAAGGCGCTGTCGGGGGTGATGGTGAGGGTGGGCATTAGTGCGCCGCATCCGTGGCGATGAGCACGCTGCACGGCATGGTTTCCAGCAATTGCGTGCCGACCGAGCCCTCGAACCACCGCGCGAGCAAGCCCTTGTGGCTATGGCCGATCACGGCCAGATCGGCTTTGATCTCGTGGGCATAGGCCATGATCTCGCGCGAGGCCTCGCCGTCGCGGATGCTGGTTTTGGGGTGGATGCCTTTTTTGGCAAGATCGCGAACCGACTCTGCCAAAGCCTCCAGCAGATAAGTCCGCTCGGTTTCGAGCAATTCATTCGAGACCACCGCCGGATCGAGCAACAGCCCACCCGCCGTCACCACAATCGCCAGCACGTGCAATTCGGCTTTGCACAGCCGGGCCAGTTCGGCTCCCTGATGCAGGGCGGCATTGCCGGGTTTGGTGCCATCATAGGCCACCAGAATCTTCTTATACATGGGCATGATCCTTGGCCGGTGGGCATCTAAAATCCGTGTCGCGCGGGCAGCGCGGTTCCCGATCCTGATCGGTCACCGCTGAGTTAGCCAGCTCCGGCGAGCACCCGTCAGCGTTTGGAATCTGGCGACAGGGTTCGGAACCTGATCCATTGGCCCCTTCGCCCCCGACAGGCGGATGGGAGCGCCGCTGGCCTCCAAGGCTCACTCTAGGAGCGTGGCCGGCAAGGCCAAGCCTCGGAATCTACCCAGCCCACCGATCAGGCTCTCACAGGCCGGTCTCGCCAAACACCGCCGCCCAGGCCGCGCCCACATCCGCCCGGGCGCTGGCCAGCCTTGCCATCACCGCCGCCCAGTCATCGCAGGCGCAAGCCCTTGCCAGGGCCTCGCAAGCAGCCTGCGGCGGCACCGCGCCATCCGGGGCCAGCAATCGCGCCGCCACCAGCAGGCGCGAGAGGAAAGCGAAAGCCCCCCGCAGCGCCTCGGGCAACAGGCCCGCCGCCACCAGCGCCGCCAGCGCCGTGCCGAGATCGGGGCTGAAGGCCATCCCCTCGCGCAATTGCAGGAAGTGGATCAGGAACTCGACATCGACGAGACCCCCGCGCAGCAGCTTGGCATCCAGCGGGCCCTTGGGCTGCTTGTGGGTGGCCATGCGCTCGCGCATTTCCAGCACATCGTGGCGCAGCGTGGCGGCATCGCGCGGGTGGGCGAGGGCGCTGCCAGAGAGCACCGGGCCAATCACCGCCGCCACCGCCTCTCGCGCCGCCGCCGAGCCAAACACCACCCGCGCGCGGGCCAGCGCCATATGCTCCCAGGTCCATGCCTCCTCCCGCTGATAGCGGGCAAAGCTGGTCAGGCTGGCCGCCAGCGGACCCTTGGCGCCCTGTGGCCGCAGGCGGGTATCCACCTCATAGAGCGCGCCCTCGGCGGTGGGCACCGACAGCGCCGCACCCAGCCTTTGCGCCAGCCGGTTGAAATAGAGCGTGGCACCCAGCGGCTTCGCGCCATCGGACTCGGCGGTGAAATCGCCGGTGAACAAATAGATGAGGTCGAGATCGGAGGCGTGGGTCAGCATGCCGCCGCCCAGCCGCCCTAGGCCCAGCACCACCAGCTCGCCACCTGAAACCCGGCCATGCGCGGCCTCGAAACCGGTCACCGTGGCCTGCGCCAGCACCGCCAGCGCCGCCTCGGCCACCCGCGCCAGCGCGGCGGAAATATCCAGCGGATCCTGCGCGCCCTCGATCAATTGCACGCCGAGGTTAAAGCGCCATTCGCCCACCTTGCGGCGCACCTGATCGAGCAGGCGTTCGTAATCGTCGTCCTGCTCGCCAGCGGACAGCTCGGCTATCAGCGCCTCCACCGGGCCGGGCAGGTCGAAGGCGCTGGCATCCACCAAGGCGTCGAGCAGATCGGCGCGCAGGGCCAGCGCATCGGCCAGCGGCGGGGCAAGGCCAAGGATGCGCACCAACACCTCCAGCAGCGCGGGGCGCGCCTCCAGCAGGCGGAACAGGTTCACCCCGCTGGGCAGCCGGGTCAGCATCTG
>Ga0007882_10001348_pt1 | contig 14308 bp, 13 predicted proteins | sample CryBogCBH12Aug01_FD_71195 | JGI IMG/M metagenome (GOLD analysis project Ga0007882, IMG submission 71195) | Freshwater microbial communities from Crystal Bog, Wisconsin, USA - CBH12Aug09.1 | ecosystem: Environmental > Aquatic > Freshwater > Lake | place: Crystal Bog, Wisconsin, USA | collected... | reverse complement strand
GTTTATTATCCTTTTGTACACATGATTTGGGGCAATGGTTTACTGGCACAATGGGGTGTACTGGACTTTGCAGGTGGTATTGTAGTACATGCCACAGCAGGATTTGCTGCACTTGCTTCTGTGTTTTATGTTAAGGCGAGGGTAGATAAAAACTCTACTCCCAACAGTATTCCTTTAGTAGCTATAGGAAGTGGATTATTATGGTTTGGTTGGTATGGTTTTAATGCAGGCAGCGAAGTTCAGGTTGATTTTGTAACTTCTACCGCTTTTATCAATACAGATATTGCTGCATCATTTGCAACCATTGCATGGTTAGTGGTAGAATGGGGACATCTTAAAAAACCTAAGTTTGTAGGATTACTCACTGGTTCTATTGCAGGTTTGGCAACAATTACTCCTTGTGCAGGTTTTGTACCTGTTTGGGCTTCTCCAATTATCGGAACTATTGCCGGTGTATTCTGCTATTACGCCGTTTATTTCAAAAATAAAATGAATTGGGACGATGCGCTGGATGTTTGGGGTGTACATGGTGTTGGTGGTTTTCTGGGAACTATTTTATTAGGCGTTTTTGCTTGTAAAGCAGTGAATGCTACAGGTGCTGACGGACTAATTTATGGAGGAGGATCATTCTTATTAAAACAAACTATTGCAGTGGTAGCAGCATCAGCTTATGCCTTTGTATTTACCTATCTGATGTTGATGGCTATTAATTTAATTACCCCTGTAAGAGTGGATGATAAAATACAGGAAATAGGACTCGATGAAGGGCTGCATGGAGAACATGCCTACGATTCAGGAGTTTTGTAAAGTAATATTATAAATAATAATAAACTAAAAATAAATGCCCATTACTAATAATAGTAGTGGGCATTTTAATACTATACAATTAAAAACTTAACCATTAAAATACTACCCTATTTCATTTATAAAAATAATATAGGACTCTGTATTCCATTTAACCTTCAAAATGGATGATGAGTTTATCGATTCACAACATTTATAATAGTGTATTTGTATTTGGGTATATCTAAATAATAACTATTACAATCATTTCATTTTATTTGCATCCTATAAAAATTACAATCAGTTATGGATAATAATACAAAAACATCAGAAAAGGTACATGTACTTATCATTGGTTCCGGTCCTGCTGGATATACTGCCGCTATATATGCTGCCCGTGCAAATATGAAACCAGTTTTATATCAGGGAATTCAACCTGGTGGGCAGTTGACTATTACTACTGAAGTAGAAAACTATCCAGGTTATCCCGAAGGTATTCAGGGACCTGAAATGATGGTGGATTTTGAAAAGCAAGCTACCAGAATGGGGGCTGATATCCGTTGGGGTATTGCTTCGCAGGTTGATTTCTCTGAGAGACCTTTTAAAGTATGGATAGATGAAGAACATTTAATTGTTGCAGATGCGGTTATTATCTGTACCGGTGCTTCCGCTAAATGGCTTGGACTGGAAAGTGAGCAAAGATTAAATGGTTTTGGAGTAAGTGCCTGTGCTGTTTGTGATGGATTCTTTTTCCGTGGAAAAGATGTTGCTATTGTAGGTGCAGGTGATACTGCTGCTGAGGAAGCATTGTATTTGTCTAAACTTTGTACCAGTGTACACATGATTGTTCGCCGCGATGCAATGCGTGCAAGTAAGGTGATGCAGGATAGAGTGTTGAATGCTCCTAACATTAAAGTATATTGGAATAGTGTTACCGACGAAGTATTGGGTGAAAATAAAGTACATGGAGTAAGAATAAAAAATGTTGAAACCAATACTACAGAAGATGTAGCTGTTAGTGGATTCTTTGTAGCTATAGGACATAAACCTAATAGTGATATCTTCAAGCCATGGTTAGATATGGATGAAACTGGTTATATCAATACTATTCCTGGAACTACTAAAACAAATGTAGAGGGAGTATTTGCCGCAGGTGATGTTCAGGATAAGAATTACCGTCAGGCAGTAACAGCAGCGGGTAGTGGATGTATGGCAGCTCTTGATGCAGAAAGATATCTTACGGCTAATGGAATTGTGTAAAAAATAGGAACTGATAATATGATATAAAATATTTATTATACTGAAATAAGATTTCATATTAGTATTATAACACCAGTTGTAGCCGCAAAAAGACCTGTTGCAGTAGTAAAAAGATCTCTTATTTTTGTATTAAAATCTTATCTAAAGTCAAATTTGGAATAATAAATAGATTAACTGATTGTAATCTGACTAAAAGGTTATTCATTATTTCTCTTATTTTCTTTTGCAGTTAAATGGTTATCTGATCTAATGAATCAACATTTAATGCTTTTTTGTATTGCCTCAATACGTTATTTAAATAGATTACTTATAAAAGTTATCCATATTATTTATTGCAGATATTCTTTTTAGTTTCTTTACCCTGTGAAAAAAATACATTTTATTTCAATAGGGGGCAGTGTAATGCACCAGTTAGCGATTGCTTTGCATAAAAAAGGTTATATAGTAACAGGTTCTGATGATGAAATATTTGAACCTGCAAAGTCTAACTTATTGCAGAATAATATATTCCCTGCTAAAATTGGTTGGGATGCAGCTAATATTACTCCCGACCTTTATGCTGTGATACTGGGAATGCACGCCAAAGATGATAATCCTGAACTGATAAAGGCAAAAGAACTGGGACTAAACATTTATTCTTTTCCTGAATATATTTATAAAGAAAGCAAGGATAAAACAAGAATTGTAGTAGGGGGTAGTCATGGTAAAACCACAACTACTGCTATGATAATGCATGTGCTGAAACATTGTGGACTTGCATTCGATTATATGGTAGGAGCTAAGCTGGAAGGCTTTAGTCAATCGGTTGATATTACAGATGCTCCGTTGATTGTATGTGAAGGAGATGAGTATCCCGCTAGTGCATTAGAGAAAAGACCTAAGTTCCATTTTCTGTTTCCTCATGTGGCAATCCTTACCGGTATTGCATGGGATCATATTAATGTTTTTCCAACATACAATTTTTACAAAGAACAGTTTTCTATTTTCATTGGAATGATAGAAAAGGGTGGAGTGTTAATATATAATGAAACCGATAAAGAACTGGCAAATCTGGTGGAAGAAAGTAGGAGAGGAGATATAAAATATATTCCTTATAGAGTACCAGAGCATACTATTGATAATGGCGTTACAACAGTTACTATCCAAAATGCAACTACTGTATTAAAAGTATTTGGTGACCATAATTTATTGAACCTTCATGCTGCCTTTCATGCCTGCGAATCACAAGGTATTAGTGCTAAGGATTTCCTGAATGCCATTGCAGATTTTAAAGGTGCTTCATTAAGATTAGAGAAGATAGCAGGTAATGACGATACTATTGTTTATCGCGATTTTGCGCATGCTCCTAGTAAACTGAAAGCTACATTGAATGCTGTAAGGCATCAATATCCTGAAAAGAATATTGTAGCCATATTTGAACTACATACTTACAGTAGTCTGAGTGCTGAATTTCTAAAAGAATATGAAGGTTGCATGAACGATGCAGATAAAGCAGTAGTGTTTTATTCAAATCATGCGCTTGAAATTAAAAGACTAAAAGCGCTTAATATAGACGAAGTAAAAGTACATTTTAAAAGAGCAGATTTAGAAGTGATTAATAACAGATTTGTGTTGGAAACATGGCTTAAAAATCTCCATCTGAAAAATACTGTACTACTTTTTATGAGTAGTGGTAATTATGATGGTATAGATGTCCGTACATTCGCCGCAGATTTATTGAAAAAATAAAATATTATCATGAACATTCAGTTGTCAAAACCGCTTGCTTTTTTTGATTTAGAAACTACAGGGATAAGTATCAGTACCGATAAAATAGTAGAAATTGCTATTGTAAAAATAATGCCTGATGGAACAAAACTGATTAAACGTAAACTCATTAATCCGGGTATGCCTATTCCTGCCGAAGCATCGGCAGTACATGGTATTACAGATGAAATGGTAAAGGATGCACCTTCTTTCAGACAGGTGGCTAACGAAATAAAACAATTTTTAGACAACTGCGATTTAGCAGGATATAATAGTAATCGTTTTGATGTGCCGTTGCTGGTAGAAGAGTTTTTGCGTATAGAAATGGACTTTACAATAGATGGAAGAAAGTTAGTGGATGTTCAGAAGATATTTCATTCTATGGAACAAAGGACGCTTTCTGCTGCTTACAAATTTTATTGTAATAAACCACTAGAAGATGCTCATAGTGCCGAAGCAGACGCCTCTGCAACATGGGAAGTATTAGATGCTCAATTAGAACGTTATACTCAGTTAGGTAATACTGTTGAGAGTATTATTAAGTGTGTTGGTGAAGAAGATATTGTTGACTTTGCCAGAAGATTTATAAAAGAAAAAGGAGTAGAAGTCTTTAACTTTGGAAAACATAAAGGGAAGTCTATCTTACAGGTATTAAAAGAAGAACCTCAATATTTTGACTGGATGATGAAAGGAGAATTTCCTTTACATACCAAACAGAAATTGAAAGAAATATTTCAGCGTAATATGTTAAAAAAGGGGTAATTGTATTTTATTGATCAGTATTACGAATATCAAATTAAACTTTTAGTTTAATTTGTAATTATAAAGCACATATAGCAAGTTTGGAAAAGTTAGTTATCATACCGACATATAATGAGAAAGAGAATATAGAAGCTATTATTAAAGCTGTATTTTCTTTGAATTTAGACTATCATATATTAATTGTAGATGATGGTTCACCTGATGGTACAGGTAATATTGTAATGGAACTTATCAAACAATTTCCCGGTCAGTTATTTCTGGAAGAGCGTTCAGGAAAACTTGGCTTAGGTACTGCTTATATTTATGGATTTAAATGGGCACTAAGTAAAGGATACAAATTTATATTTGAAATGGATGCTGATTTTTCCCATAACCCTAAAGATTTAGAAAGGCTATATCTTGCTTGTAAAGAAGGTGGGGGAGATGTATCGGTAGGTAGCAGATATGTTACAGGAGGCGAAGTACTTAACTGGCCTATAGACAGACATATTTATTCAAGAGGAGGGGCTATTTATACAAAATTAATAACCTGTTTGCCCGTAAAAGATCCTACTGCAGGTTTTGTTTGTTATAAAAATGAAGTGCTTAGTAATATTGATTTTAACAGAGTGAATTTTGTAGGATACGCATTTCAGATTGGAATGAAATTCATTGCCTGGAAACTTGGGTTTAAAATATTAGAAGTGCCTATCACATTTCAGGATAGAATAACAGGTATTAGTAAAATGTCAAAAGGTATCATTCTGGAAGGAATTCTCGGAGTACTTAAAATTCAAAAAGAAAGCTGGAGTAAACCGTTTACCAGAAGATTCAGTTCAGAAGTTTCTGTCTAAAGATAACTGAACAGGTTATTATAATCTTTGAATTATTCTTTATAATTCAATAATCTATGATGTATTACATCTACCTGTTTTTTTAATGTTTCATAATTATTGTCATTATTATAAATAACAATATCGCATAGTTTCATTTTTATGTCCTGATCCATTTGCTTATCCATCCTTTTCATTATATCTTCCCTGCTTAATCCATCACGTTTCATTACTCTTTGAATACGAATACTCAAAGGTGCAGCAACACCTATTATAATATCTAATCCTTTTGCAGATCCAGACTCAAATATCAATGCAGCTTCTTTAATAGTATATGGAGTTGTTTGCTTATCCATCCATTTTTGAGCATGTTCTATTACTTTAGGATGAGTAATAGCATTTAGGGTCTGAAGTTTATGAGCATCGGAAAATACTATCTGCGAAATATAAGGTCGATTCAATTTATTATTTAAATAAGATTGTTCTCCAAACTCTTTTTTCACCTGACGAATGATTTCATAATTTGTTTCCATCAAGTTTCTGGTCTCAAGGTCAGCATTGTATATGGGAATGCCATAAGCATTAAACATATCGCAGATTATAGATTTCCCACTACCAATATTACCAGTTACACCTACTTTTAGCATGATGATTGTAATGTTACTATAAGTAAAACGTACTTATATGCAGCAAAATAACGGTTTACAAATTATTATTTCATATAAAAATATCCACTCAATACTTCATATCTAAAACACGCCTACATTTGCCACTCTTTATAAACTAGTTTATTGTATAATGAAATTTGCATGGTGGAAAATAGCCTCAATAGTATTGCTGATATATGTTTGTATTGAAGGATTTCTGGTAAAAGTTCCTGAACCTCCGGGTGTTCCTTTACAACAAAGTATCCGCAACCTTTTCTTTCACGTACCAATGTGGTTTGGTATGATGATTTTATTTATAGTTTCAGCAGTTTATGCTGTGAAGTTTTTGAAAAATCCTTCTTCAATTAATGATTTCTATTCAGCAGAATATGCACGTACAGGTATTGTGTTTGGTTTGTTAGGATTAACTACAGGTGCAATTTGGGCTAACTACCAATGGGGAAAACCATGGAGTGGTGATCCTAAACAAAATGGTGCTGCTATTGCTTTGCTGATATATATGGCCTATTTTGTTTTAAGAGGAAGCTTTACTGATGATGATAAAAAAGCAAGAATCAGTTCTGTATATAATATATTTGCTTTCTTTATGTTATTTCCAACTTTATGGATATTACCACGTCTGGCAGAATCATTGCATCCTGGTGGTTTAGGTAGCGAAGGTAATCCGGGATTAAATCCCAAAGATTCAAACGTTCACATGAAACTTGTATTCTGGCCTGCTGTAATTGGTTGGACTCTGCTGGGTGTTTGGATTACAACATTAAGAATCAGATTACAAATTATTAAAGAAAAAAAATATCATGACTAAGATGTTAAGGCTTTTTAATATATATTACTTATAAATCAAACTTAGATATTGAGATTTTTTTAATTATTAAATGAAATATAAATTGAACATATCAAATAAAATATTGAACACATTAAATATGAAAACTTTATTAACTACTATACTTTTATTAGTTGTCTTACTTGCCCAATCACAAAATTATACTATTATTGGTAAGATTAATGATTCAATTACTGGAAACAATTTAAAAGGAGTATATATACAAACAGTAGAAAACGGCAATTCAATAGGAACCTCAACTAATGATACAGGGTTTTATTCGCTTCAATTACCTAAAGGTGTATATGAAATTAAATTTTCTACTGGCCATTATACAGTTGTAACTGAACATATTAATGTAAATGAAAATAAAAGATTAGATAAGTCACTTATTCAAGATATTATGTTTAGATATGGTAAAATATATGTTGTAGTTTTAGTTGTATTAGTTATTCTATCAGGATTATTTATATACTTAATTAACCTTGACAGAAAGATTTCACGCCTTGAAAAAGAGTAATTAACAAAATTATTTTCCACAAAATATTATCGGTAAGTAATCTGACCTTATTTTTACTAACTAACTATTGTTAGCGCATTAAACGATTGTTGCCAAATTTATAAATGAAAAGTTATGTCTGAAACAAACTACAGTTTTTTTGAGAGTGTAGAAAAGAGTTTTAATAAAGCCGCTGAATTTACCAAATGGGATAAAGGGCTGTTAGAACAGATTAAAGCCTGTAATAGTATTTACAGCATGAAGTTCCCTGTAAGAATGGATGATGGGAGAATTGAAGTTATTGAAGCTTATCGTGTGCAACATTCCCAACACAAATCACCTTGTAAAGGAGGTATCAGGTTTAGTCTGGGCGTAAATCAGGATGAAGTAATGGCGCTAGCCAGTTTAATGACTTACAAATGTGCTATTGTAAATGTTCCTTTTGGTGGAGCTAAAGGTGGTATTAAAATTGATCCTCGTAAGTACAGTACTTATGAACTGGAAAAAATTACACGCCGCTATACCAGTGAATTGACTAAAAAGAACTTCATTGGACCCGGAATTGACGTACCTGCACCTGATTATGGAACTGGTGAAAGAGAAATGAGCTGGATTGTTGATACTTATTCATCTTTACGCCCAGGAGAAATAGATGCAGCAGGTTGTGTTACAGGAAAGCCTGTAAGTCAGGGTGGTGTTAATGGAAGAAGAGAAGCAACCGGACTTGGTGTTTACTTTGGTATCAGAGAAGTATGTAACATGAAAAACATGATGGACAAACTTGGTCTTACTATAGGCATACCAGGAAAGAAAGTAATTGTTCAGGGTTTAGGTAATGTGGGCTATCATTCTGCAAAATTCTTTAGAGAAAATGGTGCTATAATAGTTTCTATTGCTGAATTTGAAGGTGCTATATTTAAAGCTGATGGTATAAATGAAGAAGAACTGTTTCAACATAGAAAGGCTACTGGTTCTATTCTTAATTTCCCTGGTGCAACAAATCTGGCTAAAAGTAGTGATGCTTTGGAACTCGAATGCGACATTCTGATTCCTGCTGCATTGGAAAATGTAATTAATCATGAGAATGCACCAAATGTGAAAGCAAAGATTATTGCAGAAGCTGCTAATGGACCTTTAACACCAGAAGCTGATGAAATATTTGTAAAGAAAGGTGTACTTGTTGTACCTGATATGTATCTGAATGCTGGAGGTGTAACTGTTAGCTACTTTGAGTGGTTGAAGAACCTTAGTCACGTTCGTTATGGTAGAATGGAGAAAAGGTTTACAGAAAATGTTCATTCCAGAATTGTAAAACAGATTGAAACATTGACTGGTAAATATATTGATGAAAAAGACCGCCATTTAATTGCTCATGGTGCTGATGAAGTTGATTTAGTACATTCTGGTTTGGAAGAAACAATGAGTGATGCAACTAAAGAAATCATAGAAATCTGGGAAAGCAATCCTGCAATTCCTGATATGAGAACAGCTGCTTATGTAAGTGCTATCAATAAAGTAGCAAGAACATATAATGAGTTAGGAATATTCCCATAGTGGGAAGCTTAACGCTCAATGTAGAACGCTTAACGCTTGATACAAAATACATTTAGTATTTGTTGATATCAATCGTTAAGCGTTTTTTAGTATTAAATAAAACGCTGCATTCTGCGTTCTGCATTAAGCAATAAGCATTTTGCCTTTAGCGTAGGTCTAAATAGGCTGTTTTTTAAAGCTAAATATTTTAATATTCCCTTTCACATAATTACAAACCCAGACTTCAGTTTTGTCTTTTGTTTCAACCACATCGGCACCTACAGGCTTACCAAAACATGGTAAAGAATATAATTGAATAAACTGATTGTCTTCAATTTTATAAACTTCCATTTTGTTACTGGCATAGCAGGTTACAAACAAATATTTTCCATCTTTTGAAAGGGCAATTGTTCTGGGTTGTTTAGCTGTATTTGCAGTAAATAGAGTCTTGCCTGATGATGGATCAATGCAGGCAATTTGCCCAAGTATATTGAAGGATACATACAATTTTCCTTTCATATCCATCACAATATGTCGTGGATTAGATGCTACTGGAATATTCTTTTCTTTTATCCATCCATTATTATTCAGAACGCTTATATAACTGCTACCCATGATTGCTATATAGGTCTTTTGTTTGGAATCATCCACAACAATCCCTCTTGGAATAGCAGCTACAGGAATATTCTTTAAATAGGTACCTGCGGGGCTTTCCAGCTTATCCATACCTACAACACTTACCGTTTGAGAATGCCAGTTGCTAACCAACAAGAACTTATCGTCAACTGTTTTTGCAATAACTTTAGGTGTTAATCCTGTATGGATTAAAGGCATAATTACTGAATCGTATCGGGATGTTATTAAATTATGTACGATAATTTTCTTAGTACTATTAGTATCAATCCAGGGGATATTATTCGAATAAATACTATCAAGGTAAATAGGAACTACTCCTCCTGCATTATGCAGTGATACCCATAGTATTTTATCATTATGACTTAAACAGGCTTCTACTGGTTTTTCCTGTAGTGAAGGGATTACTTTTTTTAACTCATAATCCCATCCTTTTCCTTTTGAAGATTTAAATCTGAATGTCCTTAATAGACTTCTTGTCTTGCTGTCAAATTCATAAACACTTAATCCTTCCAGGTTCATTGCATAAAGTCGAGAGCCATTGCTATTGAATAAAACCGATTTAGTACCTGCAGACGCTTTTATTGAATCAACTGATTCATATATCAGCTTGTAAGGAGTTCCAGTAAGTTTGGGTTGCTTATCAGGCGTTCTTTTATCTGATACAGGTTTACTGGAATCTAAAGTTCTTATAATCCATTGTTGTTTAGAGGGATTTTTATTAATTGCCTTTATAAATGCCGTAATAAAGAACGCTGAACAAATAAAAAGTAATAAATATTTCCACTTCATGGTGTCAAATATCGTAAGTATTAGCATACATTAATGTAGCAACTTTTACACATAGATAATCATATCAATTATCATATATAATTATATAGAAAGATTTTCTTCTATAATCCGGCAAATCATATACATTTATATACATAAAACCTACAACTTACTACCTAAAACTTATTTTTTACATTTTTGGTTTGGGTTAATACAATTATCTGATTTACTTTGCTGCCGATGATTAAATTGAATACATTCATTTTTTGTTTTTTTATGATAGCGGTTGTAGGAATTACAGGTTGTAGTTCTCTTGCTAATATTACTGCAAAAGATGCATCTAAAGGAAAGAAGACAACTAAGGCAACGCCAGATAAACCTGTATTTATAGAAAATATTGAAGTTACTCCAGGTACAATTATACAATCTAAACAGAAACCTTCTACTACCAGAGAAAAGAAAACCAAGATACCAGTGCCGCAACAGATGCTGCAACCTGATACTACTGTAAAAGGTAATGTGGAACAATGTAGTTTGTTGCAATTCAAGTATGCAATAATGATGGATGAAACGGTGGAAAGATTATCCAATATTAAATTATTGAATAAGATAAATGAATGGTGGGCTACTCCTTATTGCTTGGGCGGCAAGACTAAAGATTGTATTGATTGTTCTTCTTTTACACAAGCAATGGTCAGGGATTTATATAAAGCTGAATTGCCAAGAACTGCTCAGGAACAATATGATGCCTGTCAGCATATTAATTACGAAGATTTAAAAGAAGGTGATCTGGTTTTCTTCAGGTCTGGAAGACATAGTGGCGTAACTCATGTAGGTTTTTATCTTACCAATAATAAATTTATTCATGCTTCTACAAGCAATGGAGTAGCTATCAGTGATTTAAACGAAAGTTACTGGCGTCATAGTTGGCATGGTGCAGGAAGGGTGGTTATAACAGCACCTTAGAATACAAGGCAAAGAGGCAATAGGCAAGGAGGCAATAGGTATTAAGGCACTAAGGCATCGAGGCACAAAGGCACAAAGTAGTACATAATACATGGCAAGGAGGCAATAGGTGTACATTAGGCACAAAGGCATCGAGGCACTAAGGCACTAAGTAGTACAGAATACAAGGCAAGGAAGCAATAGGCAAGGAGGCAATAGGAATACAGTATGCAAACAAAGTTCTACATTTAATTCATTATAACATTTTCATTTTAAAAATGACAACTAATACAGCTGAGAATCAATTACAACACATTTCATGGGGGATGATTGGTTGTGGTGATGTTACAGAATTAAAGAGTGGTCCTGCTTTTAATAAAGTACCAAATTCATCTTTACATGCGGTTATGCGCCGAGATGCTGCTAAAGTTGCTGACTATGCTACCCGTCATAAAGTTCCTGCTTATTATACAGATGCTGATGAATTAATAAACGATAAAGCCGTAAATGCAATCTATATAGCTACTCCTCCTAAGTTTCACGAAGAGTATGTATTGAAAGCATTTCAAGCTGGTAAACCGGTATATGTCGAAAAACCTGTTACTACTAGTATTGTAGCTTGTGAAAGATTAATAGCTGCTTCAGAACATTATAATACTAAACTTGTAGTAGCTCATTACCGAAGAGCATTGCCTGTTTTTCTGGCTATAAAACAGTTCTTGAAAAAAGATAGAATAGGAGAGGTGAGACTAGTAAGAATCAGTTGTTTACAACCTTATAAATCTTCTTTAATTGCTACTTCAGAAGATAACTGGAGAATAAATTCTGACATAGCTGGTGCAGGTCTCTTTTACGATATAGGACCTCATCAGATTGATATGATGTTGTACCTGTTTGGTGAAGCAATAAATTATATGGGCATTTCTGTAAATCAATCTGGCTTTTATACTCCTGAAGATTTGGTTACCGGCATTATTCAATTTAAGAATAATATGCTCTTCACTGGTACATGGGGCTTTACTATGCCTGAGCAACAGCGGGAAGAATCATGCGAAATAATAGGAGAGAAGGGAACTATTAAGTTTACTTTTTATGGTAAAGAGTTTCATTGCACTTCTAATGATAAGACGGAAATATTTTCTTTCCCTTTACCTGTTAATATTCAACAACCAATGATTGAAAAAGTGGTGAATTATTTCCTGGATAAAGGAGAAAATCCCTGTACAGCAAAAGAAGCATTGGATGGATTGAAAATAATGAATAGCTTTGTGTATTAATATAAGTTTTATTTGTCATTAATTTAAAAACAAATTATGAAAAGAATTATTGTTTCCTTCTTATTGATTTTATTATTAGTAACAGGTTATTCGCAGAATAAAGCGGATACCTTACAACGAAAATTCAGTGGTCGTACTGCTGGTTATTCAAGATCTGTAAAGGTTACGGCTAATGGTGTTACTACCATTTATGTTTCAGGTCTGACTGGTGAGGGCAAAACGTTTAATGATCAAACGCTGAATGCCTTCAGATTATTAATGGCGGAACTTTATACGTCCAATGCCAACCTTAATCAGATAGTGAAGATGAACACTTACATTGTAAATCTTACACCCGAATATGTGGATACATTCCGTACTATCAGAAAGAATTTCTTTGGGGTAAAAGAGTTGTCCACCGAAGATGATGGAATGCCAGCAAGTACAATAGTTGGAATATCCGCTCTGGCAGAAAAAGGTAAATTAATTGAGATTGAAGCAGTAGTTGTGTTGAAAGAAGCTAAGAAATAGTTTTTAATGTTTCTGCATTCTTCACGGCAAAGTCTCATTTTCTACATCGGAATATATTATCTAATGTGATATTAATGGGAAAATGAGACGCTGCGAAGAAGGAAATTCAGTTTATCTTGCTTCATAGTCTTTTAAATTTACACCAGATTCAATTCTCCATTCAGTAAGTCCATTAGCTGATTTTCCTAATAAAACGCTTGCGGCTTGTGAAGGGCTGTTGAAAACAAAATCTTCACTCAATTGATAATTTTCATTAACAAGAACTGCCTTTCCTGTTTTTATTAATTCTTCTCGTACTTTTAATATGCCTAAAGGAATTTTGGGAGTAGTAGATTTTGATAATATAGAGCCTTTAAATACCACAAATCCTTCAGATGTAGGTAGTCCAATTGCATTTGAATCTTCTCTTGGATTAGTTAATATAAATTCCTGTGTAACTTTATTTATAAAACTTTGATTTTCTCTTCTTCCTTCAAATAGTTTATGTCCTAAAGCATTTACTAAAATTTTTATATTTTCTAAGTATTCTTCCATTTCAGATTTGTCAGATTCAGAGATTGATGATTGCGTAGGAATTACTGTGTTTTCAATCTTATATCTCTTTACATATTTTGCAATTTCATAAAGTCTGTTTTCTAAATATTTGATATGAGCTTTATTTAAATTATCATCTTTACTAACAAATACAATCGCCTCATTCCAGAAATCCTTTTGATTCAAATGGGTATTCAATCTCGTTAATATTGTTTCAGCTTCTCCTATATATACTAAGTCGTTTCCATCTTCATCTTTTCCAAGTAATAAATAAACTCCAGTATTAGAAAGGTCATCTCTATCACTACAGTCTTTTATTTTAATTCTCGGTATTTTGTAAGCTTTGCCTGTCCAATTGGATAGTTCACAAGTCATTCTGCCATTTGAATCTCCATCAATTAAGAATATTTTTATTGTCTTACCGAATTTCATATTATAATATTTTGGCGCTTTTGAGTTAATAATTAAGTCTTCAAAACTAAACATCTAATTCTCTCTAGCCAAATATTGTTTTAACCCATTAATTATTAATTTCTCCAAAATAAAAAAAGTTTATTTGGTAAGTCCAATTTAATAGTCGCTATTTGCTAACTAAGGCGGAAGATAATATTCAGGAGGCTGTTCACAACCTGATTTTCTTTCTTCTTCACAAGATACCAAAATGAGACAGGCAAATGTTAAGATGCCAGCTACGTTCTCACCGCAAACAGTAAATTGTTGCCTTACGCCAAAACTCAGTTCCGGTTACA
>Ga0007882_10001341_pt1 | contig 14351 bp, 13 predicted proteins | sample CryBogCBH12Aug01_FD_71195 | JGI IMG/M metagenome (GOLD analysis project Ga0007882, IMG submission 71195) | Freshwater microbial communities from Crystal Bog, Wisconsin, USA - CBH12Aug09.1 | ecosystem: Environmental > Aquatic > Freshwater > Lake | place: Crystal Bog, Wisconsin, USA | collected... | reverse complement strand
GGATTGGACACAAGGACTGAACGCAGAGGGTCGTCATCGACTGCAACCCGAAGTGCTCAACAAAATCAAAGAGTGGTTTGTCACCGACGAATCGGGCAAAAGCGGGCTAGGAGACTGGGACATCAGCCGTGACGCGCCTTATTTTGGAATTGAAATACCCGATGCTCCAGGAAAATATTTTTACGTCTGGCTAGACGCTCCCATTGGATATTTAGCTGCTCTTAAAAATTACTTAGACCAAAAACCAAATCAAAAAAACATTGCAGACGAAGTTGGTTTCGAAGCGTTTTTATCTGATCCAAGCGTTGAGCAGTATCATTTCATTGGTAAAGATATAACCTACTTTCACACACTTTTTTGGCCCGCAATGCTGCATTTCAGCGGGCGCAAGACTCCATCAAGTATTTTCGTACATGGCTTCATCACGGTCAGCGGCGAAAAAATGAGCAAAAGTCGTGGAACTGGCATAGACCCACTCAAGTACCTCTCACTAGGTATGAACCCAGAGTGGTTGCGCTACTACTTAGCCGCCAAACTCAGCGCACGCGTAGAGGACGTTGACTTTAATCCGCAAGATTTCATGCTTAGAGTGAACTCCGATTTGGTTGGCAAATACATCAACATCGCATCTCGTGCAGCCAACTTTATTCACAAACAGTTCGATGCACAACTGGGCAGTGTTCAACCCAGGGGCGAACAACTTCTTGGCCAGTTGCAGGCCGCTGCTCCAACCATTGCTAAACTGTACGAAGATCGCGAATTTGCAAAAGCCTTGAGGGATATCATGTCACTCGCTGATCATGTAAACGAGTTTGTAGATCAAAATAAGCCCTGGGAATTGGCTAAAAAAGAGGGGGCAATTGATGAGCTTCACGCAGTTTGCACGACATGCCTTGAAGCCTTTAGATATCTAAGTATTTATTTAAAGCCTGTATTACCTTCACTTTGTGCACAAGTTGAGGTTTTTCTCAAGTGCTCGCCTTTGGTATTTGCTGACGCAAATACTCGCCTTGGTCCTGGACACGTGATCAACGATTACAAACACCTGATACAACGAGTGGACGAGAAGGTGTTGGACAAATTATTTGAGCTACCCGTTGAGACTGACTCAAAGCCTAAGCCTTCTGGTGCAATTACAAGTGCTAAAGCCGATTCAAATGCAGGTGTCTCATCCGGTTCAAGCGATCAGCAAAACTCAGAAGCCCCCGGAGGAGAGCTTATAGCACCGACAATTGGGATCGAAGAGTTCGCCAAAGTAGATCTCCGTATAGCGCAGATTGTTTCTTGTGAGAATGTGGAAGGCTCTACAAAACTACTTCGCCTCATGTTAGACATCGGCGAAGGTCGAACAAGACAAGTATTTAGTGGCATTGCAAGTGTTTATAAACCTGAGGACTTGGTGGGTAAACTCACCGTTATGGTTGCCAATTTAGCACCGCGCAAAATGAAGTTCGGTGTGAGCGAGGGTATGGTTCTTGCTGCGAGTCACGCAGACGAGAAAGCAACGCCCGGTATTTATATCCTTCATCCTTGGATCGGCGCAAAACCTGGCATGAGGATTCACTAGACGTCTGCATTTTGCTCTCTGCAAGCAAATTCTGGTTTTACGCTCATAGATAGAGTCAAGCACAGAAAACCTAGAGGTACGTAATGTTTAAATTTAGTTTTAGTCCAAAGCTGCTTGAGAATTTAAACAGTTACAACCTGAAATCTTTTTGGAGCGATTTAGGTGCTGGTCTAACGGTTGGAGTAGTTGCGTTACCTCTAGCCATGGCGTTTGCAATAGCATCGGGTCTCCCCCCTCAAATCGGACTCTTTACCTCCATCATCGCGGGCCTACTCATATCCTTATTTGGTGGCAGCAAAGTACAAATTGGAGGTCCCGCTGGAGCCTTCATAGTTATTGTCTACGGCATCGTTCAAAACAACGGTGTTCAAGGACTCATCATCGCATCCTTCATGTCGGGTGGGTTGTTATTCCTGATGGGCTTGCTCAAACTAGGAACGCTAATCCGATTCATCCCCGTAGCTGTCATCATTGGCTTTACCAATGCAATTGCTGTACTTATCATGCTGTCGCAGATTAAAGACTTCTTGGGTCTAAGCATTGCTGTGATGCCTGCTGATTTTCTGAGCTTAATCCAAACTCTTGCAGCAGCCATTGACACTGTAAATGTTTACGCTTTAACGCTTTCTATGTTTGCGCTTATTTTTCTATTCGTTTGGCAGTGGTGGTTACCGCGTTGGCTCATTCAAACTGCGCCTCACTCCAATTCGTCACTAAGTCTGCTTGTAAAAATTCAAAAAGTACCCGGATCTATTATTGTTTTGATATTTGCAACTGCATTTGTTTTTTTTACTGACCTACCAGTACAAACCATTGGCACACGATTTGGCGGTATCCCTAGCGCATTACCCAGCCTCACTTGGCCTAGCTTGCCACTGGATCAATGGCCGCAGTTACTTCGTCCTGCTTTGACACTGGCTTTGCTAGGCGCTATTGAGTCTCTTTTATGTGCCCGTATTGCAGACAATTTAGTTGACGATCATCACAACCCTAACCAAGAATTGATGGGGCAAGGCATAGCCAACTTTATCGCGCCTCTTTTTGGTGGAATGCCTGCAACGGGCACCATAGCACGCACAGTGACCAATGCAAAGAATGGGGCTGTAAGCCCAGTTGCCGGGATAGTTCACTGCTTAACCCTCTTGCTGATCGTTTTGATTGCAGCGCCCCTAGCCTTTCATATTCCGCTGTGTGCTTTGTCAGCTATTTTGATGTTTGTGGCTTGGAATATGGGCGAGTGGCGAGAGTTTGTTCACTTAAAAGAATTTAGACTACCTTATCGTCTCATCTTGATGACGGTTTTTTTGCTTACTATTTTGGTCGATCTTGCAAGCGCAGTAGAGTTCGGCCTCGCAGGTGCTTGCATCACCTTTATTTACAGGATATCTAGTCTTACGCGAACCGAAGTGTTCCATAGCTCGCCACAAATACAGGCGCATCGACTGTACGGCGCTCTCTTCTTTGGGGCGGTTCAGTTGATTGAGAAACTAGAATCAAATCTGCCCGAGAAAGTACTAATCCTTGATTTCAAGAATCTTATTTATTTGGACACTTCAGGTACTGACGCTTTATCAAACCTGTTAAGAGCAAGCGAGAAGAAAAACCTAAGGCTGGTTTTTTGCGGCGTGATGCATCAACCCTTGGGAATGATGAGGCGCGCCAATCTAATTGACAAACTTCCTAGCCATAACTTTTATCCAGACATCGCAAGTGCCTTGGCTTCGGAGTCTGAGTGAATTCAAACCACTATTCAGCGTGGATATTGCCTTTTTTAACAACCTCACTCCATTTCAGAGATTCATTTTTTATCAACTCTGCAAAATCCTCAGGCGTACCACCACCGACTTCATTACTTTGAGACTTAATCTGGTCTCTCACCTTCGGATCGCTAAGCACTTTATTCACAGCTTTGTTGATTTTTTGGATAATTTCTTTTGGGGTTCCGCTGGGCGCTACAAACCCTTGCCAATTCAAAACTTCAACTTTGGGATACCCTGCCTCTGCGAAGGTTGGTAAGTTAGGCAATAAGGGAGCCCTATTTTTACCCGTGATAGCAATAGCTCTTAAGAGTCCTGCGTCAATGTTTTGCTTGGCAGAATACATTTGCTCAAACATCATGTTTACGTTCCCTGACAGCAAGTCAGTTGCCGCAGCAGCGCCGCTTTTGTAGGGGATGTGAATCATGTCAATACCTGCACTTTGTTTGAATAACTCTGCAGATAATTGATGTGTACCCCCAATCCCGCCAGAAGCAAAGGTGAGTTCACCTGGCTTTGCCTTTGCTGCGTTGACAATATCTTGCACCGTATGAAAGGGGGATTTGGGGTTAACCGTCAATATCAGAGGTCCTTTATCAATCAAAACGATTGGGGCCAGATCTTTATTTGGGTCGTATCTTAGATTTCCAAAAAGAGCTTTATTCACGGCAAGAGGAGCAAAGTTTCCCATGCCGATGGTGTATCCATCAGGAGTAGCTTTAGCGATGAATTCTGTTCCAATATTTCCGCCAGCACCCGCCTTGTTTTCAACAATTATTGGTTGTCCCAGCTCAGTAGCTAACAAATTACATATTTGTCTACTCCTTGAGTCTGCCCCACCACCAGCGCCATAAGGCACAATAAAAGTGATTGGTTTTATGGGATAGCGAAGCTCAGCGTGAGTTAGAAAAGGTGCATTTAATAAGACTATAAAACAGGAAATAAAGTAATAAATCTTTTTCATTTTTTGAATATTTATAAAAAATTAAACACGGGCCACACAGTTATGCTCAATGTTACCTGCTTCAAACAGTTAAAGGGACAGTTTCAGAAACAAATTGAAGTGCAAATATATTAATTCTTTTAAATTAATTTAATAGATATTCTGTAATTTAATGAATTAATTGGTTTAATATTTTCATCTAAAACAATTACCTAACATTCAGTTAAAAAAATTTGCCTTCGCTGTAGAATGCAGAACATATTTATAAAGAACGAACCATGCCATTTTTTAGACGTGCTGACTACCAATCAGACACAACCCAATTTATTCAAAAGCTTAAGGACTCCCGCCCCGAGCTCGAGTCAGAGCAACGCCTAGGCAGGTCTTTGTTATGGGATCAACAACAAGACCGCGAAATCCTCAATGAATTCGCACAAGCCCGCGTTCCTCAAAAACCCTACGTTTATCAAAACGGTTCGTGAACTCCACTGTCCTGCCCTCCACAACTGAGGAGGCGATGAGCGCCTCTGGCATGGTCGAAGTAATTGACCATGTGGCGGTTGCTCGACTGTACGGTGAGCCCCTCTTTGCGCTCCCACAAGACCTATACATTCCCCCAGATGCACTTGAGATTTTCCTAGAGGCATTTCAAGGTCCTTTGGATTTATTGCTGTATTTAATCCGCAAACAAAACTTCAATATCCTTGATATCCCCATGGCTGCGCTGACGCGCCAGTACCTCAGCTATATTGAAGAAATCAGAAACTCTAATCTAGAGCTAGCTGCAGAGTACCTTTTAATGGCAGCAATGATCATCGAGATCAAGTCTCGAATGCTATTGCCTCCCAAGAAAATTGCAGACGGAGAGGAGGTTGAGGATCCAAGAGCAGAGCTCGTTCGAAGGCTACTTGAGTATGAACAAATAAAGCTAGGCGCTGCACAACTCACCCAGATCCCTCAGTACGGAAGAGACTTCCTCAAGGCGCATATCTACATTGAACAGTCCCTTCAGCCGCGCTTTCCCCATGTGGAGATCACAGAGCTGCAACAAGCTTGGGCAGATATTCTTAAACGCGCAAAACTGGTTCAACACCACAAAATTGCGCGCGAAGAACTCTCAGTTCGCGAGCACATGAGCTTGGTGATCAAACAACTTCAGGGAAAACGATTCGTTCAATTTGAAGATCTCTTTGACCCCACCAAAGGCGTATCCACCTTGGTTGTCACTTTTGTTGCACTTTTAGAGCTTGCAAAAGAAACTTTGATCGAAATCACTCAAGCCGAGGTCTATGCGCCAATTTATGTTCGCCTAACCTACTCAAGCACTTACTAAGACATCCGACAAAATCATTCAGCTGACTTTAGTCACTTACCTAAAACCAGTATGCAAAGCCTCTTCTTTAGCACTTCTGCCCATCAGGTGGGCAACGGCTTGGGAGGCCTGAAGCTTACCCTCAAGTAAAGCGAGTACAGCACTAGAAATTGGCATCTCAACGCCCAAATCTTGCGCCCTTTGGCTAACAGTCTGTGCAGAGTAAACGCCCTCTGCAACGTGCCCCAAAGACTCAAGCGTCTCCTGCAAACTCATACCTTTAGCCAAACACAAACCAACGCGTCTATTTCGCGACAAATCACCTGTCGTTGTCAAAACCAAGTCACCCAAACCACTCAGACCCATAAATGTTTGAGCCTTAGCGCCTAATGCAACCCCTAAAGCAGTCATCTCAGACAAGCCGCGGGTGATCAGAGCAGCTCGTGCGTTCAATCCCAACTCTAATCCATCACATAGTCCTGTTGCGATCGCCAGAACATTTTTTACGGCACCGCCCACTTCAACACCGATTACGTCATCGCTTGAGTAAATTCTAAGTTTATCGGTATGAAACGCATCCACAAGGATCTTTCGCACAACGCTGTGCTCACTCGCAGCGACCAAAGCCGTCGGCTGTTGACTCGCAACCTCTTGGGCAAAGCTTGGGCCACTTAATACGCCAGCGATCAGCTTAGGAGCAACACTTGCCAAAACCTCGTGAGCCAAAAGTCCTTTTGCAGGAACACTTGAGGTGACGCCGTTCAACTGCTGTGCCTCAAAACCCTTGCAAAGCCAAACAACAGGTGCTTTTATTGACAAGCTTGAGAGTTTGGTAAGCATTGCCCTTAGTGCGGCCATTGGAGTTGCAACTATCAAAAGATCAAACTCTTTGAGGTCGACGCCCATGGGTTCGCAAGAAATAAGCATAGGCGCAGTGAATTTGTACCCAGGCAAATATTTTTTATTCTCAAGTTGAGCATGCATGTCTTTAGCATGCTCTGGATTCCTAGCCCAAAGGGTGACGCTATGCCGAGCGCTGGCTTGTAAAGCGAGCGCTGTTCCCCATGCTCCTGCTCCTAATACGGCGATCTTCATAAAAAGATCTCGTGTCGTTTACTGAGTGGGACTAGATTGAGCGCTAGCTCTTTGTTGTTCATACATGCTTTGAAAGTTAATTTCAGTCAAGTGAACTGGCGGAAAACCTGCACGTTGAATAACGTCAGCAACGTTTGCCCGCAGGTAAGGATAAATAATTTGTGGGCATTGGATGCCAATGATTGGATCAATATGGTCTTCAGGAATATTTCGAATCTCAAATATTGCTGCCTGTTTGGCCTCAACTAAATATAGAGTTTTATCTTGTACTTGGGCTGTAATGGTCGCCGTAACTGTGACCTCCATGATGCCGGGAACAATATGCTCCGCACCCAACCCAAGCTTAATGTCAACAGAGGGTGTATCTTGAACCGTAAATATACCTGGCGAATTGGGTTGCTCTAAAGATAAATCTTTTAAGTAAACGCGTTGAATTGCAAAAATAGGGGCTGCTTGATCCGATTCAGACATATGAAGTTCCTGATGATTCAATAAAAACCCGCTTTAGATGGATTCTAAAGCGGGTATTGGCTCTATGGGGATGTCCCAAAAGCAATAAATAGCATTATCTCAGATGAAAGTACCCAAAATTCAAGATCTGAGTCAGCGCGGAAAACAAACTCCCAAATGGGATCGTTTAATTATTAAGCTGCAATAAAGGGGCAAGACCACCTTTATTGTCTAAAGCAATCAAGTCGTCACACCCGCCAACATGGTGCTCGCCAATAAAGATTTGGGGCACTGTTCTGCGCCCAGTCACTGCCATCATGTGGTCTCGTTGATCAGGGTGGAGATCGATTCGGACCTCCTCTATTTCTTCAACTCCCTTGGACTTTAAAAACTGTTTAGCCCTGACGCAATAAGGGCAAACTGCTGTTGTATACATTTTGACGGATGACATAGGCTTTTAGTGATTAGAAAAATAAAATGAATTAAGCTTGTTGTAACGGTAAATTAGCTTCTCTCCAACTCTTAAGGCCACCACCCAGAAGGTAGACTTTGGTAAACCCAAGTTTTTGAGCAGCCACAACACCTTTGACTGAAGAGCTACCAGTTTGGCAAAAGAATATGAGCGGACGAGATTTATCAGTCACAAGTTTGGTCAAGTCTTTATCTAATTCGTCGAGTTTTAAATTGACAGCACCTGCTGGGTGTCCAAGCGCAAATTCCTGAGGGTCGCTTAGATCTATAACCACCGCTTTCTCACGGTTCATCATCAGCACCGCCTCAGCAGTTGAGATACCCTGGGTCATACCGTTTTGAATAATAGGGAGTATGAGCAAAAAGCCAGATACCAGGGCAATGCTGAAAAGCATCCAGTTATCGATGATAAATTTCAATTTAAATCCTTTAATAAACTTTTTCAAGCGTGTTTATTTTAAAATGTTTGTCACAAACTTTCTTTAAGAGGGTTAATTACCTCTCTGTTTATTCAACCTTTCCCCAAAATTTAAGAAACATATGCATAAGTTGGTACTTATACGCCACGGCGAGTCAACCTGGAATCTTGAAAACCGCTTCACGGGTTGGGTCGATGTAGATTTGACGCCCAAAGGTGTTGCACAGGCTCAAACGGCTGGGGAATTGCTCAAGAAACATAATTTCGAGTTTGATATTGCCTACACGAGCGTGCTCAAACGAGCCGTGCACACCTTGTGGCAAGTCCTTGACGGCGCCGATAGGCCTTGGTTACCAGTTGTTAACTCCTGGCGCCTCAATGAGCGTCACTACGGAGGACTTCAAGGTCTTAACAAAGCCGAAACCGCCCAAAAATATGGCGACGAACAGGTACTCGCTTGGAGAAGGAGTTACGATATTCCCCCACCTCCCATGAGCCCCGAGAGCGCCAAATCCGAGCGCGCTGACCCCAGGTATGCACGCTTAAAGCCCGACGAATTCCCATTGACTGAATGCTTAAAAGACACCGTAGCCCGGGTACTCCCCCTTTGGAACGAATCGATTGCGCCCGCGCTAAAAGCGGGTAAAAAACCAGTCATTGTGGCGCACGGTAACTCCATTCGCGCCCTAGTCAAGTACCTTGATGACGTCTCTGAACAAGATATCGTGGGCCTAAATATCCCCAACGGCCAGCCCCTTGTTTACGAATTGGATGAAGCATTAAAACCAACTAAGCACTATTTTCTAGAGGGTTGAGGGCCTAAATCTGCTAATACCGGACCCGTATACGACTATAGGGTTAAAGAATGTACGGTAAATCAAGGGGTGGAGTAAAATCATACCTCTTGGGTTGTTCTTTATTTCCTCGCATCATTACTGAGGCATCATGGGTCAAAAAATTAAAATTGCAGGTTGGTTAAGCATTGGAGTTCTTGCGGGAGCTCTCACAACGATTTCCCTGCAAACCGTTGCGCGTGGCAACATGACGCCTCTCCCGCTTGAGGAACTCCAACAACTGGCCGCTGTATTTAGCATGATCAAGTCTGATTATGTAGAACCGGTTGATGAGAAAAAATTAATTACGGATGCGATCTCTGGCATGGTTTCAAGCCTGGACCCTCATTCACAGTATTTTGATAAGAAAAGTTACAAAGAGTTCCGCGAAGGAACAACGGGTAAGTTTGTTGGGGTGGGGATCGAGATTACGATGGAAGACGGCTTAGTGAAAGTTGTCTCCCCAATTGAGGGCTCCCCCGCTGACCGTGCTGGCATGAAGACAAACGATCTGATCACCAAGATCGATGAGACAGCTGTCAAAGGCTTAACCCTCAATGAAGCCGTATCCCGTATGCGCGGTGAGCCAAATACCAAAGTGCTTTTGACTATTTTCAGAAAAGACGAGAGCCGTTCTTTTCCAGTCACTATCATCCGTGAAGAAATCAAAACGGTTAGCGTAAAAGCCAAAGTAGTTGAGCCTGGATATGTGTGGGTTCGCTTGAATCAATTCCAAGAAAGAACGGTGGATGATTTCTCTCAAAAACTAACAGCTATTTACAAACAGGATCCAAATTTAAAAGGCATAGTTTTAGATCTGCGTAACGATCCCGGTGGTCTGCTTGACTCTGCGGTTGCGATCTCCGCCGCTTTTTTGCCTGATAACGTCACAGTTGTATCTACAAACGGGCAGATCGCTGACAGTAAGTTCACCTTTAAAGCGTCCCCTGAGTTTTATCAAAGACGCTCTAATGACGATCCCATTTCTCAGTTGAGTGAGAGCACACACGGCGTATTTAAAAAACTGAAGATGATCGTTCTTGTGAATGAAGGCTCTGCATCCGCCAGTGAGATTGTGGCCGGTGCTCTACAAGATCATAAGCGTGCAACGATCATGGGAAGTCAAACCTTTGGTAAAGGTTCGGTCCAAACAGTTAGGCCGCTAGGACCTGATACGGCACTTAAGATTACTACAGCGCGTTACTACACCCCTAGTGGACGCTCTATTCAGGCTAAGGGGATTGTTCCCGATGTCTTGGTTGATGAAACGCTTGAGGGAAGTCCTTTTGCAGTTTTGCGCACACGAGAAGCAGACCTAGATAAACACCTCAATAGCGGGCAAGGCAATGAGACGAAAGATCCTGAGCGTGATAAAGCTCGGGAGCTTGCGATTCAAAAATTAGAAGTAGAGTCTAAAAAGCCAATTGCTGAGCGGCGTCCCCCTGAATACGGATCTGCACAAGACTTCCAACTCCAACAAGCACTTAACCGTTTAAAAGGCTTGAGCGTTGTTGTCAGCAAAACGCAAACTGAGCGTCCTGCTGAGAAAAAGGAGTAATTGGCGTTGACTGATGAGGAGTTGTTGCGCTACTCGCGCCACATCTTACTTAGCGAACTCAACTTTGAGGGGCAAGCAAAGCTCCTCACATCTCACGCACTCATCATCGGTGCTGGGGGTCTTGGTTGCGCTGCGGCCCTATACCTAGCCTCCTCAGGCGTTGGACGCCTCACACTCATAGATGATGATTCAGTTGATCTGACCAACTTACAGCGTCAAATCGCCCACACCACTGCCAGAGTTGGTGAGCTCAAAGTTAACTCTTTAGAATGCGCTATAAAGGCTATTAATCCGAACGTTCGGGTTAATGCAGTTACAAGTCGTGCAACCCGAGAGCTTCTTGACTCGATACTTACGAACGAGCAAGACAAAGTTCAAGTGGTGCTCGATTGCAGCGATAACTTTAGAACCAGACATGCTGTCAACGCATGTTGTGCTAAAACGAAGATACCTCTCATCAGTGGATCAGCACTCAAGATGGATGGGCAACTAAGTACCTTTGATACTAGCCGTGCACTTTCTCCTTGTTACGCTTGTCTTTTCCCACCCAACGAGGAACCAGAGGAGGTCAGTTGTTCAACAATGGGAGTGTTTGCACCCCTTGTTGGTATTATCGGCACAGCCCAAGCCAATGAAGCTCTTAAGATACTAACGGACATAGGGGAACCACTCACTGGGCGTTTAGTACTGTTTAACGCAACACGCTTTAAATGGACTGAGATTGGTTTTAAACGAAATTTAAACTGCCCAGTTTGTAAAACTAGAGACTGATTCACCCTAAATAATTAAGGATTAGTCCTTGTGCTTGTACTCAATTGTTTAATGCTGTTTCAGCATGTTAGTATCCAGCCCTCAAGCGGATCCATGGCGTGAGGTAGTCCGTACATCGGGTCACCGCTATTGAATTGTTTGACGCCCCAAGCCGCCTGCACTGCACATATCACGGCGTCGAGTGAGTCCCCGCTTGCATCCTCAAGCATTTGGTTTGACAAAGCCTTGTTGGCTTGAAGTTTAAGACCGAGTGAGTATTTGCCGGCCTGGAGAGTTTTCAGGAGTTGCTGACGAGCGAGCTGACGCTCTTGAGTTTGCTTTTGTTTATCATCGCTTTTATAGCTTTGATGTCCGATTATTTCTCTTGCCAGCATCCCCGGATAGGTTTCAAGGCCTATACGAGAGTTATCTCCTGATCGAATACCGGGTAATGATAAATTGGCTCTAATTAACACGGGCAACGCTGAGTGCATCATGAATGCAACGGGTGGATTAACCCACTTCATGGAAGGACTAGAGCGAGCAATATAGTCGGTTGATCGGTGGGCAAACTTGGAGCCTGCGGGACGTGGCGCACAGAAATCTTTGAATTTCTCTCGAATTTGATCACGCTCAAGGGAACAAAAATATTGAACACAATCATCCCACTTGAGTGGCCAACCAAGCGTCTGTATGAGCTCCCTCGGCAGTCCAAAAGGCAAGTCAAAACCACCAACCCAAGGCCCTGACAAGTCTGGACAACCACGGGTTAAGAGCTTCTCAAAATCAAGCAAACGATCAAATCGTAGGATAGTGTTTAAGACTACCGTATCCCACCCGCCAACCAAGCCTCTTGGATCACCGTCTAATGTAGCGAGTGCGACAGTAATAGGCTTTTGCCGCGTAGGCCGACTCGTGAAATCACAACCTAAAAGAGTTAGGCTAGAAGTCAATGCACGCGCTCTAGTTTGAATAGTTTAAGTACAAAGCCGCTTCAGTTTCGACCTGGAATCAGGGACAAAAATTCACGGCGAAGGGTTGGATCTTTCAAAAAGGCCCCGCGCATAACGGAGTTGATCATTTTGCTGTCCATGTCTTTAACGCCTCTCCAAGACATACAAAAATGCGTTGCCTCCATTACGATAGCTAGCCCATCAGGCTTAGTTTTAGTCTCAATTAAATCTGCCAACTGCATCACCGCCTCCTCTTGGATTTGAGGACGCCCCATGACCCATTCGGCTAGCCTTGCGTATTTAGACAACCCAATAACATTAGTATGTTGATTAGGCATAACACCAATCCAAACTTTACCGATGACAGGACAGAAATGATGACTACACGCACTGCGCACAGTAATAGGACCCACAATCAATAGCTCATTTAAATGCTCAGCATTCGGGAATTCTGTAATCACTGGGGCATGCACGTATCTGCCCTTAAAGACTTCAGTTAAAAACATCTTCGCAACCCGTCTGGCCGTTTTATCAGTGTTGTGATCGACTGAGGTGTCAATCACCAAGCTGTCCAACACAGATTGAAATTTGCTTTCTACCTCATCCAGCATTTTCTCCAAATCGCCTGGATCTAAAAAATCAGCAATGTTATCGTTAGCGTGAAATCGCGTTTTTGCAGCCTTTAACTTTTCACGAATTTTGACAGAAACTGGTGTCCCGTCCATGGCATCTAATTTACTCATAATGAATGATCGCAAAGAATTTGAAAAGTTATATTAACAGCAGTTTATTTCTACAGTATTTTGTGGGTCTAATGCAAAAATTTTAGGCACAAAGTACCTAACCTCAGTAGTGCTTACCCGATACAAATATTGCCAATTTCATGAGCCAATAAGAGACTTGGTCACCAAAGCGCTCAACGCATCCTCGGTTTTTAAAGTGTGCTGGATCCACATTTGAACCGCCAGACGCAATTGCTATTTTAAGTCTTGATTTTAATTCTTGATTTATCTCAAAATCTTTGACCACTAAGTTAGCCTCTCTGGCTAAGAGAAGACTTAAAGGGTCTAAATTAGAGGATCCAACCGTACACCAGTGGGAATCAACAAACGCTACTTTCGCATGTAAATAGCTTAGTTTGTATTCGACAATGCTGATTCCTGCCTGCAACAACACGCCATATAACCTTCTCGCAGCTCTGTAGGGAAGTGCGAACTCGTAATGCCCCTGCAATACCAAAGTAACCTTTACACCGCGCTTAGCTGCCAAGATCAGCGCCTTAATCAATCGGGACTGAGGTAAGAAAAATGCACTAGCAATAATCACCTCGTCTTTTGCTGCATTGATTGCATTGAGATAAGCGCTAGCTATGCTTTGTCTGTTCAGCACGTTGTCTCTCAGCACTAAATGACAATTCACATAATTAGGATAAGTTTTACGCTTGATTTTTGCGTGCTCCTGCAGACTTTTTAGATTAGTTAAAAGTTCAGATTTACGCAACCCATCAATCCAACTCATTCTCACCCACATCCGACGCATCTCCACCCACATAGCGTGCGCGCACGGACCCGTCACCTCCAGCGCAAAATCTAACCTTGCATGAGGCATCTTGGTTTGACGGTGAGGGTCAAAATGATCATCCAAAATATTGATGCCTCCACAAAATCCAATTTTTTGATCGACAACACAAAGCTTTCGGTGGAGGCGTCTCCAACGCGTTGGATACCACAAGGCTCTTGGACCTACGGGGTCGAAGATTTTGTATTCAATATTTGCTTTTCTCCAACGATCCTCCCACTCAAGAGGAATGCTCGGCGTTCCTACTCCGTCCATGATGAGTTTGACACTAACGCCTCTTAACGCTGCTCGCTCAAGGGCCTCAGCTACGAGTAAAGAGTCTTCATGAAAATCAAATATGTAAGTCTCAAGCCTTACCTCCTCTTTTGCATCATTCAAAGCCTGAATGAGTGCGGGAAAAAATTCACTTGATCCTTGAAGCAGTTTGAGTTGATGCGCGAAGTTATGCACGTTATTTGAAACTTAATGTCCGCTAATTCGATCAAATTCAACTATCAAAGGCAAGTGATCGGATAGTCGAGACCATTGTTTCCCAGTAGGGGTATAGCAGTCTAGGGCACTTAGTCCTTTTGAATAAACATAATCCAATTGCACCAAGGGAAGCCTAGCTGGAAATGTTGATATTGTTGATATTTTTGGACTATTTTTTTTGACATCCAAGCTCAA
>Ga0007882_10001336_pt1 | contig 14375 bp, 12 predicted proteins | sample CryBogCBH12Aug01_FD_71195 | JGI IMG/M metagenome (GOLD analysis project Ga0007882, IMG submission 71195) | Freshwater microbial communities from Crystal Bog, Wisconsin, USA - CBH12Aug09.1 | ecosystem: Environmental > Aquatic > Freshwater > Lake | place: Crystal Bog, Wisconsin, USA | collected... | reverse complement strand
TGCGGAGGTCGAGCAATTCGAGGAACAGCACGCCATCTTCGCGCATCAGGCTGGTGTGCAGCGGCAGGGCCGACCCGGCGATCCCGGATGGCACCATCTCCACCGCGACATTGTCTGCCCCGATGACCGAGAAGCGATGGTGACGGATCCATTCGATACATTCCGCCGCCAGCCCCGGCCACGAGCGCTGGTGGCGCTCGCCGGCATCGAAGGCCTCGACCGAGCCGGTGCGAACGAGCAGCGCGTCGCCCGGCTCTGGCCGCAAGGATGCCTTGCCCAGCGCGGCATCCAGCATATCGACCGTCACCGCCTCGCCGGGATCAAGCCAGAGGCGGCTCTCGGGAACGACATCGAGCGCGAGGGCCCGCGTGACAATCGGTGGGATCGTTTCCACACCAAGGGCGGCTGCCCCGTTGCTGGAGATCGTGTCGGCGGAAACATCGCCGAACATCTTGCCATCGCAAAAGACGTGGCACAGCGCGTCGATGTGGGTGGTGCCATGGGTGGCCAGCATGATGACGTCGTCGGAAAATCCGAAGCCCTCCACCTCGCTGCGCGCCCCGGTGAAATAATCGCCACCATCGCGGCGCAGGAAATGCTGCGGCGGTTGGCGCATGGGGGCGGTCAGCCCGGCGCCATGGCGAATCGGCATCGCCAGCGACAGGGCCTGATACAGGCGCACGCACTCCAGCCCACGCCGCACCGCCGCATCATCGATGTATCGGAGAGCGCCATCCCGGGGCGATACAGATGTCATGGCGAAACCACTTTCCTTGGAGCTCATGCGTCAGGGCGCTGCTATCAGTAAAAGAAGAGGGGGCAGGCGACTATTCCGCCCTTGATAAGGAGGATTCGCCATCCCAAAAAATGGCCTTTGGATGCTAAAATCGCCTTAATCCAAGACCTTCTGTCTGTCATTCTCCCGCAGATATGTTCTGTCTTGATCGAGATATGGCGAAGTATCCAAGAAACGTCAACGAGATGTTGACGGTTGCGCCCGATGCGGCCATTCATAGGCTACCACGAGGCCTGATGATTCGAGGGTTGCTTGAGCGCATCGCCGCTGGGCTACTCCTTGGCTTAGAACAAGGTCGATTTCGGGAGAGCGATTTTGATCAACGTCAGGGATGCGATGCGGCGCGCCGCGGGATGGTTTCAGGATCGTCCCGCCATTATCAGCGATGATCACGTGATCACCTTTGGCGAGGCATGGGATCGCGGTATCCGCCTTGCCAATGGCTTGCTGGCCTTGGGGCTGAAACCCGGCGACCGGGTGGCCGTTCTCGAAGAGAATTGCCTTGAGGCCTCCGATTTCTTTCTGGGCACCGCCATCGCCAATCTGGTGCGCGTGCCACTGTATAAGCGGAACAGCCGGGAGGCCCACGCGCAGATGCTGCGCCACACGGGCTGCCGGGCGCTGGTGGTGTCGGGCAGCGTGGCCGACGAAGTGGTGGGCCTGCAAGAGGACTGCCCCGATCTCGCGCATGTGATCATTCGCGATGCGGGCTATGGGCAATGGCTGGCCGGGCAATCACCCATCGATCCCGACATCCAGATCGATCTCGACGACTTTTATATCATTCGCCACTCGGGCGGAACCACCGGCCTGCCCAAGGGCATGGCCTTCTCGCATCGCGCCTGGATGAACACCGAGCGGGACTGGACCTACCGCCTGCCCGCCATCGAACCGGGCGATCATTGCGTGCATGTCGGGCCGATCTCGCATGGCTCGGGCTATCTGTTCGTGCCGGTCTGGATGAACGGTGGCGTCAATATTCTGGAGCCCAAGTTCGAGGCCAGCCGCGCGCTGGATCTGCTGTCGCGCTATGGCGGCTATTTCTTCGCCGTGCCGACGATGATCAGCGACATGCTGGCCGAGGCACCGGGCAAAAGCTGGAGCTTCCCCAAGCTGAAGGCGATCATCATTGGCGGCTCGCCCATATTGCCCAAGACGGCGGTGGATGCGCGCGGTCTGTTTGGCGAGCACCTCCACCAGATGTATGGGCAAACCGAGGCCACGCCGGTGGTGTGGATGACGCCGAACGAATGGTTCAACGGCCCCGAGGGATCCGAGCCGCTGCTGGCCGCCGGGCGGGTGATGCCCTTCGCCCATGTGGAGGTGCGCGACGACGATAATCTGCCCGTGGAAAATGGTGTCGTCGGCGAAATCGCGCTGCGGGCCGATGGGCAGATGCAGTGCATCTGGAACGAGCCGGAACTCACCAGGCAGCGGCTGGTGGATGGCTGGGTGCTCACTGGCGATGTCGGCAAGCTGGATGATTACGGCTATCTCTATCTGGTCGATCGCAAGGACGACATGATCATTTCGGGCGGCTTCAATATCTGGCCAGCCGAGCTCGAAGTGGTGATCGCGGATCTGCCGGAGGTTCGCGAGGTGGCGGTGGTTCGCGCGCCGCACCCGCGCTGGGGCGAAACGCCCGCCGCGATCATCGTGCTGCACGAGGGCGCCGAGCTGACCGCGCAAACCGTGATCGACCTGTGCGCCGAGCGGCTCGGGCCGCTGAAGCGCCCCACGCAAGTTGTTTTCAGGCATGAGTCTTTGCCCCGCACTCCCGTCGGGAAAGTGCAGCGGCGCTTGCTGAGAGAGCAATTCTGGGCCGATACGAACACGGCTCTGGCCGGTTCATAAGGCGGCCGTCAGAGCATCCCATCGACGAAATATGGAGTAGCTAAAGTGGGCAGAAACGAAACCGGCCTCTTCATTGGCGGTCGCTGGGTTGAAGCGCATGGTCAGGAATGGATCGTGGCGATCGATCCCGCGACGGAGGAAGTGTCCGGTCGCATCCGCGCAGCCGATCACATTGATATCGATCGCGCGATCACGGCGGCGCGCTCCGCTTTCGACAATGGGCCGTGGCCACATCTAACGCATAAGGCGCGGGGCGAGATCATCCGCAAGGCGTCGGCCTATCTGCGGGATAATCTGCAAACCATCGCCATGACGCTAACCTCGGAAATGGGCTCGCCCATTTCGCAATCGCTGGCCGTGCAGGTGCCAAGGGCGTGCCAGATATGGGAGTTTTATGCCGATCTGGCGGAAACATACCCCTGGACGGAACGGCGCCCCACGTATGATTCCTTCAATGCCGGGTTCGATCTGATTGTGGAGCACGCGCCGGTGGGCGTCGTGGCGGCGGTTATTCCCTGGAACGGGCCGCAGATCGTGGCCGCCATGAAGCTGGCCCCGGCCCTGATGGCTGGCTGCACCGTAATCCTGAAGCCCTCGGACGAGGCGGCGCTCAGCTTTGCCGCGCTGGCGGATGCCTTTACCCACGCGGGCCTGCCCGAAGGGGTGCTGAACATCGTGCCCGCCAATCGCGAGCTGAGCGAGGTTTTGATTTCGGACCCGAGGATAGACAAGGTCTCGCTGACGGGCAGCACTATCGCCGGCAAGAAGGTCGGAGCGATCTGCGCGGAAGCGCTGCGCCGCTGCTCTCTGGAGCTGGGAGGCAAGGGTGCCGCGCTGTTGCTGGAAGACGTCGATCTGGAGGCGACGCTGGCCGGCCTGACGGGGCCGATGGCCTTCATCAACGGGCAGGCGTGCAATGCGCCGACGCGGCTATTGATCCCACGATCCCGCTATGCCGAAATCGTGCAAGGATTTGCCGATACGCTTGGCTCGCTGGCTTTTGGCGATCCCAAGGACCCCGCGACCTTCATTGGCCCGCTCGCCTCCAAACGGCAGCGCGACCGGGTGAAGGGCTTTCTGGATATTGGCATAAGCGAGGGGGCGAGGCCGGTCGTCGGCGGCGGCCTGCCCGCGGATAAGCCACGCGGATGGTATGTCGAACCCACCCTGTTTGCCGATGTCGATAATGCCATGGCCATCGCCCAGCAGGAGATTTTCGGCCCGGTATATTGCGCGATACCCTATGAGGATATCGATGATGCCGTGCGTATCACCAATGATACGCCCTATGGCTTGCAGTCCAGCGTCTGGACGGCGCATCCCGATAAGGGGGTGGCGGTGGCCCGGCGCATTCGCTGCGGGATGGTCGGGGTGAACTCGCATACGCTTGATATGGCGGGGCCCTTTGGCGGTATGAAACAATCCGGGATTGGCCGGGAATGCGGGCCCGAGGGGCTGGCCGATTATACGGAAATACGCTGCATTATGCCGCCCGAGACTGTCGCGTAAGCATTCGGATGATGCCTTGGGGGGCGAGGGGTTGTTATGTCTCTGGCGTAAAAGTCAGGCCTCGCCCACCAGCTGGGGCGCGGCTTGACCCCCTCGCAAACGGTCTATTAGGCTTCACCCGCCGCCGCGAAATGGGCATCCTCGCAGGCTGGGGCGCCGCAGTATATGGCGGCGGTGAGGAACACTTCGTCCAGCTCCTCCTGGGTGCAACCAAGCCGCCGGGCCGCCGCCAGATATATCCGCAGCTGCCTCTGGCGATTGGCCGCCAACAAGATCGAAACAACCACCAATACCCGGCTTTTCTGGTCGAGCTCGGGATCGTGCCACAGAACGCCGAAATAATAGTTCGTCTTCAGACTGTCGTAGACGCTGGCCGCGCCGCCCGTGTCCGAGGGCGTGGCTGCCTCTTCGCCCAGAATGGCGCGTCGCAGGCGCAACCCCCGTTCTTTCAGCACTTCCGCCGACACCGGTTCCCTGTTCTGATCCTCGCTGGCGGGCAGCGGCGGGTATTCTTTCAGCGCCTCGCGGGCGGCTTCAACACAATCGGTGCCGGCGCCAGCGCCAAGGTAAAAGCTGATCGTTGCCAGCACCTGCCGCATCTGCCTGCGCGTCACCCCGTTTCGGGCCGCGCCCAGCACATGCGCCTTGAAGGTGTTGCTCCTGGGGCTGACCGCCGCCGCCATCCCCACCACGCACATCGACCGCAGAGCCGGAGGGAAAATCTTGCGCGACCAGATTTGTGCATAGGCGCATTCGTGCCCGAACAGGTGGTGATACTCGATGAGGTCGTCTTCACCGGCGAGGGCCCGCCTGACGTGATCTGGCCCGAGAATCTCCTCGCGCAGGGCGATGCCCTTTTGGTAATTCGCCTGATTAGCAATGAACGGCATGCATAAATCCTTCGGCAAACAGCACTGGTCGCATAGCGTGGTCCTCAGGCCCCCTGCGTGATGAAATCGGCGCAGCGTTCGCCAATCATAATGCAGGCCGCGTTGGTGTTGCCGGAAACCATCGACGGAATGACCGACCCATCGGCAATCCTGAGATTGGCCAGCCCATGAACGCGGAGCTGCGGATCGGTCACCGCCATATCGTCCTGCCCCATCTTGCAGGTGCCAACGTGGTGAAAGGCGCTGAAGGCTACCGAACGGGCATAGTCCAGCAGCGCGTCATCCTCGACCAAACCCGCCGAGGGCGCTTTCTCCTTCGCCCCGAGCGCCTTGAGCGGAGCGGCGCTGCCGATGCGCGCCAGCAGCTTCAATCCCTCGACCGCCACCCGCCTGTCGGTTTCCGTGGTCAGATAATTCAGGACAATGGCGGGCGCATCACGCGGGTCTGCCGACTTGATACGCACATGGCCGCGACTTTCCGGCCGGTTTTGATAGTGGCTGAGATGAAAGCCGGAAACCGGGTCGAGCTTCGCATCGAAGCTGGTCACATCAAAATGCCCGAAAAAGAACTGGATGTTCGGGTCTTCCAGCCCCGGCTGCGTGGCCGCGAAACCTCCGACATTGACGGGGCCCGCCGCCAGGGGCCCGCTCCGGGTCAGTAGATAACGCAGACCGGCCAGGCCTTGTCTGATCGGGTTGCTCAGGATTGCATTCAGCGTGTCCGGGCTATTCGTGGTGAAATTCCGTTTGATCAGATAATGATCCATCAGATTTTCACCGACGCCGCGCAGCGGGTGAACAACCGGGATGCCCTTGTCGGCCAACAAATCCGGTGCGCCGATGCCGGATAGCTGAAGCAGCTGCGGCGTGGCGAAAGATCCCGCCGAGAGGATGATCTCCCGGCGCGCTTTCACGCGCAGGGTCTTTCCGCCCCTTTCGTAGAGCACGGATGTGGCCACACGCCCCTCGAACTCAATCTTGAGCACGAGCGCCTCTGTCTGGATCTCGAGATTATGCCGCTTCCTCGCGGTCTTGAGATAAGCCTGCGCGGTGGAAGTGCGTCGTCCGTTTCGCGCCGTCAGCTGATAATACCCCGTGCCGGTAAGCTCGCGGGTGCAAAAATCCTCTCGCCGGGGCAGTCCCACGCTTTCGGCGGATGCCAGCGCCGCTTCAAACAGCGGCGTGCGCCATTTCATATCGGACACACCCATCGGGCCGTCGGCGCCATGAAATTCACTCTCGCCATGCTGCTGGGATTCGGCCCGTTTGTAGAAGGGGAGGACGTCGTCGTAGCCCCAGCCCGTTGCGCCCAGCTGAGACCAGATCGCATAATCGGAAGGCATACCGCGCACATAGACGAGGCCGTTGATCGAACTCGATCCGCCGAGCACCTTGCCCCGCAGGGCCGGGATGCGGCGGTCGAAGAGATACGGCTCCGGCTCGCTTTCGAAATGCCACATATATTTGGGGTTGGAGAGCATTTTCCCAAAGCCAAGGGGCACGCGGAGCCAGGGGTGGTCATCCTCTGGCCCGGCTTCCAGCACCAGCACGCTATTTTCAGGCTTTTCACTCAGCCGCGCGGCCACCACCGCCCCCGCCGATCCGGAACCGATGACAACATAGTCCCGTTCAATTGTCTCGATCTCCACGCGCTCCGCTCCCTATCCTGATAGCATTTTGCTATTCTTTGCGACTGCTCGTCTTACGCTGCTTTGGCCGGTGAGGGGCCACTAATCCCACATGGTTCCGCCATCGACATTGAGCGATTGGCCCGTAATGTTGCGCGATTCCGGCGAGACCAGAAACAGCACGCTTTGGGCAATATCGGTGACGCTGTTGATGCGGCGCAGGGCAACATCCTGCGTCAGCTCGCTCTTCACTTCCTCAAGCGTGCGGTTGGTCTCGCGCGTGCGCCGCTCCATCCAGTCGATCATCATTTCGGTTTCGGTCATGCCGGGGCACACCGTATTCACGGTGATGTTGAAGCCACCGAGCTGCACCGCCGCGATCCGCGACATGATGGTGATCGCGCCCTTGGTCGAGGCGTAACAAATATTCGAGGTGTTCTTGTAGCCCTTGCCGGCGATCGATCCGAGATTGACGACCCTGCCGCCGCCCTGCTCGCGCATCCATCGGGCGGCGGCCTGCATCATGAAGAACGTGCCCTTGATGTTCACGTCCACGATCCAGTTGAAATCCTTGATCGTCATGTCGAAGAAATCGATTTTCCGGGTGACGCCGGCATTATTGACCAGAATATCGATCGAGCCGAATTGTTTGGCGATGCCGTCGACAAACTCGCCGATCCGCTCCAGCTGCGCGACGTCGAAGTCGATACCGATGGATTTCGGGCTGACTTCACGGGCGGCCTCTGCCGTCGCTTCCGAGCCTTCGATGTCGGTGGCGATCACGATCGCTCCCGCCCGGGCGAGCGTCAAAGCGATTTCCCGCCCGATCCCGCGTCCGGCCCCGGTCACAATCGCCACCTTGTTGTTTATTCCGCTCATTGGCCCAGCCCTCCCGTGGCGCGATTGCCCTTGTTCGCCGTTAGACGCATGGGTCATTCTTCGATTTCATGGTGAACACATTCACCGCGGCGGTTTCGGGAGGCATATCCCCGGCGAAGGGTGCCTCGTTAAAGATCTTATGGGCAATCGAGCGCATTTCATCGCTCAAGGCTATTCGGGAGAAATCCCCGAATAGCAGCGCATTTTTCTGATCCGTGTCGAAATCGCCAGATTCGGCAACCTGTTCCGGGCAGTAATAAAGCCGGTAGCGCAATACAGGATTGGACATCGCCTCCTGAAACAACGCCTCAATCTTTTCCTCACCCGCCATGATTTTCTCCGTTATCAGATGCCCGAATAGTAGCTTTTCCGGTCGACAAAATCCTTTGCGCTGATTTCCGCCTGCTCATCATCGCGCTTGGGTTTTCCCATCTGCGCCACCGCGGGCATGACCTCGCGTGAAAACAACTCCACCGAACGCATTTGCACATCATGCGGCAGGCCGATGTCGAACACGGCATGGATATAGGTCATGCCGACATCGCTCAGCCGCTGCAGTTTCTTGATACACTCATCAGGAGTGCCGACAAGCAGGCGGTCGCGCCAGGAATTCAGATCCGGCTCGCCGCTATAGGGTATCGGTGTATTCCTGCCGGCAATCGGATCGATGCCGGAGCTCAACGCGCGGGAAGATCGCAACTGATCGCGGAATTTTTGCATATACTGGTCGATCTCGGCTTCGGAATTGCTGCAAAACGCAAACCGCGTGGTCGAGCGTTCGATCTCGTCTACCGCGCGTCCCTGCCTTTTGAGCGCGGTGTCGATGAAAGCATTGCGCTGTTCGAGTTCCTGAAAATCGCCGCCGGTTCCGGTCATGATATGCCAGCCATTCGCCAAAGCCGCCCGGATCGATGGTGGCGAGGTGGCCGCCATCCAGATCGGAATGGGCTGCTGAACCGGCTTGGGGAACACCGAGGTCGAGCCAAACGACCAGAAGCGGCCTTCGTGGCTGAAATCGTCCATGGTCCATGCTTTTTGCAGGATCTCGTAGGATTCCCCGAATTGATCGCGATTGTCCTCCAGCCGAACCCCGAGCCGGTCGTATTCATAGGCCTGATAACCCCGCCCAATGCCGAAATCGACGCGCCCGCCAGACAGGGCATCCAGAGAGGCAATGTCTTCGGCCAATCGCAGCGGATGCCACAGCGGCAACAGCGCGATCGCCGTGCCAAGCCGCATTTCGGGAGCCACCCGGGCCACATGCGCGAGGAAAAGAATGGGGTTGGGGAAAGAGCCATAGTCGGAGAAATGGTGCTCGGTGAACCAGACGGCTTCGTAGCCCCTGCCGTTGGAGATATCGATCATCCGCATGACTTCGCCATACCGTTCGGCATAGGTCGTCGCGCTGGGGGAGGGCGGCGATAAAAACATATGGGCTATTTTCATGGGCTTTTCCTCGCTCCTGATTATTCGGTCCTGTGCTGAGGGCCGCTATTTCTGTTCGATGGCGGTTACGCGCTCGATGACGTGCTCGAGCTCGCCGGTCAGCGATTTCGGCTCAAAGAGGTGTGTGAGGTCGAGGATTTCATCGACGTGATCGCCAAATTCCTCGATCGTGATGCCCTCGACACTATCGCGTAACCAGCCCTCGCTCTGCATGGTGAAGGTGCGGGCATAGCGCCCGGCCAGCGCCGAGATGGCCTGACCCGAGACCTTGCAATCGCTGCTGGCGAGATAAAGCGTGGCGGCGCTCACGGAATCGAACGTCATGCGCGGCCACAGCTGCTTCTGCAGCCCGACTGCCAGCGCGGCATCCGGCCCCACTGCCGGGTTTTCCGTGCTGATCAAGGTTTTGGCATAGGGCAGGACCGCGTTGGCCCGGATCCCGCAATCCTCTCCTTCATAGGCCAGACAGCTCGTCAGCCCCAGCAGGCCCGCCTTTGCCGCAGCGTAGTTGGAGTTGGCCTTCATGCCCAAGCTGGCGGCCGAGCTGATGATGACCACACGGCCATAATTCTTCTTCGCCATCACCTTCCAGGCTGGCTGGATCACATAAAAGGCACCCAGCAGATGCACATCGATGATCTCCTTGGTATCGAGCAGGCTTGTCTCTTCGAACATTCCGCGCCGCAGAATGCCGGCATTGCTGATGACGATATCGACGGTGCCAAAAGCGCTCAGCGCCGCATCGGTCATGGCTTGCCCGCCCTCGATGGTGCCGACCGTATCATAGGAAGCCACGGCGCGCCCGCCAGCGGATTGGATCTCGCGCACCACCAGATCCGCCCAGGGGCCATCCGGCGTTCCCACACCGCCGATGTCGTTGACGACAATGGCCGCGCCGCGCCGGGCAAGCTCGATGGCATAGGCCCGGCCCATGCCCCGGCCCGCGCCGGTAACGATGGCGACCTGACCGGCAAACGAAATCTCGCCCATGCATCCTCTCCCAGTGACCGATCTTATGTCGAGCTGTTATTACAGCAATTGATGTAATGCTATCCGTTGCCCTATGGGCCGTCAATAGGAATTACAGCAGTTGCTATAAAACAAACAGTCGTGATACAGTTCGCCCACGCCACGGGAGAGGCGATGCCCTAAGGCCTTAATTGGAAGCGCAAAAATGCAGTCCAGCAATCTGAGTGGCGGCGAATACGCCGAGGTGATGAGCCTCTATGCGCGCTACAATCATGCCAGCGACGCTGGCGATCTGGATGGTTTTGCGGCCTGCTTCACAGTGGGAGCGACTTTGGTCAATGCTTATGCCGGCTTCGAGGCCCACGGCCATGAAGAGCTGAAGGCCATGAAGCGAAAGGCGGCCACGCCCTCCGGGGAATACAGGCGCCATTGGAACAGCAACATTGATCTCGAAAAAGTGGCGCCGGATCACATTCGCGGTAGGTGCTATCTCTTGGTCTGGGGAGGCAAGTGTGGCGATGAGCCCCGCATGCTGATTTCCGGGGTGTACGAAGATGATCTTAGCCTGACGCATGGCGCGTGGAAATTCTCGAAGCGCCAGCTTCATGTTGATTGGGGGCGGTTTTGACCGCGCCGGCTAGCCCTGATGCCCTGACCTTGGGGGATCTGCTGATCCGCGCCACTTCCTTGTGGCCGGACAGGGATGCGATCATCTTCCCGGATCGGCGTCTGACCTATGCGCAATTGCACGAAGGCGCGCTCCAAATCGCGCGAGGCTTGCGCGCTCTGGGGCTGGGCAGGGGGCAGCACATCGGTCTGTTCATGGGCAATGGCATCGAATATGTGGAGGCCTTCTTCGGTATTGCCTTGCTGGGCGGCGTGGCCGTTCCGCTCAATACCCGCCACAGGGCGAGCGAGCTGGCCTATATCATCGCCAAGGCCGATCTGGCGGCGTTGCTGACCAGCGGACGCGACACCGATTATAACGACTTGCCCGGCCTGCTGGTGGAAGCGCTCGGCGAAGAGGGTGCGCTGCAGCCGCAGGGCCAGCATGGCGTCTCCGCTGCGATTGCCCCGCGCCTGCACCATATTATCGACCTCGGCGGCGACAGCGCCCGCCCCGGATTTTTGGGGCGCGCTGCGTTCGACGCCTTGGCCGCACCCGTTGCGCCAAAGGATATCGAGCAGCTCTATGGCAGCGTTCAGCTGCGCGATCCCGCACTGATCCTGTTTACGTCGGGCACCACGGCCCACCCCAAGGGCTGCGTGCTCTCACACGAAGCCGCCACCCGTGGCGCTGGCGAGCGGGCGCGCAATCGCTTCTCGGTGGCCCCAGCCCGCAACGTGACATGGAGCGGCGGGCCCCTTTTCCATATCGGCTCGCTGGCACCATTTCTGGGCTCGGTGGGCGTGGCGGGCACTTTCCTGTCGGACAGCTATTTCGATGCGGGCCGCGCTATCGCGCTGATGAAGGTGGAGGGCGTTACGCTGGCCTGGCCCCTGTTCTCGCCGCTGGCCCTGGCCGTGATCGACCATCCCGATTTTGATCCCGCGGATTTCGGCAGCCTGCAATTTTTTATGACGGTCGGCCCCGAGGCTGTGCTCGAGCGTCTTGCCGATCTGTTCCCCGGCGTCGAGCTGCTTCAGGCCTGCGGCATGACCGAAACGGCCGGTATCTTCGCTGTCACCGCGCCAGAGGAAGATCGTCCTTCCCGATCCACCACCCAAGGCAAGGCCTCGCCAGACATTGAGCTGCGTATCGTCGATCAGGAGACGGGACAGGATTGCGCTCCGGGCCAGATGGGGGAGCTCTGGGTGCGCGGCTATTGTGTGATGGATGGCTATTACGGCGAGCCGGAACAGACCAGATCGACCCTGACCAAGGATGGCTGGCTAAAGACCGGCGATCTTTACAGCCGTTCGCCCTCTGGCAGCATGATCTTTGAAGGCCGCCTGAAAGACCTGATCAAGGTGGGCGGCGAGAATGTGGGCACGATGGAGCTTGAGGTCTTTCTTTGCAGCCACCCCGAGGTCAAGCGCGCCGAAGTTGTGGGCCGGCCCGACGACCGGCTGGACGAGGTGGCGGTCGCCTTCGTCGAGCTGCGCGAAGGCGGTGTGCTGACGGCGGAGGCGCTGATTGCCTTCTGCAAGGGCAAGATCGCCAGCTATAAGGTGCCCCGCGCGATCTTCTTCATGGCGGAGGAGGAGTGGCCGATGTCGGCCACCAAAGTCGACAAGCGGGCCTTGCGGACAAGGCTGCAACAGGAACCGCGCCGTGTGGCCTTACTGAACACGGGCACAGACGAATAACAGCGACAGCAAGGGAGACGGATCCATGACAGGTTTGCGAATAGAGAATGCAATCGACATGCATTGCCACTTCGGCCCTGAGACATTCGGCCGCAACAGTGCGGAAGAGTTTCCCGGATCGGCCCATGCGGTCACGGCGCTGCAGGCCGCGACAGAGGCTTTGGAGAGCGGCCATAAGGCGCTCGTCCTGAAATCGCACAGCCTCGCCTCGCCCACGCTCGCCTTCGCCTTGCAGGAGATGATTCCGGGTCTGAAAATCTTCGGCGGCGTCTGCACCGACAATACCACGGGCGGCTTAAATCTGGATGCTGTCTATGCGAGCCTGGTGCTTGGGGCCAAGATCGTGTGGCTGCCCACGATCCACAGCCATCAGGATTACCTGAACGGCAAGGGCGAGATCTTCGGCACGCAGGGAGAAGGGCTGAAGGTCGTCGACGAAGACGGAAGCGTCAGCCAGGTCACGCGCGATATTTTCGCCATGGTGCGCGACCATGATGCCATCCTGGCGACGGGCCATGTGACCGCCGCGGAACACTATGCGGTGGTCAAGGAGTTCGCGCGCGAGGGCAAGGTTCTGGTCACCCATGCGGGAGAAGAGCTGGCGGGGCCAAAGCTGACCAATGACCAATGCCGGGAGCTGGCAGACCTTGGTGCCACCATTGAGTTGACGGCTTTGAGCTGCGATCATGTTCATGACTGCAAGGGCAAAAGCCACAAGGAAATGGCGCAAATGATCGAGCATATCGGCCATGAGCGCTGCACGCTTTCCTCCGACTATGGATGGGGTAAGGAGGTGCCCAATCCGGCCCCCGGGCTGCATGACTTCCTTGAAAGGCTTTGGAAGGTTGGGGTAAGTGAAAGCCAGCTGCAGAGAATGGCCAGCACCAATCCGGCTGGCCTTCTGGGCATTTGAAATGAAGGGCGGCAGGTCTTGCCACGACAGGGGATCGGCAACGGATCATGAGTAGAAGTCGAGCCATCGGAAGACGCGCAACCCGCTTGCACGATAGCGGAGCCTTGGCCGAGCCGCCCCAGAAGCCTTCCACGAAAGCGCTGGTTCTGGATACCGCCGAGTTGCTTTTCGCGCGATATGGTCTGGAAGGCACCTCCTTGCGCGAGATAGCCTTGGCGGCAGGCCAGTCCAATCCCAACGTGGTAAAGTATTATTTTGACGACAAGCCGGGGCTGATAAAAGCTATTCTACGTGATCGGCTCAAGAAGATGGATGTTCTGCGCGGAGATTTGCTGAAGGAGCTAAATCCGTCGGACTATAAGGATCCAAGAAAAGTATTGCGAAGTTTGTGGATGCCGTGGGTCATGATTAAATCATCCGATGGAAGCCATTCATTCTGTCAGTTTTATCTTTATTACGTAATGCATTCTGGCATTGCTCGCCATCCGATATTCGAAAATTTGGCGACCAGTATGGATCTTTGCAAAACCACCAAGAAGGCTGAGAAGGAATTCCCAAATACTGTTGCGCTTATGGCTATGCTGAGGGAAAATTTTGAAGCCATGCCGAGCGAAATATTCGCAAGGCGTATCGTTCAGCTGGGTATGATGTACTTCACCTCAATTTCTCAACATGACTATGAGTGCCTGCATCCTGATGCAGAGCAGAATGCGGATTTCGATATTGATCCTATCCTGGATATGGCGCTCCCAGCTCTCCGCGCTCCTTATTGACGGACCTTCCGATGGGCCTGCCATTGGCAGAGTGGCCCGCCACATCCATGCGAACCCATCACGCCCAATTCGTCTAGGATGCGCGTTGCCCGGCTTCGCCTTTGGCTAAACCCCAATTCCCACTGTAGCCAGACTGTTCGGAGCGAATTCGCCCGCGCTCTTTTGCCGTCTTAAGTAATGATGGCGCCGACCGCATCGCGGTGCCGCCAGTCTCGTCATTAACCAATGTTTTTCAATCGTTAACGTTGGTATCTCTTCCCGCGGTCAAGCATTGATGGCCGATAGGATGTGCTGTGTCCGTCGTCGAAACATTTGGCGCAAAGAGCGTGGCGTTATAACTGAGAGCGGGCCTCGTCTGGGGTTGGCTTTTAGGCGGCGAGCTTGCGGTGTTGCAAGCGCCGATGTTCG
>Ga0007882_10001335_pt1 | contig 14386 bp, 16 predicted proteins | sample CryBogCBH12Aug01_FD_71195 | JGI IMG/M metagenome (GOLD analysis project Ga0007882, IMG submission 71195) | Freshwater microbial communities from Crystal Bog, Wisconsin, USA - CBH12Aug09.1 | ecosystem: Environmental > Aquatic > Freshwater > Lake | place: Crystal Bog, Wisconsin, USA | collected... | reverse complement strand
TATATTAGATTTATAAACATTGATAACAATTTGTTTTTATGGTGGATACAATATCTCATGGCTTGTGGAGTTTTATAATTTTTAGTTCGGCTATTGTTTTTCCTTACATGTGGCTAGCTATCTTTTTTGGAATGATGCCTGATTTATTTTCATGGACTATTTATGCATTATATTCTATTTTTAGAAGGAAAAGATTTGGAAAGCCTAATTTAAGAGATATTCCTAGATGGGCTTTTACGCTATATGGAATTACTCATAGTATATTTGTATGTTCTTTTGTCTTTTTAATAGTATATTTATTGTTCCATCATATTCCAATATATTTATTTGCTTGGCCAATTCACATTTTGTTTGATATTCCCACTCATAGTAGAAAGTTTTTACCTACTCCTTTTCTATGGCCTTTCTTTAAATGGAAATTTCCAGGTATTTCCTGGGCTGAACCTTGGTTGCTTTTGTTAGATTGGTTATTAATTATAGTTTTAATGGTAAGAATTTTATTATTTTGATGCTTAACAAACTTTATTAATGAATTATTTCTAGGAGAGATATGAAGTTTTTAAAAAAGAAGTTAAGAAATGGAATGACTGTAATTATGGAAAAGAGAGATCTTCCAGTGGTTTCACTTAGCATAAGTAATCCTTTTGGTGGATTGTATGAAGAAGAAAAAATAAAAGGGATTGCTCACGTGATCGAGCATTCAGTTTTTACTGGAACTAAAACAAGAACTCATGAACAAATTGCTAGTGAAATTGAAAAGAAAGGAGGAATACTTAATGCATTTACTGCAAATGAAGTAACTTCTTTCTGGTTTAAACTTCCTTCTGAACATTTATTTAAGGGATTAGATATACTGACTGATATAATTAATAATCCTACTTTTGATGAAAAAAAATTTGAAAAAGAGAAAAGAGTAATCCTTGAAGAAATAAAGATGAAACACGATGATCCCTCATCTTATGTTTATGATAAGGTTTTCGAAGTTATGTATAAAAAACCATTTGGAATCGGCATTATTGGGACTACTGAATCAGTTAGCGGTTTAAAGAGAGATTTTGTTCAGGAATATTATAAAAATAATTACAATTGTGCTAATTTTGTTGTTACTATAGTTGGAGATGGAAATTTTGATAAAATATGTGCGTATTTAGAGAAGAATTTTAAATCCAATGGTAAAAAAATTAAAAGTTTTAAATTTGAAAAGACAAATGGAAACATTTTGGAAGAAAGAGACGGAATTGATCAGGCACACTTTGTTATTTCTATGCATGCCCCCCTATATACTGATAAGGAACATGCAACATTGGAAGTATTAAATGCTTATTTAGCTCAGGGAATGAGTTCAAAGCTATTTCTAAAGATAAGGGAAGAACTAGGATTAGCTTATACGGTTAGAGGAAGTATAGATTCTGAAAAAAGTTATTCTAATTATAATATCTATGTAGGTACAAAGAAAGAATCTGTTTCAAAAGTTAAAGAAGAAATATTAAAAGGATTTGAACAAGTTGAAAATATGAATGAAGAAGAATTAGATGAGTCTAAGGAAAGAATAATTGGTTTAGGAAAGATAACTTCTGAAGAAAGTAGTAACGTAATGAATGAATTATTGTTTGCAGAGTTAACTGGTGATGCAAAAACGTATTATAATAAGGAAGGAAGAATAAAAAAAGTCAAACTCTCAGATGTTAAGAAATTGGCAAAGGAAATAATAAGAGAATATAGTACTGCGGCTATTGTTCCTAAATAAAATATAATTGTTAAAGTTGTTCGAGCTTTATATTACTTAGCTTTTCTAAAATATGGTTTGTACTAGATATTTGTTTAAAAGTGGATGAATTTGAATATTATTTTAATGGATGATAAAGAAACTTACATTAGAAATTTAGGCAGGAGTCTTGCTGAAGGATTAATAGAATCTGATGGTTTTCGTTCTAGAATACGTGCTAAACCTATAAATTCAGTTTACTTATACGGTACTAATATTGATAATTTGATTGCTATTTCACAATATATGCAAGAAAGATTGGAAGAAAGAGAAGATAATGACCCTAATTTATTTGATTTAGCACATAAAGTTCAGATTTTGCTTGGGTCTTCTTTTGAATTACCTCGAGATGTTGGAGATGATGTATCTTTTTCAGAATATCCTATTAATTTGTCTAGTTACTTTGATGAATTTGGTTTGCCTGTTAGAGTTAATTCTTCTGAAGGTCAATCAAGGTTAAAAACTCTTTAGTTTTTTTGCCCAGTATTGGTTCCATCTCTTTTTCTTTTGAGTTAATAATATTTTTAATAGATTTGAATTTATTTAATAATAGTTTAGCTTTAACTGGACCTACATTTGGAAAACCTTCTAAAATATATTGTGCTTGTTCAGTTTTATTTAGTGAAAATTTTTTATCTTTCAGAGAAATGGTCCTATTTGGATCTCTTCTGGAGAGAATATCTATATATTGAGCAGTTTCTTTTTCATTACTTGTAAATATTATAGGTATTTGTTCATCAATTGAACAAAAAATTATAAATCCTCTAAGAGCGTTTTCATGTAATATTTTCTTTGAATTTATCAAATCCCCTTCTATTATTAGACAAAATTTTTCGTATTGTTTCAATTCTTTTAGTTGAGTAAAAATTCTTTTATCTATTATGGAATTTTGTAAGTCTGAAATAGTTTTTCTTTCTAGAGCTATATTATTCACTAAATAATCTGCTATTTCCAGCTGTTTGAATTCTATTTCAAAATTCAACTTAATTAATTCTGAAGGAACTAAAGAATTTCTTTCTCTATTATCGATAATTACTTTTTGCTTTTTCTTTTTATCTTCTTTGTTTGAGAAAATGTTGTGGAAGGTCATTATCTAAAATCTTTAAGGGTTTTAATATTTTTATCTCTTTTCATTTCTTCTTTTATGTTGCTAATTGTTTTATGCATTTTTTTCTCCCTCGCTCCGGAGGCATAGTGGTTTTGAACATCTTTCGTGTCTTCAGTTACTAGAATAAATAGTTTGCCTGGTGCTAAACGAGCAGTTCTACCTGCTCTTTGTATTTTCCTTATGGCACTAGCTATTGGCTCGTAAAATATAACTGCATTAACTTCTGGTATATCTAATCCTTCTTCTCCTATGGATGTGGCGCAGAGAACATTTATTTCTCCTGATTTGAATTTTTCAATTACTTGTTTTTGTTCTTTTTGACTCAGTCCAACGCCCTTTTTTTTAGCTTGACCAATAAAAACGGCTGCACGAACACTTTTATTTTCTGACAACTTATTAGTTATTGCTTGGGCTGTATCTCTAAATTGCATAAACACTATAATTTTTGCTTTTTCATTTTCTTCTATTTCTTTTTTTACTATTTCTGAAAGAATTTCAATTTTAGGATGTTCTCTCTTTTCTTTTAAAAGATTTTTAAGTGATAAGAGGGTTGCTTGAAATTCTGAACTATTTACTAACGTTTGAACTCCCTTACTCTTTTTATCTACGGACTGTTGAACTAATCCATTAAGGTATTCATTTAATCCATGAAGAGATTGGGTTTCCAATAATTCTATGGCATGAGATATTTTTATGGCCTGGGCACAGAGAGACATACCTACGAGGGCATTAAAATTAGTTGGTGAAGCTTGAGTTGCTAGACGAGTTTGTGTTTTCAAAAGAGTTATCTTATTTATTGGTCCAAATAATAAATTTCTTGCTAACAGTTGTTTTATTTTCGAATCATATAAAATTTTTAATAATACTCTTATTTCTTGAAATTCTTTAGGAAAATCAACATCAATTTTTTTAAAGTCTAGTTCTTGAAGATATTCTTTTACATCTTCTGAATCTCTTGTTCGTAGCTCTATTTCTTTAATATCCAGATGTTTACAAATTTGTTTGACTATTTCTGGATCCGAACCTGGAGATGCAGTAAGGCCAAGTATGTGTGGGTGATTAGACTGATTTTTGAATTTTTCTACCACTTTAGTATAATCATAATTTTTTAAACATCTATGGGCTTCATCTATTATCAATAAAGAAACTTCTTTAGTATCATAAAGATAATGATTCAAATCATTTGCAATACATTGAGGAGTTGAAAGAATTATTTCTGCTGTTTGAAATATTTTTTTTCTTTTTTCTGCTGGAACTTCTCCAGTGAAAATTTGAATATCTGCAAACAAATCTGAGAGATGGGATTTAAAGTATTCATAGTGTTGTTCAACAAGAGGTTTTGTTGGCGCTAGAAATAGAACTTTGCTTCCAGGATATTTTTTTATTCTTTCCATTGCTAAAAGGAGAGCTATAAGTGTTTTACCTAATCCTGTTGGTAAGACTACTAAAGTATTATTATTTTTTGCAGTTTCAAATATTCTTTTTTGATATTCTCTAGGAGTAATATTAATTAACATTGATTTTTAACTAAATGAGATTATTTTAATCTATAGGTTTTAGCAATTAAATTACCATTGCGTAAATAGTGAATATAAGGGTTATTACTGCAAGTATGGACCAAAGTATTCTAGAACCGAAGAATATTTGTGAACCATCGGACTTTGAAATAGGGATCATATTCCAAAATGCATAGTATATGGAAAGTTTGGCAAGAGGTTCAAAATTTATGAAATATGCTAGTATGGATAATATCAGTGCACCTATTATTCCTGCAGCTCCTATTATTCCATTATGCCAGTCAGTCATTTCTGTGAAGCTATAGAATCCAAATCTTTTTGCAGCACGATATTTTAATGCTCTTGTTTCATAGGTTAAAATATTAGTTACTTTTAATATTCCTAGAGAAAATAGTGAAAAAAATAGAGGAATTATTATTCCTGCAGGAACAGGTTTATCAAAATGCCATCCAGGTTTCCATCCATACCTATAGACGCTCCAAACTTCATGTTCAACTCCTGAATCTAAAAGGTAGGCTATTAATTTTCTTGAAAAAACAGTAACTAAAATTATTATGGCTGAGAATATGAATGTCCAGGCAACTAAATCCCAACTAGAATTAATTGCAAGTTCGAATCCTCCTACGGCAGTTAAGATTATTATGGCAATTAGAATGTTGTTGAATTCTGTGTATTTCATATTTTTAGTATAATAAATGTTTATATAAATATTATGGCGGCTATTTTTTCAATTTATTTTTCAAATAAATATGATAAAATCAGTTTATCTCCATTTTTTAAAATATATTTTACAAAAACGTAAAGTATAAATACTGTATCTTACAGATTTTATCATGTTAAAAATAAAGAGTTTGAGTGAAGTTATCGGAAAGAAGGTTTTCACTTCTGATGGTGATTTATTCGGACAGGTAGAAGAAGTCAATCTATATGACAATAAGATTGATGGATGGAAAATAAGAGTTAGTTCTAGTTATATGAATTCATTAGGTGGAGCAAGAGGAGTAATCATCCCTCATCAGTTTGTAAAAGCTATTGGAGATGTTTTCGTTATCACCAGAGCTTCTTTGCCTTCAAGAGAATCTGATTCTGATTCATTGGATATGGCTTCTGAAGGAAATGCTGAATCTGAAGAAGAATTAATTTAATTTTTTATTTTATCTATATTTTTTAATTGTTTATTATTTAGTATGAGAAAGTTTAAATATATACATTATTAGAATTCTCTATGGTGTATACATCTATTTTCTCGAGTGCATTGGGGCAATTAGTCTTAGCATTTGTATTGATATTTACTTTAGTATTTGCAATTTTACAAAAATCTAAAATTCTTGGAGAAGGAAAGAAACAAATCGATGCTTTAGTCGCTCTCGCCATAGGTTTAATCGTTATTTCTGTCGGATCGGTACTTGATTTTATTCAACATATGATTCCATTCATGGCTATAGGTTTGGTTATTATTTTAGTATTTATGATATTAATGGGTGCAGTATTTGCGGATGGTACCTTGAAAGAAATGCCTTGGTTGAAGTGGGTGTTTGCAATATCTATTCTGGTTGCAGTAATTATTGCAGCCGTAGGATTTACAAAAGGTTGGGATTATATTGTTACTTTCTTTAGCAGCGATGGTAGTTGGGCTGGAAATTTGATATTAATAATAGTTATTATTTTAGCAATTGTATTTTCTTATTTCGGTAAGGACAAATAAATTTAACGAAACATATTTAAACAAGATTTTTATTATAAACACATGGATATAGGTAGTATTTTATTACAATGGCAAAGTGCTGGAATTTTTGAATATGTTTTACCATTTCTTTTAATTTTTGCAATTGTTTTTGGAATTCTTGAAGCAGCTAAAATAGGATTTACTAAGGAGAGAAAGTTGAATGTAATTATTGCTTTAGTGGTAGGATTATTGGCAGTAGGTTATACTTCAAGAATGAACTTTTCAGTTGGTCAATTTTTACAGGAAATATTTCCTAGATTGGGGGTAGGCATTGCTGTTCTTTTAGTTATATTAATTTTGGTAGGGGTATTTATTAATGAAGATGATAGAAAATATTGGATGTGGGGATTATCAGCTATTGCATTTATAGTTGCAATAGTCATAATTACTGAATCATTTAATACTTTTGGATGGTATTCTAGCGGTTACTATGGAGATTATGTTGGTTGGATAATTGGTGCTGTGCTATTGATAGGTATAGTAATTGCTGTTGCCGCTGGTGGAAGTGACAAAACTAAACCTGCAAAAACATCATAACTAAAATGTCACAAGTAGATTTATCGGGGATTACGTATGTTCTGCCAATATTAAGCTTTTTATTGGTGTTTGTTATAGTCTTTGCAATTTTACAAAAATCTAAGATAATTGAAAAAGTTTGGCTTCAAATATTTACTTCATTTTTATTGGCTACATTATTCATTTCGGCTACAGGTCCAACTAGATATGTAGATAATATGATTCCATGGTTCGTAATGTTTCTTATCAGTTTATTTTTAATCTTTATAATGATGGGTTTTGTTGGAAAACCTTTAGAATCATTACATAAGGGAATAGGGATTGCTTTTGTTGTATTAGTCATAATTATGTTTGTTGTAAGTGCAATAGTTGTTTTCAATAATTCTCTGTCTCCTTATCTTCCTTGGAGTTCTAATTATGGAAGTGGATCTGCAGGAAGTTTTACTAATTGGTTTTATTCTGGAAGAGTTATGGGTGCATTTCTTTTAATTGTTGTAAGTGCAATAGTTAGTTTTATATTAGTAAAAGCTAAGTAATTTTTTATTATATTTAATGTAATTTATAGGATTAATAATAAAACTAATTAATTTATAAAAATTATTCTAATTGTTTATAGTCTGCTTTCTTATTATCTAAAAGGTATTTGAAAGATTTTTGTGTTTCAGTCATTTCTTTTTTTATATCTTCAACATTAGTCATATAATCTCCAACTTTTTGTAATATGGATAACTGTAATCGATCAATTATTTTTTCAATCTTCTTTAATCTATCATCTATGGTTTCTATTTTTGTATTTACTGTTGTTCTCATGTCTAATATGGACTCAAATTGTTTTTTTATTCCAGCAAGGCGTTCTGCAACAACCTGTTCGGCAATTTCAGATATTGTATCGGAACTAGAGCCATACTGTTGGTAGGAATTATAGTTTTGAGAATATTGCTGTGGATCTACAGCAGGTTGTTGCTGATATTGTCCATAGCCCGATTGTGGGTCTTGTTGAGAATATTGCTGTGGATCGTTAGGCTGTTGTTGATTATCTGCTTCTTGTATAGGTTGATTCATCATGGACTGTTCTAATCCTGGATTCTGTCTCATCATTTCACTAGTAGTATCATTTACTGCTTGTTTTATTTTCATTTGAGAGATAGATTCTGAAATTTCCTTCATTCCATATCCTGATTCTTGTAAAGTTAAAGAAATATCTTGATCTGATTTGCCTTCTTGTTGCATTCTATTTATATCTTCTAGTATTCCCATCTTTTTTATTGTTTTATTTTCTTATCAAGTCCAGTTGTTTTTGAACCATTAACAGTTCATCTCTTCTAATGGTATTATTCAATTGCTCTGTTACTCTTTCCATTAGCTCTTTTAATCTTTTATTATCTTCTGTTATCTTTATCAAGCTCTTCTTCATTTCTTGAATTTCTTTGAAGTTTTTATCTCTTTCTTCAACTAGGCTTTGTCCTATAAGTAATGTTCGGTCTTTTAATAATCTTATCTTTTCTTCTAAATCTCTTATTTTACTTGTTAAATCAGGAGTTTGATACGGCTGTTCGTATTGTTCTACCATTTTTATACTAGGCATAGTGGGTTTAAAATAGTTTGCTTAGGTCCTAATTATTTTAAAAAATAGTTTGCTTAATTGCATAATTATTCTTGACAGAAATGTATTTAATATAAGATTAAGAGTTATAATATAAGGTGAATATGATATTCAAAGAAAAGTCTCCATTATACGCAATAGAAGTTGAAAGAAAACAGGGTGAAGAAATTTTATATATTAACTTTTTAGGTGCACCCTACATACCGAGTATATCTGATGATCCAAGTGTCATGGCTAGAATAGTAGATGCTTTAGCAGATAATCCTGAAGTCGCAAGAGTAGTTTTTGTTCAGCAGAGGAATTATAATTATCCTTTTGAACAAATAGGTTTGTTAAGTGAAATTGCCCGAGCTTATAATTATTTGGTAAAGCAAGAAAATATATTGTCTCCAGTGAATTTATCAAGTTATGGTGATTCTTCTCAATTATTTGAAGAAATGAATATACTTGTTAGTTTACTTAGACAGGATCCTTTAGGATGTTATATCAAATTAAGAAGAAATATAGATTCCATAAAATCACAAAATACTAATCATCTTTCTTCTGGAAGATTGCTTCTGTTGGAAAAATTTGCTTCTGTTTTGGAAGGAACTAAACTAATTAAAAATAATTTATCTCGACTTGCAGATTATTCTTTTGGGAATAGGGAATTATATAGACTTATATTTAGAGCAGACGTTTTGCCTAATTTTACTTTTACTAGATTAGTCGCTCAACTTCCTGATGATGCTGAATTCATTAATCAATATGAAGTTGTTTCTGAATTTGAAAGTGCTACGGTTACTATATTAAAAAGAAAAGACGATGCTAAGTATTTTTATCATTTGATGCCTCCAGAATATACATTGAGCGAAGAACATCACATGCTTTTGAATTTGGCAAGAAATGTTTTAGTAGAACATAGACCAAAATCTGAAGAATTTACTGATCCGGAAAAAACTAGACATGTATTTTTCAATGTTGCAAAGGATTTGTTAACTGAATTGAGCAATAACAAACAAATCTCTCTTAGCTATAAAGAGTTAAATAAATTATCTAGGATACTAGTTAGATACACTATAGGATTTGGGTTAATTGAGGTTTTATTATTGGATAAAAATATACAAGATATTTCTCTTAATGCACCCATCGCATTAAATCCTGTTTTTATAAAACATCAAAAACATGATGAATGCGTAACTAATATAATTCCTAGTTTTGAAGATGCTGATTCTTGGGCAGGTAAATTAAGACTTCAATCGGGCAGACCTTTGGATGAAGCAAACCCCATTTTAGATACGGATTTAGTTTTTGGAAACGTGAGAGCGAGAGTCGCGGCAGTTAAGGAGCCATTGTCACCTAATGGTTTAGCATATTCTTTTAGAAGACACAGAGATGATCCTTGGACCTTGCCTTTATTTGTAAAAAATAAAATGATTAATTCTTTTACTGCAGGATTATTGAGCTTTTTAATAGACGGAAATAGAACTTTACTTGTGGCAGGAACAAGAAGTAGTGGTAAGACTTCCCTACTTGGTGCATTGATGCTTGAAGTTATTCCAAATGTGAGAATTCTAGTTGTTGAAGATACTTTGGAACTACCAGTAGATTCATTGAGAAAAAATGGTTATGATATTTTGAGAATGAAAGTTAGAAGTGCATTATTGGAAGGAACTAGTGAAGTGGATGCTTCTGAAGGTATTAGGACTTCTTTGAGACTTGGAGATTCAGCTCTTATTATTGGAGAAGTTAGATCAAATGAAGCAAAGGCATTATATGAAGCAATGAGAGTCGGAGCATTGGCTAATGTGGTTGCAGGCACTATTCACGGAGATTCAGCATACGGAGTATTTGATAGAGTAGTAAATGATTTAGATGTTCCAGAAACTAGCTTCAAGGCTACGGATTTAGTTATTGTGGCAAATCCAGTAAAAACTCCTGATGGAATGCATTCCATAAAAAGAGTTATTAGTTTAACTGAAGTTAGAAAACATTGGACTAAAGATCCTATAGCAGAAAGAGGATTTGTTGATTTGATAAAATATAATGTTGAAAAAGATGAGCTTGAACCAACTCAAGAATTAATGAATGGAGATTCGGAAATAATAAAATCCATTGCAGGAAACGTAAAAGGCTGGGCTGGAAATTGGGATGCGGTATATGATAATATTATTCTAAGAGGAAGATGTAAGCAAGAAATAGTTGATATTTCAGATAAATTAAATAAACCTCAATTGTTGGAAGCGACATTTAATGTTTTGGCAAATAACGCATTTCATAGAATTAGCGATGAAGTTAGACAGGAATTCGGTTTACCCATGAGTGAATATGTTTTTCCTAGATGGCAAAAATGGGTTTATGAGAATGCTGAAAGATTCTAATTAATTTAAAAATAATTTTAGTTTTATAGTTGATATGGGTGAGCATAACCTTGTTTATCAATTTGTTTAATAAATTCATCCCAAAAAGCAGGGATATAGGAACCATTAACAGGATGTTGACTTTGATTTTTTAAACTGAAATTTCTAGACACTCCACCTTCATTAGGTCTTGCGGACCAGAAAGGATTTATTTCTATAATGGCTTCTCCAATTTTATTTGGTTTGAATCCATTTCTATTTATTCTTGCAATTACACTACCTTCAAAAATAAGAGGAGTTTTCAATTTATCTTTAACATTTAATAAAAATTCATAGCAATCTCCTTCTCTAGCCATAAAATCATTTACTTGCTCTAAAAAGTGAAGAGTTCCAGAATCAGTTACTATTCCTTCAATATGACTTTTGCATGCACAACCACTATTTGATATATAATTCGGACTTATTATTTCTCCATTAAACCAGGTACTTCTCTTTTTTCCTTTTTGATATTCTTCATTAAAACCAGTTATGCCCATTATAGGTATTTCAACATTTCTTGAATCAAAGAAACTACCACTAAGTTTGGAAGGAAGTCTTGCATGTTCTAGAAATATATTATTTTCTTTGTCTGAGTCCATAAAAACAGTTCAATATTTATATTTAAAAATAAATGTATGTTTTAATAACTATAATGAATTAAGTGCCATTCCTGCCAATAAGGTCAATGCAACAATGGTTACAAATGCGGTTATAAGATAAAGAGTTATTCCTTTTTTTAGGTTCTTTGCTAGTTCATTCTTTTCTCTTAGTAGATCTTTTCCAGAATTAATTGTTACAAGAGCAGATGTCAAAATAAATATTATTTCTACAATATAAATTCCTATGCTTACTTGTATAAAGTATGGGGGAATCATAGAAGATATATCGAATATTTTTGTTATGGATGAAAATATTCCTGAGCTTATGCCTGTTGTAGTATCTCCAGATGAAATTATTTCTTTAAAGTTCATAAGTTTATTTAGAATTAAAACTATCATGGAAGAAAGGCCTACAACAATTCCTGCTAATAGTGGGGCGAGGAAAACCATATTTGATTTCATATCTGAGACAATTTCAGCTAACAAATCTCGTAGTCTAAGATTTATTTTTTGAATGTTTTTTACATATTCTGATATGGACATCAAAGAACGAGCTGCTGCCGAAAGACCTTTTTTGACTGATTCTACTAGAATTTTCATGGAAGTTGAAATTAAATCGGATGGATAATATATTATTGCTCCTCTTTTTTTATCAAATATGGCATTTTCAAGAGACATTCCTGCTTGTTGTATATTCATATTTACAAGTGAGAAAAACTTTTGAGTAGTTTGGCCTTTTGTTGATTCTGCTACTCTACCAAAAGCTAATTCTGCAGGCATTCCATCTCCTAATCTATTACCTAGTTGGAACATGGAATTTGTAAATTCTTCTTCTAATTGGGTAGTTTGATCTCTTGCTTTTATCAATTCTTTTGTCTTTAGTGCATAAGCAATAGAAAAGAACAGCGCAATTCCCAGAGGGATAAATAAACTAAGTAGGACTCCTAGCAATCCGAAAGGACCAGTTACAACTCCATTTATTGTTTTGAAGTCAAATAATGGAGAATTAGCTATGGAACCTATGTTTAATCCAATTTCAGCAAAGGTATAATCACTCTTTAATCCAAGAGCTGAAGTTAAAAAACTAATTTGGAATATGAATGGAATTAATCCTATAATTATTAATGGTGCTGCAAATAATGACGCAGTAATCCAAGGTTTATTTGATTTGTATTTAGCATAATCTGGACTAAGTTCAAGAACTGATGTTTCTCCGTATCCTCCAGGACGTTTTAATAATGCTTCAGAAGCCATATAAAATACGAAGAATGGAATTATAACATTAAAGATAAGAAATACGTGTTGCCATTGGATTGCTCCTTGAAGAAGAGTTGAAGCTAAAGGTAATAGTGCTAATCCTAAAGTAGGTAAAATTATTCCTAACATGTAGATGTTAGTCATTGGTGACTGAATTTCTCGGGAGTATTTCAACATTTTTTCATAAACTCCATCTAATATAACTTGAAGAGATTTTTCTAAAATTTCAATTCTTCTTCCTTCTGAGGGTTCATATAATGAAGATTCAATCAGATGCATAGATTCTACAAATTCTGGGGAATAGTCTTTCCAACTTTCTAAATAATTATCTAGTGATTGTTTTATTGTAGTAAATTTACCTACTTCTACATTGTAAAATATTTTTTTAAAGTCCAAACCAAGAGCACCATTAAGATGTTGGGCTGCAAATTCAATCGCTCTTTCTAAGTTAGAATTGTTTTTCATGTAAACTACAGTATAAAGTACGGCAGGAACCATTTGGGAAGATGCTTTTAACTTCCAAGCACTTGCCAATCTAGTGGGCATTGAATAGGCATAATAGAATACAAACATACTTGCTAGAGTTCCTAATAATATGAATAATATTTCAACCGAACCTCTTATGAGATATAATGCCATGGCTGCAATTATTGTAATAAAAAATACTACTAACATTGCAAAAACTGAAAGAGTAAGTGCTTGGCTTGGAGTAACATCTACGTGGGCCATATCAATTTCTTTTTGAATTTTTATTCTATCTTTTTCAGAAACCTTAACTTTCAGTAAATTGCCTAGTGATTTAGCCCATTTTTCATAGTTGGTAGGTATTCTAGTCATTTCTTCTTTAAATTTAATATACTCTTCAGAAGAATTAATTTGTTCAGAACTATTGCCTAAAGAACTCTCAATTTTCTTACTATATTTATCTAATATTTCTTTGGTTGTTACCATCTTTTTTCAGTTATTTTTATACTAATTATAAGAAAATAAGAGTTATAAATTATATGGTTTATACTCTAAAAGCATTAGATTTAATAATCTGGTTTAAGAGTTAATAATATGAATAGAGGTAAAAAAGGAGATATAGAATGGGATACCATAATATGGTGGATAATTGCAATAGCTGTTCTTGTTTTTATTATTATTTTATCATTTACTTTAAAGACAAAGGGTGTTGATATGTTAAACTATTTTAAACAACTATTTAGTGGAATAAAATAATATGATTAATAAAAAAGCACAAATGCCTATAGGAAAAATTGGGATTGCCATAATTGCTGTTTTTGTGTTAGTAATTATTCTTATATTCTTTTTTTCAAATGGATTAGACTCTTTTTATAAATTATTTCCTAGTTTTGGAAATCAATCAGTTAACGTTACTGGTGTTGCAAAAGTTAGGTATGATATTTCTTTAGATCAATCTACATATTATGATGGTAATGCTTGGGCTTCTTTTTCTAAGGAAGGAAGTATAGAATTGGAAGGAATGACTGTTAGTTATGATCAGGTTTACAAGGCATTTGTTGATTTCTATTTCAATAAGGCAAACAGGGCTCAGAAAGAAGTGCAATTGAATGGTAATTATATGATTTCTATTGATCAAATAGTAAAAGCGAGTGTAGATAATACTAAACAACCATGGTATATATTTGTAAATACTAAAAGAACTGCCGCAGCAATAAATGGTAATGTTATAATTAACTTAAAAACTGTAAATGGTGTACAATTAGGATTTTTTGTTTTGGATACTAACAATGCTCTCTCTTATTTCGGAACTGATCAAAAAACAGTTAGTCCAATCGATTCAAGTCCAGATTTAATTATGAAAGTTAAGAATGAAGCTATTTCATGGAAGAATTCAGTTTTTGCAAAGCCAATAATGATTAGTTATAAAACTGATTCAAATGGTTTAAACAA
>Ga0007882_10001332_pt1 | contig 14401 bp, 10 predicted proteins | sample CryBogCBH12Aug01_FD_71195 | JGI IMG/M metagenome (GOLD analysis project Ga0007882, IMG submission 71195) | Freshwater microbial communities from Crystal Bog, Wisconsin, USA - CBH12Aug09.1 | ecosystem: Environmental > Aquatic > Freshwater > Lake | place: Crystal Bog, Wisconsin, USA | collected... | reverse complement strand
AAACTTTCCAACGCCTTAGGCAAATAATCAAATTTGCCCATAGAAATACCACCCGAAAGAATAATTGAATCATATTTTTCCAGGCATTGCATAATTACTTTCGCCGTTTCATCAAGATCATCAGGAATATGCAACATATCCGGCAGGATACCGTATCGTTGTATTACTGCCTTTATTGTATAATTGTTTGATCTTCTGATTTCGTAAGTTGAGGGACTCTCGCAAACATCAACTAATTCATTACCTGTAGAAATAATTACAACACGAGGCAACTTCTTAACCAAAATCTCTGTTTTCCCAATGGAAGCGGCTACACCAATGATAGATGGTGTTATCTGCTGATTTGCTGTAACAACAATATCCCCCTTCTGCTTGTCACTTCCTGCTTTGTGAACATTTTGCCCTTTTCTGACCGATGCAACTTTTATTGTAGCCTTGCCACTTACTATTTCCACATCTTCATATCTAATTACTGTATCAAGGTTTTCAGGTAATGCAGCACCGGTCATTATCTCAATACATGCAACTGACGTATTTTCGATATTTATTGGAATCTCCCCGGCTGCCTGTACTCCTTGGATTTGAAAAGAAAGTGTTCCCTTTTCGTATGCATCAAATTTTATAGCAATGCCATCCATTGTTACTCTATCATAGGGAGGCATACATCTTTCTGCAAATAAATTTTCTGCCAATACTCTGCCCAATGCCTTTTCAAATGGGACAGAAACAGTACCAAAATCTCTTATTTCAGTTAAAATTATTTTTTCTGCTTCGGCTACAGTAACCATTGTATAGTATGGTAATAGTTTAATTTAAAAAGGGATTAATCATTGACTCACCCCCCGATTGTTGCCATTGATTCGTGCATCGGCTGTAATTCATTTCTTAATTTTTCAGCCTCCCAACCATCTTTAGAACGCTTGTTCATAGTATTGATAATGGTAGTTTTTAAGATTTTTTCGTTCATATTTTCCCGCATTAAATCACGTACGTTCAATACTCCATTATCATAAAGACAAGTTTTGAGCATCCCTTGTGGTGTTATCCTTATACGATTACAAGTACCACAAAATGAACGGGTATATGCTGCAATTATCCCAATATCACCCTTATGCCCAGGAATATGGTAGTTGTATGATGTTGAGTACATAGGGTCAACGATTTTCGTGAGATCAGGATATTTTTCTTTAATAAAATCAAGTATCCTTATGTGATCCCATGTTAAGCCGGAATAATTTTTATCGGAGCCATTAAAAGGCATTTCTTCTATAAACCGAACTGTAACAGGCAAATCTTTTGTAAGTGCAACCAATGAATATATATCATCAATATTCTTTTTATCCATCACAACTGCATTTATCCTAACCTCCATATCATTCCTCAATAAAGTATCCAATGTATTGAGTACTGCGGGTAATTCATCGCGTCGTGTAATTGAGAAAAAACGATTTCTATCAATGGTATCAAGACTGAGATTAATTGAATTTATCCCCATTTTTTTTAGCTCAGGAATTAATGGAGCAGTAAGAATGCCATTAGTTGTTATTGATACTTTTTGCAATCCTTTTAGTCGCGTCAGGTCATACAGAAACATCATAATATCCTTTCTGACAAATGGTTCTCCGCCTGTTATCCTGATTTTTTCAATGCCCATATTTACAAGCAAACTACTAATCTGTAATAGCTCCTCATAAGTCATCAAATCACTCCTATTGAGCCAATCTATACCATTCTCAGGCATACAGTAAAAACAACGGAGATTACATCTGTCAGTAACGGCAAGACGCAGATAGTTTATTACTCTGCCATGATTATCCAACAACTTTATTGCCTCAGACACTAATTAGATTTTATATGAACAGTTATATAATTGCATATTGCAATTATATAACTGTAAAATTAGCTCAATAAATTCGTATAAATCACTTTAGCGGATTATCCATCCCAATAATCAAAAAATGAAAACTATATTATCAGTGTAGCTGACGAAATAATACACAATTTCAAAATACATTCTTTAAAACACAGAAAATTAATTCAGATTCTTGTTTGTTTATTCATGAATGATGTATATTTTTACATAATAGAAAAATTAAGCATTTTTTAACAAATCTGTACGCCTGTCGTCCTTTTTTCAGTATATAAATACAACAAATATGAAACGTATTTACTTTGCAATACTCAGTATTATAGTACTCGGGGTTGGTTGCATCAAAAAAAATGATTTCAACTTCAGTAATATAAAGTACACCAACTGGACACCGGACTGGGCAATTCCATTCATATCTACCCAGCTTACAATGCGAAATATGCTGAATAACAATACAGTTATTTCTACAGACTCCACCTCAGGGTTATTATCGCTGCATTATACTGCAAGAGGGTTTTCATTTAAAGCAGCAGACTACATAAAAATACCGGACCAACATTTTACAACACCGTCGATAGCGTTATCAACCCCAATAACCTCACTTCCTGTTGCGGCAACTGTAAGTGATTCCTTCTCCAATTCCTTCTCTTATTTTGATTCGAGTGGCTCACACCTCGCACATATCGGACTGAAAGGTGGGTCTATTCATGTCAATTTATCTTCAACTTACAATCAAAATATAAATTTCGTACTTACGTTCCCTAATATAAAAAATGGAGCAACGCCATTACAAGTTCCTGTAACTATTACCTATCCTTCTATATCTTCTGATGTAACCATTGACCTGACCGGTTATACAATTGATATGACAAATGGTGGCACTACTAATAATTACTTAGGTTATAAAATCAACTATACACTTACTGGTACAGGGCAATCAATAAGTACTTCAGCCGATATGATCGCTATGGTTGACCTGACAAGCTTACAGTATAGTTTCCTTGATGGCTCTATCGGACATTATGAAATACCTTTCCCTGATGATACGATAAACGTAGGTATTCTGAACAAAGCGGTATCAGCAAATATCAGATTACTAAATCCAAAATTACACATGCTGTTTTCTAGCTCATTTGGATTATCTGTATCAGCAAAATTCGATAGTCTTTATGGTTACTCGATTACCGGTATAATTGATACAATCAAAATACCATCAATGCTCATTAAAGGAGATAGTTTTGTTTCCGAACCAACAGTATTTTCTAATTACACTATTGATAGCACCACCAGTAATTTGCGCAATATTCTAAGCCCTGTCCCAAACTATATTATCTATAATGGGCAAATATCTATTAATCCTACCGGTTCTTCAGGGTATAATTTTATAACAGATACAAGCACGATCAATTTGACACTTGATGCAGAATTGCCTGCGGCATTCCAGATACTGCAACTGGCATTGCAAGATACCGTCAAAATGCAAATGCCACCAGATACTTCCTTATTAACAAAAGCACAATTCGCAGTACAAGTCACAAACGCATTTCCTGTGTATGCAACTATACAACTATATTTTACAGACAGCAATTATGTAGTATTAGACTCCTTAATAACGCCTAACGGTAATATAATCCCTGCCGCTCCTGTGGATGCTAATGGCATTGTAAACGACAGCACAGCAAGGACATCGTATTTCACCTTGGAACGAACCAGATATATGGCTATGGCAAGTCGAATACGACACGGCATAATCAGAGGGAATCTGAACACAAGTGGCACTAATTCTGTTCAGATGCATGCCACAGATCACCTTAGAGTAAAAACCGCATTCAGATTCTCATTAGATTATGGATTCTAAAAACTTATCAACCATGAAAAAGTACATAACAATATTATTTTCTTTTTTATCAATTTTCGCCAAGGCACAAGATAATTATACACTAAAGTATATGCCTCAACTGCAACAATCACAATGGTATGATGCCACCAATTTACCAGATACAAAAGTATCAATTGGGTTTCCTGCAATCTCCGGTTTTTCTTTTTATGTTTACAATTCAGGATTTACTTTCCATGATGTATTTCAAACAATAAATGATAGTACAAAAGGAGTAAATATGGGCAAAATATTCAACCAACTTAAACCTGTAAATTATATCAGTTTCGGTGCACAGGTACCAATATTTTCTATAAACATTGCCAAGCAAAATGTTTCAGCTGGATTTTCAATTAGCGACAAAATGGATATGCAATTCAGTTATCCAGCAGATATGTTTAAGCTACTGTGGTATGGTAACGGACATTACCTCGGTCAAAATTTAGAAGTGGGTAATTTCGGGTTGAATGCATCTTGGTACAGGGAATTTGCTTTTCATATTGCAGTCAAACATAACAAATGGACCTTCGGAATAAACCCTAAAATACTTGTAGGTAAAACGAATATCAATACCAAGCAGTCATCAATAATTATGAATACCGATACCTCATTTTATAAAGTGAAAGCAACTGCAAACATGAATTTCCAAACAAGTGGAATAGCTGATAGTGCGGATAATGCAAATGGAGGATATTTTGGTTCTACTTCAAGTGCAGTTGATTATTTATTTAACGTAAATAATATCGGACATGCTATTGATTTAGGCGTTAAGTATGAGATAAGTGAACATCTCAATGTATCAGCAGGAATAAACAACTTGGGCTACATACATTGGGCAAGTTATCTGCATGATTATTCAGTTTACAACCAAACTTTTAATTTTGACGGGCTTCATGCCGAAAATTTTTTACAAGGTGATTCTACCGCACTTGCAAGCCAAACCTTAAATGACTCATTAAAAAATCTTATTAAATTCAATAAAACTTCAGATGCCTATACAACCAACCTGCCTTACGACATATACCTTATGGCAAATTACCAGTTTAAACACAATTGGTTTGGTCTGATGTTTTCTGCAAGGCACTTTAATTCTCAATTCCTTTATTCCGGAACGGCGGCGTATCAATTAAAATTAGGCAAACATTTTTCAGGTACAGTAACTTATACATTAAAATCATATTCTCCATTCAATATAGGGGGAGGATTAGTACTCCAATTTTTGAATATGCAGTATTTCTTTGTAACAGATAACTGGTACGCAGCAGTGGCACCCTTAGACAGCAAAAACGCTAATCTTACTTTTGGCATGAATATGGTAGTTGGCAATAGGATAAGGAAAAAAGGCACTCCTGAAGCCGTAGATTTCCAACCAGTAAAAGATGCACCAGTAGAAGAAAAAAAATAGCAAACTGCTTCACTTAGCGAACCTATTTTCTTAATGCAAAAAGACAATTTATTTCCTATAGGATAAACACAACACCTCTATAAACGATTAACTGACTTGTATTCCTGCCTGTTTCAAAAGTGATTTATAACATTATAAATTGATAAATCCTGATACAATTTTATCGCCTTTACATTATAGTGGTATAAATTATTACTTTTACGTTTATTTTTGAGAACATAAAGTATAGGATATGAAACGTCCGATAAGGGTATTAGTTGCTAAGGTGGGTTTAGACGGTCATGACAGAGGAGCAAAAGTTATTGCTACTGCACTGCGTGATGCTGGCATGGAAGTAATCTACACAGGGCTTAGACAAACTCCTGAAATGGTTGTAAATACGGCACTACAAGAAGATGTGGATGCAATTGGCATCAGCATTCTGAGTGGTGCACATAATACAGTATTTCCCAAAGTAAGAGAACTAATGCAGCAGAAAAATCTGGATAATGTGCTATTGACTGGTGGTGGTATCATACCTGAAGAGGATATGGCAGAATTGAATAAAAGTGGTGTTGGAAAATTATTTGGTCCATCATCCCCTACTACAGAAATTGCAGACTACATCAAAAACTGGGTAAATGAAAACCGGAAAGAACTTTTTTAATAAAACTATATTTTAATAAACATTTATTATTTACAAAAGTCTATAGTGATATGTATCAGACAATATTAACAGAACTTCAAAATGGCACATTGATTATAACAATCAACCGTCCTGATAAAATGAATGCACTCAATAAATTTGTTGTTGCAGACATAGGGAAGGCTATGGATGAGGTTTATACAAACCCTGAAATAAAATCTGCAATAATTACAGGTGCAGGAGAAAAAGCTTTTGTTGCGGGTGCAGATATTAGTGAGTTTATAGGATTGGGTAAAGAAGGAGGCAAAGAAATATCTACAAGAGGTAATGAATCAGTCTTCAACAAAATAGAAAACTGCCCAAAGCCTGTAATTGCAGCAGTAAATGGTTTTGCTTTAGGTGGCGGCTGCGAACTTGCTATGGCCTGTCATTTTAGGATTGCAAGCGTAAACGCAAAATTTGGACAACCTGAAGTAAACCTTGGGCTGATACCCGGTTATGGGGGAACACAAAGATTAACACAGCTTATTGGCAAGGGCAAGGCAATGGAGCTAATGATGACGGCAGATATGATTGGTGCAGATGAAGCAAAATCTCTGGGATTAGTTAATCATGTAGTTGCAGCTGAAGAACTTTTAGATAAGACAAAAAACATATTAACTAAAATACACACAAAAGCACCTATTGCTTTATCAAACATAATAGCCTGCGTTAATGATGCAGCTATATCTGAAAAGGATGGTTTTACGAACGAAATTGATCGTTTTGGTGCCTGTTTTGCAACAGAAGACATGATAGAAGGCACTAATGCGTTTCTCGAAAAAAGAAAACCTGTGTTTAAAGGAAAATAATTTATATCTTCAACCTCAAAATTTTCAGTACATGCGGGCGAATTTTATCCGTAACATATTATTGGTGGTTATTAGCATTAGCGTTTCGTTGACTTCTAAAGGTCAGGATGCTTCGAGGGTATATATTGAGCCTATGGGCTGGTCTGTGGGGACAAGTTTCGGCATTAGCGATATGTGGGGCAATGTAGGCACACAGTCCGTTATTGCCCATTACTCAAACAGTAAGGCATTCAATAAACCATGTTTTATAGGCGGTATGTTTACCCGCTATACAATACATCCATGCCTTGCAATCAGAATGCAATTAAATATTGGTGCATTATACTCAACTGATGAATGGAATCTTGATCTTGCAAAGAAGGCAACCAGCCAGGGCGATGATGCATTCCAACGTTACATACGTAAGCAAGATGCTTTAGATTATTTGGCTGAAGTGCTTACATTGGTAGAGTTTACCCCCTTCAGAACCAATCCGGAAAGCAGAATGGCACACAGACACGGTCAGTTGTATATGGGAGCAGGTATAGGTGGATTTTATTTTGAACCCTATTCAACAGTAGGGACATCCAATACTTTTGTAAAAACATACAACCTGCATCTTGAAGGTCAAGGATGGGGACCCGGCTACCCTGCAAGTTATTCTCGTTTCCAACCTTGTGTTCCACTTGCTGTTGGGTACAGATGGGATCTTGGTATGCATTTTAACTTAGGTATAGAATATATGTGGCGAATGACTTTCTTTGGATATTTGGATGGTGTAAGTAACAGCTATATTGATCCGTCTTCATTTGCCAGCCACCTATCAGCACATGATGCACAGATAGCCTTACAAATGTATGATAAGACACATTTATACAACCTTGGACCACCCAATGTTCCAGGCTCACAAAGGGGAGTTGCCAGCGTAAATGATTCTTATTCAACTGTGTCTCTAAGCCTTTATTATAAAGTTAATAACCGCAGAAGGGAGTGGTGGCATTACCATAAAAACAGATAATTCTGTGTCAATTATTTTCCCAAAGTTTAACCATCAGTTCTATTAATATAATCTGATGGTATTGTGTTTTATTTCAGAGTCGGTGTAATAATAAATTTGAGATGGATCGTGTAATATTTATGACAAGAACAACCTTCTTTCTGATATTATCATTAATGATGCTTTTGGTTTCCCAAAATTGTTTTTCTCAAAAGCAGAAAAAAAACCAAGAAAAATTTGAACTGATTGGTGCTTGGAATGAAGGTATCTGTAGTACCGGAGAAACAGATGCCAATCGTTTTATATTTCGTAAAAATGGGAGTTACCAATATATTTTTGGGCAACGGGATCCTAATCCAATCAATACTATTAACGGTAATTACAAAATCATAGCCGATTCAGGTGGTGGTGGATGGTTAATTTTAAATATTGTATCCTACAAAGCATATAAAAACTATGAGATTAGTGCAGAGGCACCTGATGAAAACCGATTTGGAATCTTTGGATTTTCAGGTGAAAAAGAACGGCTATTACCTCACAAAGACCATAAAATGTTTCGCCATAAATTTAAGATTATGCCGTCCCAAAGGTCTGATGAAGACCACACAACAAATTGCCAATGTTTTGAATTAGATGGCTACCGTTATTACAAAGTTCCTGTGATAAAACAACCAGTTGCACCTGATAAAAAGAAGTGAATTTAACAATTTATAGCCCTCGTTTATTATTGCGAATTGGCAATAATAAAACTACTGCAATGCCATTCAAAAAATTACTTTCAATTTAATATTTTAAAGAAAACAGTACAGTGTATAATTGTTCCGATTAAAACCCTAATTTCGTTGTTTATGGTGCTTGTACCCATATTTCATTGATGGAACTTGTAAACAAAGTTATAGGAAGTGAGTTGGCATTATTCGAAAAGAAATTTTCGGATAGTGTAAAAAGTTCTAATCCACTGCTCGACCGGATAATGAAATTCATCATCAAAAGGAAGGGTAAACAGATGAGACCAATGTTTGTATTCCTGTCTGCAAAAATTGCTAAGGATATAAATGATGTATCCTACCGTGCCGCCTCACTTATTGAATTACTACATACAGCAACACTTGTACATGATGATGTGGTAGATAATGCAATGATGAGGAGAAATTTCTTTTCTATCAATGCATTGTGGAAAAATAAAATAGCAGTTCTTGTTGGCGACTATTTGCTTTCAAAAGGACTGTTATTATCTATCGAAAACGGGGATGTCAGGATTCTGCAAATAACATCCAGGGCAGTAAAAGAAATGAGCGAAGGTGAATTGCTACAAATGGAAAAAGCCCGCAAACTTGATATTGACGAAAGTGTATATTTTGATATTATCCGTGCTAAAACTGCTTCACTATTATCTGCTGCATGTTCTGCAGGTGCTTGGTCTGCAACATCAGATGAAACAGTTACAGAACACTTCAGGCTATTCGGGGAAAAAGTAGGAATTGCGTTTCAGATAAAAGATGATTTATTTGATTACGGAGAAGCTAATATAGGCAAACCAACAGGTATTGATATCAAGGAAAAGAAAATGACACTACCGCTGATTTATACCTTGCAAAATGCAGACAAAGAAACCAAGCGGAAGATTATCTATATTGTAAAAAACAATAGTACTGACCGCGCAAAAGTAAATGAGGTTATAAAATTGGTACAGCAAAGTGGCGGTATTACTTATTCCCAAAATATTATGATGCAGTATAAAGATGAGGCAATGAAATTATTGCATTCCTATCCTGACTCATCTGCCCGTCAGGCGATGGAAGAACTTGTGAACTATGTTATTGACCGTAAGTATTAGCGGTAATTATTCCATGCATTATTAACCATTATAACCTGTCTTATGATAAGATGGGTGCGGCACAAAGTATTTAGGCCAATATTTATGAGTGTCCCGTCTTCTACCCAACTTCGGAGAACGATAATGGCGTGGTGAGTGTCTCGCCCTGCTATATGGATAAGTAAATGGACTTGCCCAAGACCTGAAGATATAAAAATGACGAGGGCTATGCCTATGGTAATAAGGACCGTATGGATATTTTGTAACGCAGGAACTACAATAAAGCAGAACAACAAAAATTATGGAAGCCTTTAGTAGTTTGTACTTCACTTCAAAAGTAGTTTAGAATATTGCCGTAAAAGGCTTGATGCTATCTGTAGAAATTCTTATTTCCATTAAAATGTTCACCAAATGGATGTGGGTAATGACTACGGGAATCCAGATAACGGGGCATGTGATGATGGTGGCCATAATGCTGTCTGCGAGGACCATACGTAACACAACTACCAAAACTCACTATTATTATTAAAAGAATAAAGACGTGGGAAATTTTTTTGATCATAAATAATCTATGTTTAAATATCCATTAAATATACCCAAGATTAACGCAAAGTATGTTTTCTTATGTACTTCATTTTATAACCATGGGGATGTGGAATAAATTTTTGAGGCCATACATGCACTCTGTTTCGTCTCAAACCATGATAATGATGCCAATGCTCGCGATAATGATTAGAACTACCACCAAATGGATTCCAAACAAATGGATAGTGACCGTCAGAATTTACAAAGCGTGGACGACTCATCAATGAAGTAGGACGACTCCTGTGTACATATTGCCTGTCATAAGGTGTTCTTACAACACAACTTGCTATGTTAATCATTAGTGCAAACAGCAAAAATGATTTTATTAACTTGTTTATCATAAAGGGCTAAAGATAATAAAAATATTATTCTCTTTAAGTCAGATTAATTTTATTTTTTCACCTATCACAATACAAAAATCCTACCTGTAGTAACCAAAGTTGTGGGAAGAATGACCATTACCGTAATAGCGAGGTGTATGGTAATGATTATAGTGATAATGTGTATGTGGTCTTTGCCAATTATAGTACCCGTAGGAATGGTAATTGGTATATGGACCATAGTACGGATACTCCACCAAACAACTGGACAACGTACCTATAAAGGCAAAGAACACAATTATTAGTACCAATTTCTTTTTCATAAGACAATAATTCTATTGAAATTTTTTTGGGGAAATTTTATATCAACGATACTCTGTTCCATGATAATGAGGATGTGGTACATAATAACGGTACCAATGCCTGTGTCTGTAATAATGTGGCGAATCAACTACAATACAGCTACTAATGTTTATTAGTATTATAGAAAGTATTACTAATTTGACAAACTTGTTTTTCATAATATGGTAAAGATAAAAAAAAACCAATTTCAACAAACTAATTGATATAAAAAAAGTGCCTTACGGCACTTAAATAATATTTTAATAACTGACTATCTGAAATGATTAAATACCTGTTCATCAAATTTAGGACACATAACATTATCCCTTGGGTCTTTTCTATGATTATATTTGCCCTTTACAAACAGCGTAACTTCTGTTGCCCCTGTTCCTGGTACTGAGGTAGCTAAGGCAGAATTTGTAACATCATAAGAAATACCAAGTGATACATTACTAAAGTCGAGCTTCATCATTGGAATAAATGCATCCTGATAGCGTACAAAACCACCAATGCTGATTGCAAAATTACTTGGATAGCCTATTGGATTATTATGCCAGGAGATAAGACCACCTGCCATAAATTCATAGTATGGGTCCATCAGGCTATAATTGCTATGCAATGTGAGACCAAATTGCTCTCCCATATTTAAATGGACACCGGCACTAAACTCCCATTTTAAAGGCAATTTTACCAATACCTGAGGACCATAAAAAATTTCAGTAGGATGATTCAGATGGTATAAAGCTGCCCCAAGATAGTAGTTAGATATTCCTTCAAGATCAAAAGAACTATTCAGACTAACACCTGTCCCCAAATCATAATTATGCAAGCTGTTAAATGCTGTACTTTCAAAATTAGGATTATTAGGGTCGTAAGACCTATTGGTGTACTGACTGGAGAATGTCATTTTACTCATATCTACAGAACGAGAGAAATAACCACCTGTCATACCAACAGACAGATATGTATTATGTTCGTCTTCCATTGATTTATTGTAACAAATGGCAGGATAAATTTCAGTTGTTGTAAATGCTATTGTTCCTGCTTTGTCATAAGTAATATCCAAGCCGAAACTAATATAGTCCCCTACATTCCTATCCACCAATATTCTTGTTTCTCCGGCTAATGCAACTGTATTATATGGAACACCAACTGCACTCCACTGATTGCGGTAATCCACGCCTACCTTATACTCACCACTGAAAATTCCGGTTAAAGCGGGGTTACGCAAAGTTGAAATCTCTGGAAACTGTGAAAAATGAATATCCTGAGCATAGCTGTTAATGCACATACCCATAAATAAACCTGAACACAGTCCGACAAAATATTTTTTCATCATTTCTTTTTGTTAATAATTATTACCTAACTATTGAAATATCACCATGGAATTTGAACAATACATTATCTGTCTCACACTTAACTTCCAAAACATACATGAACACATCCGGCTCTAATATCTGACCTTTATAAGTTCCGTCCCATCCGTAAGAAGGATCATTTGCCGGTATATTTTGAGCCTGAAATACCAATTGTCCCCAACGATTGTAAACAACAAGATTTGTAATTAATGATAATCCTTTGCCACTCACATAAAATCTGTCGTTATAGCCGTCACCATTTGGTGTAAATGTATTCGGGATAAATACCTGGCTATTGTCGCACATAATCTTAACTGTCATACTATCACAACTCATGCACCCCCTATTAGTAGTAACACATACAGAATACAATGTCGTTACAGTTGGCGTAACAGCCGTCGTCGGACAACTGGGGCACGAAACCGTTTCTGAAGGTGTCCATTCATAAATCATTCCTGTATCTCCGTTTGTTATTACTGCAGACAGGTTAACACTCGAACCTGCAATAATTGTATTAGGTCGGGCAATTACTATAGCTGGCAATGGGTCAACAAAAACAGTAACATACCTTGTAACTTCAAAACAAGCGTTTTCAGTTATTGTAACCCCATAGTGTGTTGAACTATCCGGAGTAGCAATAACCTTGAAATCAGTAGAGCTACTTAAAGAAGTTGGCGCTGAATTTGGAACAATAAACCATTTATAAGTAGTCGTAGGATCAGTGCTTGTTGCAATAAGTGTAGTGTGATTACCAATACAGATTATAGTATCTGGACTAAGTGTAGTATTAGCAGAATCCAAAACAGACACAGGTACTTTTATTGAATCTGTACATCCAAGTAAAGTTGTTCCATGCAATGTATATACAAGATCAGCTGTATCTGACAAGGATGGATTTACAATGGTATTATTGGATATAAATACGTTTGGATACCAAAAATAAGTAGCAGCACCGGAAGCTGTAATTACTTTGTCTGTTCCACGGCACATATAGAATGGATCGGGAGAATAAGAAAGTATAGGTAAAGGATTTACAGTAAGCTTATGTGTTGCAGAATCTGTACAATTTGCTCCACTTGAAACAACTACTGTATATATATGAGTCTCTAAGGGACAAGCATTTACATTTCCACAGTTTGTGCAGGATATTCCGGAATCCGGCTTCCATCTATAAACTCCATCTGTTACAAATGTTGCTGATAATGGAGTACACTCCCCTTTACAAATACTATCCAAGCCTGTTATTGTAATTTTGGGTAAGGTATCAACTGTGAATTTCAATACAGTTTTACAACCGGAATTTTTGAAATAATATACTATAGAGTCTTTACCATACCTAAGCCCCGTAACAATTGCAGAACCCGTACCAGTGATAGAATCAATACTAGTGATTGTGCCATTAGTTGTCGTCCAAGTACCACCGGCTGTATTATCAGAAACTGTAACAGCAGCCCCTCTACAAATCGAAGTATCACCTAAAATCGGGCTTGGGATAGGGTTTATTGTTATTGGGAAATATTGAGGCGTACAACCCGGGGTGGAGTATGTAATGACATCCCTGCCAGATGTTACAGCCACAACATGACCTGTAAATGAATCAACAGTTGCTTTATTATTGCCACTTGTCCAAATGCCACCTGATGTGGGGTCACTCAACCTCAATGTATCACCATCACACAGTCTTGTCCTACTTCCGGAAATAGGTAAAGGAGGATTGCTTACTTGAACAATTACTGAATCATAACAACCACCCATTGAATCGGGAAGACTATAGTAAATAATTGTGGTACCACCTGATACACCTACTACATTGCCAAGATGATAGCTAACAGTTGCAACACCGGTATTGGAACTTGTCCAGTGTCCTCCGGCTGTTGTATTTGCAAAACTCCTGATGCTGTCAGCACATAAAGATTGGAAATCACCAGTGATTGGTGCGGGAGTAGGATGTACAACTAAAGGAGATGTGTAACCGGTATCAGAACCACAAGAGTTTGTAACAATTAATGTATAAACACCGGCAGCACCGGCAGTTGCAGGGAATGGCACTGGATGATGTAAAGTGGAAGTATAACCTGAAGGTCCTTTCCATAGGTAAGAAGTACCATACCATGAAGTATCCTTCAAATTAATGTTATATCCAGTACAAACCGGATTCGGGTTTGTCCAAGGATTGACATACTTTGGCAATGAGTCCACCTGCACATGTACAGTTGCCGTCTTTATATTACAACCGGGGGAAGTAGCAGTAAATGTATATGTCCCTCCTTCAGCATAAATTGAGGTAAATGTAGGAGGGTTTTGTAAAGTAGATGTAAAGCCATTTGGTCCTACCCAATTATAAAGTGTAGAACCTGGGGTACTGGTAACTACCACG
>Ga0007882_10001330_pt1 | contig 14415 bp, 16 predicted proteins | sample CryBogCBH12Aug01_FD_71195 | JGI IMG/M metagenome (GOLD analysis project Ga0007882, IMG submission 71195) | Freshwater microbial communities from Crystal Bog, Wisconsin, USA - CBH12Aug09.1 | ecosystem: Environmental > Aquatic > Freshwater > Lake | place: Crystal Bog, Wisconsin, USA | collected... | reverse complement strand
CGCGTGCCCAACATGGGTGCCGCCGAAACCCACCGCGCCATCGCCGCCGCGCAGGCTGCCCTGCCCGCATGGCGCGCCAAAACCGCCGCCGAGCGCGCCGCCATCCTGCGCCGCCTGTTCGAGCTGATGATCGCGCACCAAGATGCCCTCGCCGAGCTGCTCAGCCGCGAGCAGGGCAAGCCCTTTGCCGAGGCGCGCGGCGAAATCGCCTATGCCGCCAGCTTCATCGAGTGGTTCGGCGAAGAGGCCAAGCGCGCCTATGGCGAGGTGATCCCGGCCCAGGCCGCTGATCGGCGGATCGTCACCCTGAAGCAGCCGATTGGCGTGGTGGGCGCGATCACCCCGTGGAATTTCCCCGCCGCGATGATTACCCGCAAGCTGGGTCCGGCGCTGGCTTCGGGCTGCACCATGGTCTTGAAGCCCGCCACGGCCACGCCGTTTTCCGCGCTGGCGCTGGCGGTTCTGGCGGAAAAAGCCGGGGTGCCAGCGGGGGTGTTCAACGTGGTCACCGGCTCCGCGCGCGAGATCGGCGGAGAGCTTTGCGCCAATCCGCTCGTCCGCAAGATCAGCTTCACTGGCTCCACCGAGATCGGCGCGCAACTGATGCGCGACTCCGCGCCCACCATCAAGAAACTCAGCCTCGAACTGGGCGGCAACGCGCCCTTTATCGTGTTCAACGACGCTGATCTCGATGCCGCCGTGGAAGGCGCTATCGTCTCCAAATTCCGCAATTGCGGGCAGACCTGCGTCTGCACCAACCGCTTCTATGTGCAGGATGGGGTCTACGACGCCTTCGTCGCCAAGCTCGCCGCGCGGGTGCGGGGCCTCAAGCTGGGCTATGGCATGGATGCGGGCACGATCATCGGCCCGCTGATCGATGCCGCCGCGCTGGCCAAGGTCGAGGAGCATCTCGCCGATGCGCTGGCGGGGGGCGCAAAGGTGCTGGCGGGTGGCGCGCGTAGCCCGCTCGGTGGCAATTTCTTCCTGCCCACGGTGGTGGCCGATGTACGCGCCGATATGAAGATCGCCCGCGAGGAGACCTTCGGGCCGCTCGCCGGGGTCATCCGCTTCCACAGCGAGGAAGAGGCCATCGCGCTCGCCAACGACAGCGAGTTCGGCCTCGCCTCCTATTTCTACGCCCGCGACATCGGCCTGGTGTGGCGCGTGGCCGAGGCGCTGGAGGCGGGGATGGTCGGCATCAACACCGGGCTCATCTCCACCGAGGTCGCCCCCTTTGGCGGGATCAAGCGTTCGGGGCTGGGCCGCGAGGGTTCGCGCCATGGCCTCGATGATTACATGGAGATCAAATATCTCTGCATGGGCGTGTGAGAGGGGGGTCGGGCAAAGTTGCGCCATAATCTGACATAATTGTTACCAGACTTGACCAGATGGCGGGGAGTGGCAGACTCTAGGCAATAACGGCGCGTATCGCGCGGCATTCTGCCCCGGAGTTGTCCCAACTTGTTCAAGGATCGCGCCTTTCCCGCCATGATACAAAAGCGCGTGGCGCCCGCCACGGCGGCATTCCGGTGAGCGCCGCGCGCGCCTCTAGCGGGATCTTGCTGCCGCTGGAGCGGCGCGGCCATGCTGCGCCCCACGACCTGCTCGAGCGCCGCGCGCAGATCAACGCCATGGTCATCTCCGGCCAGTGGCGCACCGATCCGGCCCCTTACGACACTTTCGTGGGCGGCGCGGGCGTGGGCCATGCGGCGGTGCGGGCGCTGCGGTTTCGCCCCCCGGGCCGGGTGCGCGGGCGGGTGCTGCATTTTCACGGCGGCGCATTCCGGCTGGGTTGCCCCGATATGGAGGCGGCCTTCGCGGCGGCGCTGGCGGCGCGCTGCGAGGTGGAGGTGGTGCTGCCGGCCTATCGCCTCGCGCCGGAAAATCCCTTTCCCGCTGGCCTTGCCGATGCGCTGGCCGCATTGCGCACGGTGGCGCGCGAGGGTGGGGTGGGGCCGCACCGCGTGCCGTTGATCCTCTCGGGCACATCGGCCGGAGGGGGGCTGGCCGCCGCCCTCGCGGTGCTGGCGGTGCAGGAGCTGATCCCGATTGATTCGCTGGTGCTGCTCTCGCCGTTTCTGGATCTGACGCTCTCGGGCCAGTCGTATCATGTGAATGGCCAAAGCGACCCGCAGTTCTCGCTGCCCTCGGCGATCAATGCGGTGGATCTGTATCTGCAGGGCAGCGATCCGCAACACCCGCTGGCCTCGCCGCTGTTTGCTCCGCTCTATGGCCTGCCGCCCACGCTGATCGCGGTGGGTTCGGGCGAGGTGCTGGCCGATGATGGTCGCCGCTTTTACCAGCAGTTGCAGGCCCATGGCGTGCCGGCGGCGCTGGCCGATATTCCGGGGATGGAGCATGGCGCGGTGGCGCGGAGCCTGCACCTGCCCGGCTCGGCGGAAATCTTCACCGCCGTCACCGATCTGGTGGATAATATCACCCGCCGCTAGGATTTGGCCGCTAAGATCTGGCCGCCCGGCGTATCCTCTCGCCCGAAATCAATTCAGGCACGGCTAAAACCCTCCGCCATTCCCATATCGAGACGGCCTTTGGCGCTCAGCCGCGTTGACTTCGCCCCGCCAGAGACCGAAAATCCCGGCATGTGGCACAAACTCATAGCAAAGCGGAAGCGTCCCCAGACCCAGTCAGGAGCGCAGACCCTATACGGATCCCCAGCCCTGTCTGGCGCAGACTGGCGCGAGCAGGTGGGCGCGCTGTGCGATAGCTCTATGGAGGCACTCGGGGCGGAGGCGCTCGCTCGTTTGCGCGCGGGCCTTGCCCTGCTGCGCCGCGCCCCCGAGCGCGACAGCGCGATGCTGCAAAATCTGCCCACGAGCACCGCTTTCGAGGCGATGCTGGCCTGCGATGCACTGGAGAGCGCCGCTCTCAGCCTGCTGCCGCGTGGGTCGAGCTATCTGCTTTCGCGCGGGGCGGATGATTTCTGCCTGGCTTCGGTCGTGCTGCCCCACACCACCGAGGAGGTTACCGCCGAGGGCGCCACGCCCCCTCTGGCGCTGCTTTCCGCGCTGTGCGCTTCGCTGGTGATGCCTGCGGGTGGCTCGTCGCGTCGGGGCCAGAGTGAATGGGGCCATACAGATCGGGAGCTGAGCGATATCGGCCGACTGATGCTGCCCGAGACGTATCTGCTCAACTGATACCCTCAACTGACCCCACCCCAAAAAACACCCCGGCCAGCGGGTAAGCCAGACCGGGGTGCGAGGTGCTCGACTGTTCGCTGGCCCGGAGGGGGGGAGGGGCCAGCATTATGCCCCTATGGGCACGGGTCTTGTGTAGCAGGCCTTGGTTACGCAGCGGTTTCCGGGTGCTACGGTAATTTGCATAGCTGCTAGTTTGGGTTCCTAATTCGCCGTGGGGCGAAACCGCTCGCGCAGCGCCTCCACCCCAATCGTATCCACCGCCGAGAGCGGACAATCGGCGCGCAGCATCGTCGCCAGCCAGCGCTGCTTTTGCGCGATCAGATCAATCGACTGCAGCTGCGCCACATGGCGCGCGATGATCGCGGGATCGGTGCATAATGTCGCGCCCAGCCCCTCGATCTCGCCCGACAGCTCGCACAATACATCGGCCACGGTGGTGAGATGCGCGGCGATATGCGCCGGCGGCAGGGCGGGCGGCAAGGCGGGCGATGGAGGGGGAATGCCCCCCTCGCTGGCGCCCGGACTGGCAGGTGCGGGCCCGGCCACGCTTATGCCGCCTCGCTGAATTGCGCGCCTTCGCCCAGCGCGGCCAGATTCAGCACCTGCACCATCGTGTCGTCGATGGCGGCGAGGCCTTCGAGGAAGGGGATGATCGCGTCGTTGGCGCTGAGCGGCGGGGGCTGCAAGGCCTCGGTGGGCACGGTGACAATATCGCTCACCGAATCAACGATCAGCCCGCAGGCCTGATTGCCCATCTGGGTGACGATGATAGCGTGGCGCGCGGTGGGCTCGGTGGCCTTCCAGCCGAGGCGGGCGGCGAGATCGATCACCGGCAGCACCGTGCCGCGCAGATTGACCACCCCCGCCACATAATGCGGCACGCGCGGCAGGCGGGTGGTGGGCGTCCACACGCGGATTTCGCGGATGGCCATGATGTCAAGACCAAAAACCTGCCCTTCCACTTCGAAGGTGATCAGTTCGCGGTGCGTTGCGCGGCTCATGAGGGTTCTCCTGTGCTAAAGTTTAGTGCGACACGCGGCGCACGGCGGCGGCCAGCTTGTCGGGGGCGAAGGGTTTGACGATCCAGCCGGTGGCCCCGGCCGAGCGGGCGCGGGCCTTTTTCTCCTCGCTGCTCTCGGTGGTGAGCACGAGGATCGGGCGGTCCTTGTGGCGGGTTCCGGCGCGCAGCTGCTCGATCAGGCCAAAGCCGTCCAGCCGGGGCATATTGATATCGGTGATGACAACATCGACCTCGTTCAGCGCCAGCCATTCGAGGGCCTGTTCGCCATCCTCGGCCTGGGAAACGGCAAAGCCCTCGCCGGTGAGGGCATGATTAAGCAGTGCCCGCATCGAGGCGCTGTCGTCCACGGTGAGCACGCGGGTGGGGGAGGGGAGATCAGTGGGATCGGGCAGTTTGGCAGGGGCGTTCATGGGATCTTCTCGCTTTCGTCAAAACAGTTCGACATCGCCGGTGGGGCTTGGCGGGCGGAGGGTGGGATTGGTGGGCGGGGCAAGGGCGCTTTCAACGGTCCGGCAGCGAACCTGCCCCCGCGCCGGCCGGAAATCGACGCGTCGGGCCTGGGTGCCGCCCAGATCCTCGCGCACCACGGTGATGCGCTCGGCGGCGAGGAAGTCATGGGCAAACTCGGCGTTGCGCGCCCCGATCCGGGCGAGGCCGGGATTGAGGCTGGCACCGCCATACAAATGCGCGCGCATCCGTGTCTTGGCCGCGCCATGGGTCAGCATGTCGTTGATCAAGAGTTCCATCAGATAGACGCCGTAATGCTCGTCGAAATCGTCGCAGGCGGTGCCGTGCGGGGGTTCGGCCAGCAGGAAGTGGTTCATGCCGCCCACCCCGGCCATGGGGTCGAACAGGCAGGAGCACACGCAAGAGCCGAGCACGGTGGAGAATTCCACCCGTGGCCCATCCGAGACGCAGGCCTGCCCCTGCATCACGGTGATCCGTGTGAGGTTGGGTAGCAGGGCGGGGGTTTCAATAAACATGGCGGCGAAACCTCAGGAGAATGCGTGGGTGGCGATGGCGCTGATCGGGGCGACAACGCGGGCGGCGCCCAGCGAAATGGCCACGCGCGGCATGCCGAAAACGGTGCTGCTCGCTTCATCCTGGGCGATGGTGTGGGCGCCCTTGCGCGAGAGGGCGAGCAGGCCCTGCGCGCCATCCGAGCCCATGCCGGTGAGCAATATGCCGACCGCCTCGGCGCCCACCGCGCCCGCCGCCGAGGTAAACAGCGCATCGACGCTGGGGCGATGGCCCGAGATTGGCTCGCCGGGGCTGAGCTTGACATAAAGCCCGCCTTCCTTGCCCGCCTTACCCCCGCCCACCAGCATATGCCGATCGCCGCCGGGCGCGAGATAGACCGTGCCCCGCCGCAGCGCCATATCCGCTTCCGCCAGCACCACCCGCGCCGGGCAGGCGGCATCCAGCGTGCGGGCGATGGCCGGGGCAAAGCGCGCGTCGACATGCTGCACGATCATCGTCGGCGGGCAATCATGGGGAAAGCCCGAAAGCAGCACCTGCAGCGCCTCCACCCCGCCGGTGGACGAGCCGATCACGATCAGGCGTGTGTCGGCTCGCGCGGCGTGCGCAGGCCGGGCTTCGTGCGAGATCTGGGTGCGAACGATATCGGCGGGGCGCGGGTGCATGGTCATCGCCGCCGCCTGCCGCACCCGCGCGGCCAGATCGCCGCCATCGTCGCCGGCGCTGCCGCCAGAGCCCCCACCGCTAAGCTTGCTCTTGCAGTAGGTATCCACCGCGCCCAGCGCCAGCGCGCGGGCGGTGATTTCGCTGCCCTCGCGGGTGCGGCTGGAGACGATGATCACCGGCGTTGGCCGCAGGGCCATGATCTTTTCGAGGAAATCGAGCCCGTTCATGCCGGGCATCTCGATATCGAGGGTGACGACATCGGGAGCCAGCGCCTTCATCACCGCGCGCGCCTGCGCGGCGTTTTCGGCGAGGCCCACCACCTCGATATCCTCGTGCCGCGACAATCGCGCCGCCACCAGCGCGCGCATCGTGGCGGAATCATCAACAACCAATACACGCACGCTCATTGCGGCCTCCGGCGATAGATAGTGGGGCCAACGCTCTCGAACAAAGCCTCGGCGGGGCCGCTCACGCGTTCGGAATGGCCGATGTAGAGAAAACCGCCGGGCTCGATCTGCTCGGCAAAGCGGGCGACCAGCCGTTCCTTGGTGGGCTGATCGAAATAGATCATCACATTGCGGCAGAAGATCACCGCAAAGCGGCGGCGCATCGGCCATTCGCCATGCAAATTGAGGCGGCGAAACTGCACCAGATCGCGCAGCTCGGGGGCGATGGTCAGATCGGTGCCGCTTGGGCGGGTCCAGGCTGCGCGGAGGTCTTCTGGCACGGCGTCCAGCCCCTTGGCCTCGTAGCTGGCGGCAGCGGCGCGATCGAGCGCGTGATCGGCGATATCGCTGGCCAGCACCCGCAGATCGCGCTTGGCCAGCATCCTGCCCTCGCGCTTGTCTGGCCCGAGCAGCGTCATCACCAGCGACCACACCTCCTCGCCGCTCGAACAGCCCGCCGACCACAGCCGCACCGCCCCGCCCTGCGCCAGCTGCGCGGCGAGGCGCGGGCGCACCACCGTGGCGAAATGGGTGAAGTGATGCTCCTCGCGGTAGAAAAACGTGTGGTTGGTGGTGAGTGCATTCACCGCCTTGCGCCGCGCCCCGTCATCCTGCGCGATGGCGGCGAGATAGGCGGAGAAGGTGCCCAGCCCACTCACCCGCACCAGCGGCGCGAGGCGCGAATAGACCAGCATCGCCTTGCCCGGCGGCAGCACGATGCCTGCCTCCTTGCGCACCATATCGGCCACGGCGGCAAAATCCTGCGGGCCATAGACGCCGGGGCTGATGCCGGGCAGGGCCAGCGCGGTTGTGCCGGGCTCGAAATCTGCCTCCAGTGAGACGGTGCTCATGCCGCCTCGCGGGTGATGGCCGCTTCCCGCAGGGGGGCCACCGCGCTCGCCACCAGCGTATCGACATTGAGGATCAGCGCCACCCGCCCATCGCCCAGAATGGTGGCACCGGCCACGCCATCCACGCTGCGGTAATGCGATTCGAGACTCTTGATCACAAACTGGCGCTGATCCCAGATGTGATCCACCAGCAGCGCGGCTTGCCCGGCGCTTTCGGTATCCACCACGATCAGCACGCCATGCTGGGGATCGCGCACCGCGCCATTGGCCCCTACGGCATCGCTCACCGGCACCACCGGGATAAAGCGCCCGCGCACGTTCAGCATCCGCCGCTCGGCGCCAAGGCCGCGCACGTCCCTGGCCTCGGGGCGCAGGCTTTCCACCACATGGGTCAGCGGTACCACCAGCGTCTGATCGCCCACCTTGACGATCATGCCATCGGAAATGGCCAGCGTCAGCGGCAGGGTGAGGGTGAAGGTAGTGCCCTTGCCCTCCTCGCTTTCGATGGTGATGCGCCCGCCCAGATCCTTCACATTGGCGCGCACCACATCCATGCCCACGCCTCTGCCGGACACATTGGTGATGGTGGCCGCCGTGGAAAAGCCCGGCGCGAAGATCAGCATCTCGATCTCTTCCTTGGAAAGCTGGGCATCGGGGCCGACCAGCCCCTTCTCCACCGCTTTCGCCAGCACGCGCTCGCGATTGATGCCGCGCCCGTCGTCGCAAATGCGGATGTGGATGCGGCCAGAGCGGTGCTCGGCGGAAAGGGTGAGGGTGCCCTCGGCGCTTTTGCCGCTGGCGAGGCGCTCGGCGGGGTCCTCGATGCCGTGGTCCACCGCGTTGCGGATGAGGTGGGTCAGCGGCTCGCCGAGGCGCTCGATCACCGTCTTGTCCAGCTCGGTGCCCTCGCCCGAGAGCACGAGATTGACGTGCTTGCCGGTGCTGGCGGTCAGCTCGCGCAGGATGCGGGGCACGCGCGAGAAAACGCTGCCGATCGGCTGGGCGCGGATCGCCATGGCGCTTTCCTGAATATCGCGGGTCAGGCTTTCGAGCAGGGTCAGCTCTTCATTATCGCCGATGGCCTCGCCCGAGAGGCGCTGGGCCAGCATCGCCTGCGCGATCACCAGCTCGCCCACGGTGTCGATCAGCTTGTCGAGCTTGATAAGATCGATGCGGATCGATTGCCCCTGCGGTGCGGAGGGCGCTGCCGAGGCGACGGCGGACGCGGGCGCGAGCGGGGCGGCGGTGTGCTTGTCGGCGGAGATTTGCTCTGCCACCTGCGCGGCGCTGGTTTCGGCAGGCTGGTTCGCCGCGATGCCAAGGGCGGCCATGCCCTGGGCCACGATACTCTGAATGCCCTGCGCGGCCCGCGTTGCAATCTGGCAGGGCGGTACGGCGGCATCCTCGCCGATGGCAATCGGGCAATTCTCGCCCACGAAATCGAAGATATCGCGCACTTGCGCCTCGCTCACCCCGGCGGGCACGCGAAAGCTCCAGCCGAGATAGCCTTGGCAGGGGTCCAGCTCGTCGAGCGGGGGCAGATCGGCGGTGTGGCAGGCGATGCATTCGGCCCCCAGCGCGGTGAGCTCGCGCAGCAGCAGCAGCGGCTCGCCGCCATTGCGCATCGCGGCGGCGTGCGGGCGCAGGTGGAGGATCCAGCCCGCGGCGGGGGCGGGCTCCGGCGCGCCCGAAATATCGTCGAGCAGCGCGTCGAGATCGATGTTGAAACCTTCCTCGTCATCCGAGGTGTTGGGCTCGCTGGGGGCAGGCGTCTCGACGGCGGCGGGGCCATGCCCCCCCAGATTCACCGCCATCGCCGCTTCCAGCTGGGCGATCAGCGCGGCATCCTCGGGCGCATCGCCCTCGTCCCGCGCCGCGCTGACATGATCCGACAGCACATCGAGCGCGCCCAGCAGCAGATCCACCAGCGGCGCGGTGATCGGCACCAGCTCCTCGCGCACATCCGAAAGCAGCGTCTCGAAAGTGTGCGTAAATCCCTGCAGTGCGCCAAAGCCAAACGCCCCCGCCCCGCCCTTGATCGAATGGACCGCGCGGAAGATGGCGTTGATGGTGTCGGCATTCTGCGTGCCAGCCTTGCACGCGGCGAGGCCCTGCTCGGCGGCGGCCAGCGATTCCTCGCATTCCACGAAGAAGATGCCCTGAATTTCCTCAGCCGTCATGCGTGTGCCGCCTTATCGCTCGGGTTGGTGTCGAAGAGAATCTGATCGAGCCCCGCCAGCCGCGCCGCCTCGCGCAGATCGCGCGAAGGGGTGATGCTGGTGCTGGGGCAAGTGAAACGGGCGCTGGCCAGCACTTGCAGCATGGCCTGCCCCACCTGCGCGGCACTGCTGCCATCGATGGTCAGCGCGCCCGTGCCAAAGGCGGCGGCAAGATCGGGCAACAGCGCCTCGGCGGCGGCCCGGTCGCAGCGGGGCGGCAGGGTGATGGTGGTCATCGCGCTCTCCTTGAGGGAAGTGGGGGGCATGGGTTTCAAAACTCCGCCCAGTCATCCGCCAGCCTGTCCGAGATTGGCCATTCCGGGGCGGATGGGCGCAGGGCGAGATTGCCGCGCACCGGCAGAGGGGCTTCGCGCCGTTCCTTCCGGGCCGGGTGCTGCGGGCGGATAAACGGGGTCACCTCGCCGGCTGAATCTGCGGCGTTCCGGGCATCGGTGCCAAAGCGCGACACGACCTGCGAAAGCTCGCGCGCTTCGTTGGCCAGGCTGCGGGCGGCGGCGGTGGTTTCCTCGCTCATCGCGGCGTTTTGCTGGGTCATGCGGTCCATCTCGCCCACCGAGGCATTGACGGTGGCGATGCGCATGGCCTGTTGCTCGGCGCTGGCGGCGATCGAGGTCACCAGCGCGGTGATGTCGCCGATCTGGCCGACGATATGGTCGAGTAGCGATCCGGTTTCGCCCACCAGCGTCACGCCCGCGCCCACCTGCTCGGAGGAGACCGAGATCAGCGCCTTGATGTCTTTCGCCGCACCGGCGCTGCGCTGGGCCAGCGCGCGCACCTCGGTGGCCACCACCGCGAAGCCGCGCCCGGCCTCGCCCGCGCGGGCGGCCTCGACCCCGGCGTTGAGGGCGAGCAGGTTGGTCTGAAAGGCAATGCCATCAATCACATTGATGATCTGGGCGATTTCCTGCGCCGATCGCGCGATGGCGGCCATCGCCTGCACCGCGCGGGCCACCACCGCGCCGCCTTCGCTGGCCTCGTGGTGGGCGGCCTCGATCGAGCGGTGGGCATCGGCGGCGGCGCGGGCAGAGCTGGTCACGCCCTGCGTCACCTCGTTCATCGCGGCGGCGGTTTCCTCGAGGCTGGCAGCCTGTTGCTCGTTGCGGCGCGAGAGATCGTCGGCGGCGGCGCGGATCTCGGTGGCGCCGTTGAGCACCGAATCGGCGCTGCCGCGCACGGCGGCAATGGTGGCCGAGAGCGCCGCCACCGCTGCGTTGAAATTCAGCCGCAGCTCTTCGCCAACGCCGGAAAAGGGCTGCTCTATGGTGCAATCAAGCCGGCTTTGCGCCAGCGCCTTCAGCGCCGCCGATAGCGCCTCGACCACCTTCTGCTGCTCCACCCGCGTGCGCTGCACGGTGAGCGCGTTTTCACGGAAAATCTCCATGGCGCGGGTCAGACGGCCCACGCAATCGCGATGCTCGGTGTGGAGGATGGGGGTATTGGTATCGCCGTCGGCCAGAGCCTCCAGCCGCTCGACGGTGCGGATATAGGGGTCGCAAATGCTCTTGCCCGCGACTTTCACCGCCGCCAGCGTCATCACCAGCGCCAGCGCCGAAAGGCCGCTAGCCAGCCCCGCCGAAATACTATGCCCGCCTGCCAGCACGCATCCCAGCAGCGACAGCCCCGAAAGGCCGCAGAGCACCAGCTGGAGCGCGCGGAATTTGGCCCTGATCGGCGCAACTTTCACAAACCACTCGAGCATCCGCTCCTCCATTCAGCGCGGGGGCAAAGCCAGACACTCGCGCCGCACACTCGACCATAGGCGGAATGGGGCAAATTCATCCTTTGCGGCCCTCTCCGGGTTTCCCCGTAAGGCGGGCAACTGCGGGTTTCCCCGTGTCCGGCCCGAGCCATTTGATTCGGTATTTTCCGCTAGCACCAAGGCACCCGCGCTGAAGCGGGGCGGGAGCGGCCGAGCGCTTCCAAACAGGAATTAGCCGCGATCTGCGGGGCCGGGGGCCTTCCCGCCCAGCCCGCAGTCGCATCCGCCGAGCGACAAGCGAGAGTGCCAGAAATGAACGATGCAAGGGTTTTGGTGGTCGATGATTCCGCGGCGATGCGGGCCCTCTTCACCGATGTGCTGGAGCAGGCAAAGGGCGTGCAGGTGGTGGGTGCCGCCGCCAATGCCGACGAGGCGCGCGAACAGATCGCCGAGCTGCGCCCCAATGTCATCACCCTCGATGTCGAAATGCCCGGCATGAACGGCATCGAGTTCCTCGAAGAGCTGATGGGCAGCAATCCGATCCCGGTGGTGATGCTCTCCTCGCTCACCCAGAGCGGCACCGAGATCTCGCTCCGCGCCTATGAGCTGGGCGCGGTGGAGTGCTTTCCCAAGCCGCTGAAAGCCACGCCCGAGCAATTCGCCAAAACCGTGGCCAAGCTGGGCAAGATCGTGCTGGCCGCCGCCAATTCCAATCTGCGCGAGCGCAAGACCCATACCCGCAAGGAGGCCGCTCCCACGGCGCATTTCGTGTGGAATGGTCATATCGCCGCCTTTGCCGCCTCGATGGGCGGGATTGACGCGCTGACCACGCTGCTCGCCGGATACCCCGCCGATTGCCCGCCCACGCTGATTACGCTGCAGGCCGAACCGGCGCTGGTGGATACTTTCATCACCCGCCTCTCGGGCGAGCTGAAATGCAGGATCGTGCCCGCTCAGGATGGCGCGGTGCTGACCCCCGGCACCATCCACATCGCCGCCGATCCCGATAAACACGCCGTGTTCGAGCCGGGCAAGCCACCCCGGCTGCGCCTGCTCACCCGCGACCCCGTGGATGGCGCGCGCCCCTCGGCGACGCTGCTGTTTGGCACGATTGCCCGCGCGGGCGTGCCAGCGGTGGGCGCGGTGCTGACCGGGATGGGAGTGGATGGCGCCAAGGGCCTGCGGCTGATGCGCGACGCCGGCTGCCGCACCTTCGTGCAAGATCGCGCCAGCGCCACCGTGGCTGAAATGCCCGCCGCCGCCGTGGCCGCCAACGCCGCCGAGAAGGAACTGCCGCTGGAGGATCTGGGCGAGGCAATCCTCGCCTGCTGCCATCAGGGGTGAGGTAAGGGTTTTTGTTCAGGGAGAGAGTAGGTGCGAGGGGGTTACCCCCTCGCGCTCCCGATACTGTCTTCGTTGCGTGCCACCGCAGCCTTGCGCTAGCTGGCGATGATTTATGGCGCTGCGCGCGGCTGGTTGTGCCCGTGGCGGCGCTCCGGAAAAACAGGCGCGACGGGTGGGAGGGGAACCCCGCCGCGCCTGATCCCCCCGCTCAATCCACCAGCGCGGCCTCGATGGCGATGCGGATGGCTTCGGAAGTGTGGTTCGCGCCCATCTTGGTGAGCATATTGGCGCGATGGATTTCCACCGTGCGCGGCGAAATCGAGAGCTTCTCGCCGATCATGCGGTTCGACAAGCCGCCCGCCACACCCGCCAGCACCTCGCGCTCGCGCCGGGTGAGGCGATCCACCCGGCTGCGGGCCAGTGCCTCGCGCAGCTTGGCGCTGCCAAAGCTTTCCGCCTTGGCCTCGGCCTCGATCATCACCTCGGTGATTTCCTCGGCCGAGAAGGGCCAGGCGATATAATCGATCGCGCCATCCAGCACTGCCTGCACCACGCGGCGGGTGGTGGGGGCCTCGGCATAGCCGATCACCGGCAGCCAGTGCCCCGATTGCCCCATATGCGCCAGCAAATCGCCAATGGCGCGGCCATCATCATGCACCAGCAGCAGCCCCCCGCGCGGCCAGCGGCCGATCAGCTCGGCGCTGTCTTCAAAAGGCTCGACATGGATGGAGCCGCCAGCAAGGCCATTGCTGAGGCTGCCGGCCAGGCCATTGCTGTTGCCCGCCAGGCCCATAGTGCTGTTGCCCGCCAGACAATGCGAAATAGCCGCGCGGCGACGGAAATCGCCATCGACAAGGAATATGCTGTTTGCGTTTCTCAAGGGGAGACCTCCACAATTACCCGGCCATTGGCGCTGGCCGTTTCTCGTGGTTTACGCCTAGCAAATACTGCCTAGGGGGTGGTCTGGAGTTGGGTCCGTTCTGGGAGCGGGATCGATCCGTTATCGAATGATTGCCGAGGCTTGGGCGCGGGATGGTGCTGGCGGGGGCGTTGCGCCCGTCCCGTTTTGGCACCTTGGGTCAGCGCAATCCGGCCTTGGCCTAGTAGCGTTACGGTAATCGGTTTAGGAGAGAATCGCTCCTCTAAACCGAATCGCGTCTATGACTGAAACCCATCTGTATCTTGTGGTTATGCTGCTGATCCTGCTGCTCATCCCGGTGGCGGTGCTACTCAGCCATTGGCGGGATCGCAAAAAGCGTGAGACATGGCACGCGGTGGAGCAGGGGCGTCGCAAGCGCAACGTCGCGGAGTATCGCACCTGGCAGTGGCTTTACGGCAAGCCCAAGCCCAAGCGCCTGACCGATGGGCGCCATGCGGAAAAGCGCAAGTAGCCTAGCGCCGGGAAATCCCGAGCGTTTTGTGGCGGCGGGTTGTTTCAGCCGCCGCTTAGCGGGGTTGCGCTCGCGCTTGCGGCTGGCTCGCTGGCCATGGGGATGGCCCAGGAAATCGCCCGGCTTTTGGGGGTCAGCCCGAGAAATTCGCGCAGATGCAGCCCCTCCAGCACCAGCAGCACCATCACGATGGCAAAGCTGTCGGCGATCCAGTCGTGCCAGTCGCAATCGCGATGCACCGCAGGCATCGCCTGAAACACCTCGATCAAGGCGCCGATAAACGAGAGCCGCTCGAGAATCAGCCAGTTCGGCATTTTCGCAAAGCCCAGCCGCGCGAGGAACGTCAGCGTGCCAAAGGCCAGCATATGCTCGACCTTATCGCCATAGCTGTCGAGCGTGGGCGTGGCCATCGGGGCCGGATCGAGCGCCATGTAGAGGGTGAACACCAGCGCGATGAAGAACGCGACTCGGGCAAGGCGGGTGATGATCTGGGTCAGGGCTGGGGTCATGGCCTAGTGTTAACCCGGAGATCGATAAGGAATGGTTTAGGTTTTCGTCTCCAGCCGCCGCTGGGCAAACCACGGCACCATCCGGGCAATGGCCTCGCGCGTCTCCTTAGCC
>Ga0007882_10001329_pt1 | contig 14422 bp, 15 predicted proteins | sample CryBogCBH12Aug01_FD_71195 | JGI IMG/M metagenome (GOLD analysis project Ga0007882, IMG submission 71195) | Freshwater microbial communities from Crystal Bog, Wisconsin, USA - CBH12Aug09.1 | ecosystem: Environmental > Aquatic > Freshwater > Lake | place: Crystal Bog, Wisconsin, USA | collected... | reverse complement strand
GGCAAAAGCACCCCATCAACTACAATCGCCGTCATTGCATTCATCATTGCTCACTGCCTCTGCGCCATGCTCACTAAACGACACCCATCAAAGTGTCGCAAGCACGTTGGCACAGAGGGGGCGCGCTGGTGCCGAGTGATGCTGTTGGGCCGTACTACGGAACAGCAACTGCGTTGAACGCTGTGAGTATAGGTCCGGTAGACACAACGGGGTATCAGAGTGTTGTCGTACAAGTTTCGGCAATTACTGGAGTGACGTTAGCAGTTCAGCAGTCCAATGATGGAGCCACTTGGAGTGGTGGAGTAAGCGGGTGGCAAGTCGGCGGTTATAGTACAACTGGATCGATTATGACCACTACTGGTCTATACGCCTACCCTTGTTTAGGTAGGTTGTTTAGAGTCGTTGTAACAGTAGCTGGAACTGTTTCTCAAATATCAGCTGTTCTCCGCCAGAACCCAGCGCCGCCTTCTCTTTACATCCCCTCCACCAACATCGCGCAGGTGGCTGGCAGCACGGTAAACGCTGTCGGTGGAAACCTTGGAATTATGGGTGCCACGCTTCCTGGGCTGGTGCCAAATGCGTTTAGCCCCCCTGTTTTAGCTGGTGGTGCCGATACGGCATACAAAACTCGCACATTCCTCACCGACACCACGGGCGCGCAAGTCGCTGTCGGCAGCGCCAACCCGTCGAGCGTTCCTGTCACCACAATCGAGACGCTGAACACCGAAACCGGCGCGTCGATGTATCAGATGCTGCAACAGCATACGCAGCTTCTCACCGCCATCGCCTTCTATCTCAAGGAAGGCTTCGGCTCGCCGCATGAGCCTGCCGAGTTCCGCGACGACGTCGGATTCTACAACTAAGGATTTCCCCATGCCTTTGACCTTCGCCGCCACGGGTGATGCGACCCCGTATGGGATCGCCTTGTCTGATTGCTACGCGGTCATCAGCGACTTCAGCGCCGATGTGACCAAGTGGACGATCACCGTCACCGTCTATGCCGACCAGAACGCCTTCGCGGCGGGCAAGCAGCCCGGCTGGACGCATCAGTTCGAGATCGCGCCGACTGACGGCTTCACCGCGCAGATCGAGGCCGCAGTGATGGCGGCGCTCTCCAATGTCCCCGGCGTTTCAAACCTTGTCCAAGTTTAGGAGCTAAAGATGCAGATTTCCGTCCTAACCAACCTGTTGAAGCTTACCAAGGCCCCCGCCAACGCCAGCCCCGGCGTCCCGGCTCTTGGTGGCATCTTCTCTGAACTCGAAGTCTCGGAGCTGATGCCCCAGTATTATTCGCTGGTTAAATCCGGCGTATGCTTCATGGGCACCGCGACCGCCATCACCCCCTCGGCGTTTGTCGGCGGCGCGGCTGGTACGCCGATCTTCGGCCTCTACAATCCGGCCAACAGTGGTATCGACATCGTCATCCTTCAGGCGTTGCTGGGTATCCGCACCACCGGTACCGCCGCCGTCGCCACCGACTTCAACTTCTGGACCGCCGCTGCCGGTACTGTGCCGACCTATACCGGCGTCCAGCCGAAGAATGCCTACACCCATGCCGCCGCCGGTTCCAGCGCGCTGTATATCAGCAATGCCGCCAATACCGGTGCCCCGGCGACCACCCTGGAGCGCCCCAGCTTCAGCATCGGCCTGACCGCCGCCACCGCCGTCACCAACGTCCAGATGCTGGTGGATGACGTGAAGGGCGCGATCATCGTCAGCCCCGGCTCCTATCTGGCCTATGGCCAGTCGGTCGCCACCACGGCGGGCAGCTTCGATGCGGGCCTGCTCTGGGCCGAGGTGCCCGCGTAAGCAAAATCTTCATCGAGAGATCAGAGGAGGAATAAATGCTGATTTCCCTCTGGTCTCTCTTTTTTCCAGCTTCAGCAAGCACAGTTGTCTTGCTGGTGGATTCCGGCGTTGAGCGCATTTCAACGCCGGCGCGTCTGTCGTTTTCCCCGGCGGCCACTCCGAACGCCGTTCGCGGGTCGCCCTCGTTTCCACCTATTAATTTTGGAGCTGGTGGCGCCGGTGGCCAGCACCTGACTTTTCCGCCAATTTGAGGGCTTAAAACTATGGAAAACTCTGGCTGCTATTCGCTTGGCGTGATCCCCATCAGCGCTGCCGCGACAGTGGTTACGACAGCGACGACTGCCCTCGATGGCATGGCTTCCGCAACGTTCGAAGTATCTCTTGCTTACGGATCGGGCGGCACAAAAATCCAGGCCTATATCGAGACCTGCATCGATGGCAATACCTGGATCGATATTGCCTGCGTGACATTTACGACTGGCGGAGGCTCCAAGATCGTCAATCTGTCTGGTCTCACGCCCAAGACGACGGCAATCTCGCCGACGGATGGCGCTCTACCCGATGATACCTGCGTTGACGGCGTCCTCGGGAACCAACTGCGGGTCAAAGTCATCAGCACAGGCGTCTACGCCGGAAACACCGTTCTGTCTGTTTCCGCCGCCGTCCGATGACACCGCAGCAGCGTGAGGTCGTCGAGTTAGACGGCGAGATTTTTGACAACGGCGAGGCTGTGACGCTGGTCCGCAACACGCTGGGTCCGGCCGGCACTCAGATCGCGGTGTCCGTGGTGGTCAATGCCATCGTCCGGGGTTATCAGGCCAGAGAACTGATATCGGGCTCTGGAATCGTCGAAGGAGACAGCCAGGTCATCATATCGCCGAGCCAGATTAATGCGGCGCAGTGGCCTGGCGGGTATGTGGTTGGTCCGTCAACGCAAGGCGACCAGCGCGTCCCGAGAAAAGGCGACAAGATGGTTATAGCTGGCAAGACGCGGGCTGTTGAAGGGTGCGCTCCAATCTATATGGCCGGCGAACTGGTGCGCATGACCGTGCATGTGAAGGGCTGATGATGGCCATTGACTTTTCCGCCTTTGAACGTGATGTCGCTGCATTTGCTCCATCGTTGGATCCCGATGAAATGTCGAGAGAGCTTGCGGCATTCGCGCGGGAAGAGGTAGCGAAGGTCATCGCCGAAGGGATCGCCAGCCCAACCTATGTTCGATCTGTCGACGGGATCCGCGGGGCGGTTGAGGAATCGGTTAAAGGCGACGGTACCGGCGTTATTCTCTACGAGTTCAGCTATCTCGATGAAATTGCCGTCTGGGCGCTGAATTTCTGCCAGGCGTCCTCACCGGTCTTGTCGGGGTCCTACAAGGAATCCTGGTTTGTGACGGTCAATGGGGCGCAGTGGAGCCTTGATCAGCAGGTGCCTCCGGGCGCCGAGGTGATGGTCACCAACGACCAGCCTTATCACCGGAAGGTTGAAACGGGACACATGAAGATGTCCGTGCCGCCCGGGATCGTCGAGCGCTGTGCGCAGCAGATCAATAATCGGTTCGGAAATGTGGTCTTGGCACAGGTTCGGTTTATCTCTCTGCAGGGAGAATACGTCCTGAAGGGAAAAGGAACCAGACGGCGGGCCAATGGGCGTCGGCGCCAGGGCAAAGATCAGCGGGCAGGCAGGACCCTGACCTATCCCGCCGTCGTCATAAACATGCGGGGCTGATGAACGATGAACACCGGTGCAGCTGCTTCAGCCATTCGGTCGCTGATCGAGACGCAGTGGTCCGTTTCTGGCGTCGGGCTGATTTTTGAAAATGAGATTCTGGTTCCACCAGGTGACGGGTCGCCATTTTTGAATGTCGAGATCGTCTGGAACGGCGGCTTACCCGTCTCCATAGGCTCTCCTGGCTCCAATCGGTCCCGTCGGCTCGGGATTGTCTGGTGCCATGCCATGGTACCGACCGGCAGCGGCCGTGTGCTGGCGGATACCTATGCCGGTCAATTCGCATCGATCCTGGAGCAGCAGGATTTCTCTGGGGTCGTGTTCAGTGCGGCGGAACCTGGTGGGGGGCAGTCGGGGATGGTCGACGGAACCTATTACGGTCAATCCGTCGCAATTCCTTTCTATTACGACGAAACAGCATGAGGACGGCCATGATCTATCGAGTGCGGCAACCGGTGCAAACCATCAGCCATTATTTCAGTGTTGGAGATCTGGTCGATGCTGTCGATTTCGATGGACCGGTATCGGTCGAAGATTGGCTTTCGCTCGGATTGATCGAGCCGGTGGGAAGCAGCGACGAGCCGGCAGAAGAGCCGCCGGCGGCCGTCGCTGAGGATCCTCCTCATGAGGATAACGAAGGGGTCTGATCGACAGGCCTTTGTGTCAACCAGGCCGCCTTCGGGCGGCTTTTCTTTTGCCCGAAAGGTAGGCAGCCATGACCGCAACGAACCGGGTCCGGGTGGCAAGCATCCGCGAAGTCACGCTCGGCACCACTCCCAATACTCCTCGCATGCGGACCCGCCGGTTCACCGGCGAGTCGATCAAGTTCACCCCGGGATTTGTCGACAGCGATCAGATCCGGTCGGATCGCATGAATGTCGATTCCATTCTGGTCTCGACGGTTTCCAGCGGTGGTCTCAATGCCGAGCTGGCGTTCCCGGTTCATAAGTCAGGCGAGTCCGAGGATATATGCTCGGCATTCTGCGCTGATTGGACGACCACGCCGTGGCATGACAACGACGGAACGGCAGACAGTTCGATCACGGACGCCGGCACCTCCGCCAACACCTATGCTGTTGCCGATCAGAGCGGAAGCGGTGGTTATGCTGGGACCGCCTATAAGGCCAATATGCTGGTGCAGGCCTCCGGTTTCACCAATGCGGCCAACAACCAGGTCTTTGCTGTCGCCAGCTCGACCGCGACCACGGTCCTCGGTACAGCTCTCAGCCTGACGGCTGAAGCCGCGCCGCCGGCGACGGCACGGCTAAAGGTTGTCGGGTTCCAGGGGGCATCCGGTGACGTTACGGCAACATCGACCGGGTTGGCTTCGTCGGCGCTGGACTTCACCACCCTCGGCCTGGCCGTCGGCCAGTGGATCAAAATCGGTGGCTCGGCTGCCGGCAATAAGTTTGCGACCGCCGCCTGCACCGGCTGGGCCCGCATCACGGCGATCGCCGCCCATGCGCTGACCCTAGACAATAAGCCAACCGGCTGGACGACCGATGCCGGTACGGGCAAGACGGTCCGTTGCTTCTTTGGCGACCGGATTGCCAATGGCACCACGCTGATCAGCCAGTCGATAGAGAAAGGCTATCTCGGGCAAACGGTGCCGACCTATGTCATGTCGACGGGAATGGTCGTCGACCAATACTCCCTGTCGGTCAGCGCCGGCCAGAAAATCACCTATTCGGTGGCATACAAGGGCATGGGTGGCAGCCAGGGCACAGCGGCAAACGGCACCAGCTATGATGCTATGACGTCGACCCCGGTTATGGCGGCCGGCGCCAATGTCAATGGCATCCAGGAATATGGGTCTGCCCTGTCCTCGCCGAACTGGGTCCGCGACCTGAAGCTGCAGATCGCCAACAACATCCGCACAGTGATGGCTGTCGATAGCATCGCCCCGGTAGACCAGCGATATGGGGAATGCACGGTCACCGGCAGCCTGAGCGCTTATTTCGGCGACAATTCCATCTTGACCAGGTTCTTTGCCGGCACGCCGACGAGCCTGTCCAGCAAGGTCGTGAAAAACGGCCAGGCGGTCGTATTGCAGATTCCCCGCGCCACTTACAATGGCGGTGGCGATGCCTTTGCCCAGGCCAAAAATCAGGACGTCAGCCTGAACCTGAGCTTCAAGGCGTCTTACGACTCCGTCACCGGGGCCCAGGTGATGATGGATCGCCTCGAATACGTCGAGTAATCCCAAAGCCGCCCGAACGGCTGGCGTCTTTTGGACGCTGCGCGCAGTCAGGGGCGGGGATGTTCGGGCATCCCCGTTCCGCCTCTCCCGAAGAGGATTTCATGTCCAAAAAACCGCTCCCAACCCCGATCAAGGAGTCCCGCCCCATGTTCAAGCTTTCCTCGACTTTGTCCGACATCACCGCAGAGCGCGAAGGCGAGTGGGTCGATATCGCTGAAGCCCCTGGCTTCCGCGTAAAGGTCAGGTCCGTAAATTATGGACCCTATCGCCTTGCCCTCGAGTCGCTTAACCAGCGCCTGGCGCGGCAGAAAGCGACACCTGAGATCCGAGAGGTCGAATACGGCAAGCTCTACGCCAAGCACCTCCTTGTTGGCTGGGATGGCGCCGAAGAGCCCTATTCCGATGAAGCCGCCATTGACCTTCTGTCAAACCTTGCCGCGCGTGACCTTCGTGCCTGGGTTTTCTCCGCTGCTTTGGGCGTCGGCACGCCGAAAGCCGAGCAGGTGCAGGCCGCCGCGGGAAACTGAAGGCCGCCGTCCGGTGGCGGCTGGAAGCAGCGCCGGCCGCCGACTGGCTTGCCGATCTGGCTGACGAAGAGCCGGAGGCCGCCGCGGCGGCGATCAGGTCGGAAAAACCGGACGACGCGGAAATCCCTGATTGGTGTGACGGCGTGTGGAGCTGTTTTTGGGCCCTATCCGAAACGGAGCGCCCTCGCCATTACATGACGATTCCTCATCCGATGGGCGGCTCGATTATGGACGAGATGCCAGGGCGGATTCCTGTGACCAGGTTCTATGCCTACTGCGCCGCTCATGGCGTCGACGGTGAGGTACGGGACCAATGGGAATATTTGGTCTCCGAGATGGATGGTGAATATTTGAAAGTGATCGACGAACGACGTTCGCGGTCCACAGTCGAACAGGCGGTCGTCCCCTGACCAGGGCGGCCGTTGTCTTTTGGAGCAATCATGGCCATAGACAAACTCTTTTCCCTCCGCGCGATGCTGGACGTCTCGGGCTATGCTCAGGGCGCGCGCGAAAAGGCGGCTGTCGACGCGCAGATGGTTGCCTCCAATCAGACGGTTGCTGCGTCTGAGGAGAGAAAAGCTCAGGCGGTCACCCAGACTGACCGGGCTGTCGTCGCTCATACGCAGTCCCTTTCGTCGCTGCAGCGCCAGCTCGACCCTATCGCGACGGCGACCAATCGCTTTGAGAACCAGCAATCCGCCTTGAATCGTGCCCTCGAGGCCGGTCGGATTACCCAGGATCAGTATAATTCAATGCTTGTTGTTGCCATGGGCAAGCATGAGCAGGCGGTGGCCAAGGCCAAGGATATGGTCGGCGCATTCTCCGGCGCTACCGCGGCCACCAAGGAACATGGCGTGGCTATGGAGGAAACGGGAAACTCCGCCTGGCGCACCCAGATGACCTATATGGAGTTGGGGCATACAGTCCGGGCCAGCGGTGAAATGCTGATGGCCGGCGCCAACCCATTGCGGGTTTTGAGCATGGAAGGCTTCCGGCTCGCGACGGTGATGCCCACCATCAATCCGGCTTTCATGTCTGCAGCGGCCGGGATGGCGGCGTTTTTGGTTCCGGCGGCGGCGGTGGCGCTTGGAGTTGGGCTTATAGCCTCGAAGGCAATCGAAGCCTCAGGGGAAGCCAAGGCGTTCACCCTTGCCATGCAGGCCCAGGGAAACGCTGCCGGAATGACGGCTCAGCAGATGCGAGAGTTGGCATCTGAAATGGAAAAGGCGGGGGCAAACCGCTCAGATTCCATTTCAGCTATCAATGCTCTGATCGCCGGGCATGGAGTATCTGGCACCCAACTCGCTGACATGGCGAAGATGTCGGTCGACATAGCGGCAGGGTCCGGACAGAAAGCAGCACAAGTTGCCGCAGATCTGTCGCGCATGGGGATCGAAGGAGCCGGCGCGATCGAGAAATTGAACGACAGTTTCCATTTTCTGGACGCGGCGCAGCTCCAGAATATTCGAACTATGGCCGAGCATGGAGATAAGGCAGGCGCTTTGAATCTTGCCATGGGCGCGCTGAAAGACCGTTTTGGGGGCATGGGCCGCGAGGTGATGTCTCCTCTTTCTCAGGCCATGCACGATCTCGGCATAGCATACGATAGGCTCGCGGAATCCATCCTGAACAAGCCGATCGTCGCCAAGTTCGTGGAGTCTCTGGCAAAATCGGGGAACGAAATAGCAGCGATCCTCGGGTCATCGTCTTCTGAGAAGACTTTGGCTCAGCAGGACATCGACCGTTACGGCGACCTGGCTAACGTTCCGGAGGGATTGGCAAGAAATGCCGGCATATCGCCAATGGCCATTCATGACGCCAAGACGAGAGTAGCGAGGGCGCGCAAGATCCTCGAGCAGAGCAGCCCTGGCGCCTCTGACGGATCCGGCTCCGGATCCGGGGCGCCTCCGCCCAGCACCGGTGGAAGTGCGGGCGGAGGGGAGGATCCTGACGCGCAGCGCCAAATCGACATTGTGAACAAGACGAAGGAGGCCAACGACAAGCTCGCCGGCTCCATGGCCGCCATTGGCGCCGCGCGGGAACTTGCCGCAGCCAAAAGCCAGGCAGAAAATGAAGTTGCAGCCAAGGGACTCTCCGGAAAAGAGGCGGAGGCCTATGTTGAGGAGAAGCTGCGCGAGGTAAAGATTCGTCTATCCGGCGCCATTGCCGAACAGACAGCGGCCTCGAATGAAAATGTTAAAGCTTCACTGGAGTCGGCAGCGGCCTATCTGAAGGAGGGGGAGGCCGCCGGCATGATGGCGGACGTCCTTCGCCAGGCCAAAGCTGATACCACGAAGACCGGCCAGGATCCCGATGCTCGGGCAAAGCAGCTTTTGAATGAGCGGGTTTCCTCGGCCGCCGATCAATCTGCCAAGGAAGTGGTCGCGCTCGAGCGTGAAACCCAGATACGGCAGGCTGCGACGGCCTCCATCCTGCAGGGCTATCAGGCCCAGCACGACGCCGAGCTGCAGGCCAAGATTGATTCCGCCACCCATGCCGACCAGGTCCAGCTGGAGATCGCGCGAACGATCGGCAACCAGCAGGCTGTCGATGACTTGACGGCATCGATCGCCCGCAAGACTCAGGCGCTGAAAGACTCCGATGCTGCCGAGCGGGAAGGTGCCGGCGCAGAGGCTGTAAGGTCTCAGCGCGACCAGCTGGCTGGCTTGCAGCTGCAGCTTCGCATCAAAGGAGATATCCGGGGCGAGAACCGGCTGGCAATTGAACACCAGCAGGCCATGAACGAGCTGCAGAAAATCGGCGTCGGCTGGACACAGAAAGAGCGGGACGAGTGGCTGGCCAACACTGATGCAATCAGCCAGGCCAATGCCCAGCTGCAGCTGCAGGCGGATATCCAGCAGACAGCCAAGACGATGGCGCATGATGTCGCGCAGTCGATGTATGAGGGTCTGACCGGGAAAACTCAGTCCATCGTCGATTGGGCAAAGGCGACGTTCAAGCGGATCGCCGTCGCCGCCATCGAAGCGAACATCGTTCTCCCGGTGACAATGGGTGTCGTCGGCTCCATGCCAAGCCTGTTCGGGATCTCGACGGCGGCGGCCGGCGACAGCGCAGGAGCAGGGTCTTCCGGCGGCGGGATCTTCGGAACCGGCAGCAGCCTTTTAAGTCTTGGAAGCAGTGTCAACAGCCTCTTTGGCGGCGGCTTGGGGGCTTCTATTACTGGGGGCGTCAACAGTTTCGGTGCAAGCCTTGGCTTTGGAGGCGTAACGCCAGAATTTGTCGGGCCACTTTTGCCGGGCACCGGTGTGGGATCCGCAGCAGGAACGCTTTCGTCATCATCGCTGTCATCCTTGCTTGGGGGCGCCGGTATCGGCCTTGGAGCAGGAAGCCTTTTGAACGGCTTGATCGGTGGGAATCAGACCACAGGGATGGCGGGGGGTGTTCTAGGCGCCGGCGCCGCATTTGGTCTTTCGCAGATTGCCGGGTTGAGCGCCATTGGTGGCCCAATCGGACTTGGCGTTGGCGCATTGCTTGGCTCTGTCATCGGCGGCCTGTTCGGACCCAAGAAGTCAGTCGGTCCCAATGCTACAGCGGCGCTCGGCGGTGACATCAATCTCAATTCGGGGATCATCGCGACCGGCGCCGATAATGGCGGAGATGTCGGCGTCGCGACAGGCCTCGGCACGTCGGCCGTTGGCGGCCTGAAGCAGATCGTCACGGCCCTCGGCGGGACGGTCGACAACCTGGCGCGATTGAATGTCGGTTATTTCAAGGGAAAGTATTTCGTCGACGATACCGGGACCGGCGGCAGCGCCTCCTATCAGTCCAACCAGTTCTCGGATGCCTCGGCGGCCGGCTCTGACTTCCTGGTTCGCGCGCTGAAGGATTCGCAGATCAGCGGCTTGAACGGCGATGTAAAAACCGCGATCAGTAAGCTGACGACCGGGATGGCGTCCACCGACGTCGCCACAATCCTGTCCTTCGCCAACACATTTCAGGATGCCCTGAACGCCATGAATACCGGCGTTCAGGATTTCAGCAAATCGGCAAAGATGGCCGCCGATGCCACCGCGCAGTCCCTGGTGACGCAGATAGAGGCATTCCGCGACAACACCACCAAGGCGGGGCTGTCCCTCGACGATGCCAATGCAGGCCTGAAATCCTGGGTGGACAGCATGTTCACCGTCCAGCCGGTGCAGTCGGCCTATGACCAGCAGGTCGAGCTGATCACGGCGAAATATCAGGCGATGACCCCGGTTCTGACGGCGGTGGGCTATACCGCCGAGGAGGCGGCCACCAAGATCAAAACCGGCCTTGATGTCGCCCTGCAGAGCCTCAAGTCGACGCTCGACCAGACAAATGCTGTGGCGCTGAATGCTTCGCAAGGCAACGGATTCTTGAACCAACTGAAGGACCTGTTCACCGGCGGCGCCGGCGGGGCGCTGGGCGATGCACAGATCACGCAGATCCTCGCCGGACTCAACAGCGACCAGTTTACCCTGGCCATCAATTCCTTTGGCAAAGTGGCGACCACATCCAAGGATTGGGCGCAGAACTTTCTGAACCTGTCGGAAGCTCAGATTAAAAGCCGCATCGTCACCCAGCAGCAGGCCGCCGAGCTGCAGAAGGCCACTGCCAATGTCCAGTTCTTCACCAATGCGGTGAGCCAGCTCGGCAATTACAACATCGGCCTGCTGACCGGCGATCTGTCGCCGCTTTCGCCACTCGACAAATATAACGCTGCCCGCAACCAGCTGAACTCCGATCGCACGGCAGCCGCCGGCGGAGATCAGGCGGCCTGGGGGCGCATTCAGGCCGATGAAGACGCATTCCTTAAGGCGTCTCAGGCCTATAACGCCAGCAATGTGCAGTATGCCAAAGACTTCGCAGAAGTGCGCGCCGCCAACGACAACCTGGTCAATTACGCGCAGACCCAGATCACGCTCGAGCAGAAGATCGTCGACACCCTGAATGTGCCGATCCTCGACCAACTGAAGAAGATCGAGGACGCTATTGTCGCGACAGCGAAATCTCAGGGTCTGACAGCCCCGGCGGTTTCGACGGTGACCCATCCGGGTACCGCGACGGGACCGGCGGTAACGGTAGCACAGTCGATGTCGGCCGTTGATGCCATGTACAAGAACATCCTTGGTCGCGACGCGGATCCGGCCGGCGCTGCTGCCTGGACCTCATATCTGGCCAATGGCGGCAACGTCCAGGACGCCATGACGCTGATGATGCAGTCGCCGGAATATCTGGCCAATCACAGCCATGCCAAGGGTGGTATTGCCCGCGGTTGGTCGCTCGTCGGTGAGCGCGGTCCGGAATGGGTTTATGCGCCGAAGACGGGGGCGATGGTCTTCCCGAATGGAACCGGGCCCGGAAACGACAACAGTGCGCTTCTCGCCGAGATCAGGTCGCTTAATGCCCGAATCGACCAGTTGACCCAGGTCTGCGCTTCTGCGGGCATCACCGTGGCGCAGACCGTTTCCACTGGTAATGATTTCGCCCGTCAGACAGCTCGAGCCGTCGGCCTCGCCTCGGTGAATCCGGTTCGGCCTGCAGCATGACCAATATCTTTCTGGTAGAATTCACGGCGCTGATGGACAGCGCCGGAACGCCGCAAACATTTCGCTTCTCGTCTTCCAGCGCCTTTATGACGCGGCCGACGGAAGATCCTCCGAATGCCGCCTATTCCGCTCATATTGAGTCGCCTGGCCAATATGAACGGCACTGCTGGGCAAAGGGATCGACACGAGGCACTTCGTCACGGGGGTTCGGGGTAATCAAGTTCGTCAACTCCGAAGGTACTTTCGACGGGTTGATGAATGCGGGTCTCGACGGCCAGCCGGTGCGGGTCCTGTTCGGTCCTGATGGCGGAAACTATCCGACCGACTTTACCGTCCTGTTTACCGGCACCGTTCGCCGGGGCCAGTTCCCGTCTCGGACTGAATTCGACCTGGTGCTGGTGGATCGTCAAGGGGACGCGGCTGATTTTACATTTCAACAGACAAAGTTTGCCGGCACCAATTCCGGAGCAGCCGGTCTGGAAGGTTCTCCGACCGACCTGCAGGGAAAACCAAAGCCAATCCTGCGGGGAACGGCCGGAAACTTCAACCCGCCATGTGTCAACACCTCGACACTGATTTACCAGATCGATGATGGCAGCGCGCTGACGCCGATGACAGTATCCGGCGTCTGGGATAAGCGGTCGCCGCTCACCTTTAATGCCGGATATACGTCAGGTAGCTTGGCGACCTTTGTCGCCAGCGCGCCGGGCAGCGGCAAATACAACACCTATTATGGCCCCGAGGGCTGGTACATCAAACTTGGCGCCTCACCGACCGGGACTGTAACCGTGACGGCGTCCGAGGGGGCGCTTGCCAATCGCACGGTGGCACAGATCGCCAGCAGGATCGCGAGCCAGCAGGGTGGTCTGCCATTGGCTCAGATGGATGGGATCGCGGCTTTGGACGCGATGAAGCCCTATGAGGTCGGCATCTGGATCGGCACCGAGACCACCGTCGGCCAGGTCATCGACGCTGTGCTGGATAGCGCCAACGCATTCATGACCGACAGCAGGTCTGGAAGAATTCAGTTCGGGTGTCTGCTCGATCCGGCGTCCATGACGCCGGTAACAACCGTCTATGATTGGATGATCCTGGACGAGCAGAACGGCTACACGGTCACCGGGACCAATGACAACGGCATTGGCCTGCGCTTGTCCTCCAATATCGATGGAACAGCGCAGCGCTATGCGGGCAACCAGGATGCCACCTTAGGGCTCCCGGTCTGGCGCGTCCTGGCTCTCTACAACAAGAATTTTACCGTCATGTCGTCCACCGACCTGGCGGGCATCGCTCTGAGTGACGTCGCCTATGCCAAGCTTGAATTCCGCACCTATGTCGCTTCTGACGCGAGCGTCCTGACGCAGCATCGCAAGGCGCCGGAATACACGATCACCACGCTGATCGTCAGCCTGGCCGACGTGACTGTCGAGGCGAATGGGCAGTTAACGCTCAGGAAGCCGCCAAGAAATATCTATGTGACCCCTCTTGATCCAAACCAGACGGATTCTCTGGGGGCGCCTGTGACGGCCAAGCTCGACCTTGGAAAGTGTTTCACGCTGGTCTCGAACCGGTATGGCATGGCCGCGGGAAAAAATCTGTTCGTCATCGGCATCGGTGAGGATTTCGGCTCAAAAACGGCGGCTGCCGTTTCCACCATCTACGCTTGGGGTTGATCCATGAAAAAGCTGTTCCCCGCTGCCCTCCTGGCGGCGCTGTTGGCCTTTGTCTCTCCGGCTTCCGCCACCAATCTCTGCACTCTGTCGATCACCACCGCGTTGACCGGTTCGGCATCAACGGCCGTCAACCTCGGCGTCAAGCCGCAGGCTCTCAGCATCCAGGCCAAGTTCGTCTATGTGGCCAGCGCCGCTACCAGCGCAGATGTCTATGTCGAGACGACCATCGACGGCACCAACTGGATCGACATCGCCAATTTCCATTATACGACCAGCAATGCTCAGCAGTTCGTCAACGTCTCCGGAATGACCGCCGTCACCACGCCAACAAGCTGGACCGACGGCTCGATTGCTTCAAATACGACGCAAGCCGGCGTGCTGGGAACACAGTTCCGATGCAAGACCACAACAGTGGGAACCTATGGCGCGGGAACGACATTCACCATCGACGTGCAGCCGCGGTAATCGGCGATGGCTGCATCCTCAAATGCTCTTTTGGCATTTCCAAATCGGGCAGATATCACGTCATTTTACCAGCCAGTCTTTTTGCAAAACTATGGTGTATGGCAAGACACTGCGCCTCTGACCAATCTGCAAAATCGCTTTTTGGCCTATAAGGCTCGCAGCGTCGATTGCAATCCTGACAATACGCAGTTCGTGATCGACCTTGGTGTCATGCGAATGGTTCAGGTGGTGGTTGTTCCAGTCTGGAATGGCAGCCGAAATGGAACCTATACAGTCAGCACCTTCACAGATTCCGCATTAACCCAGGAAACATCGACGACGACAAATGATGCTTGGCCGGTTGTCTTTCCGTTTGGTTCCCTCGCATGGGAACATGAAAGCTGGCTTGATGGAAAGATGACGCCGGAGCGGGCGGCATATTATCCGCAGCCTCTTCTCGTAGTTCTGCCGGCGGCGGTCAGGTGCAGATATGTCTGGGTCAAAATCAATGAC
>Ga0007882_10001327_pt1 | contig 14424 bp, 14 predicted proteins | sample CryBogCBH12Aug01_FD_71195 | JGI IMG/M metagenome (GOLD analysis project Ga0007882, IMG submission 71195) | Freshwater microbial communities from Crystal Bog, Wisconsin, USA - CBH12Aug09.1 | ecosystem: Environmental > Aquatic > Freshwater > Lake | place: Crystal Bog, Wisconsin, USA | collected... | reverse complement strand
CAGCGTAGTGGTTTTACCAGAACCTGCAACTGCTTGAATTAATGCAGAACCAGTTCCAGATTTAGCCCAATCAAAAATATTTTGTTGATAAACGCTAGGTTGAAAAGCCATAATCGATCTCCGCAGTTGATAATTTATATTATCATCAACTACGAATTTGTCAAACGATTATTTAAACTTCGAGTTCTTCAATCCATTTTTTATCGAAAAGTGGATTATCACCATTAATCAAAAAATTTAGCGACTTCCATAAGAATATTTTCGTTTTTAATCAAACGTTCAACAATTTCTCCTGCGCGATCTGTCATATAAGTAAGAACAACATGACCACGAACGCACCTAATTACCACAAGATAAACATCGTCCCTTGAACGGCAACTGCGTTCACATTGATAAGTAACATATTCATCAACATCAACACCAAACGACGAAAAATCAAAATCATTATCCGCCACAGAAATAGTCCATTTAGTATATCCTGATGCTTCAATAACAGTTGCAAGAAGTTCATCCTTACCAACTATTACACCTTCAACTTGTTGAAGAGCAGGTTGAAGAGCGGACATATCAAACTCCTTGAATGACCTATAAGTGTCATTCAGCTTTACCGACAATTCTTTAGGCATATCAGTACCAACCAAACTTTTCAACAGTCGAATTGCCTGTTCAACATTACTTTTTTGTTTGTTGAATTTCTTAATGTCCATGATTTCGATCTCCTAAAATTTCAATAATTTATGTTATCACAAATTAAAATTATGTCAATGTAAAATTTGACTTTTATATTTGTATATGCTAAATATATAATATTGCAATGCAACATAAGGAGAATAAAATGTTTAGATTTTTTTTGTTATCCATAATTCTCTCCTAAAATTGATTATTCTTTTTTTATATTACTACATACTACATTATTGTCAAGCGGTTTTTAATTTGATTCAAGTAATAAAATTTTGTATAATATAGCAATAATAAATTTAAAAGGAAAATAATGATAAATTCAAATTTAATAAATAAAGTTCATTTAGGAGATTGTATTTCTTTCATGAATACTTTACCAAATGAAAGTATAGATTTAATAGTAACTGATCCACCGTACGGAATGAGTTATGTTATGAATCATATTTCTATTAAGCATGATGCTATAGCTGGCGATGATTTTGAAGATACGAAAATACTACTAGAAAAATATTTTAATGAATGTTTTCGTATTATGAAACCTAATACAGCTATATACAGTTTTTGTTCATGGCACAAGGTTGGATGGTTTCAACAAGAAATGGAAAAACACTTTCAACTTAAAAATTTAATAGTATGGAATAAAAATACGCACGGGGTTGGTGATCTTAAAGGAAGCTATGGTCCGAAACACGAACTGGTTTGGTTTGCACATAAGGGTAGATCATTATTGCGTGGTAATCGTCCAGTTGACGTAATTGACTGCGTCAAAGAAAATAGTATAGAGATTGGTCATCCTTGTCTTACACCAGGTGAATTAGTTTTAACAGATGATGGGTTTAGAATAATTGATGATTTAAAAATTGGCGATTTAGTATATTCAGAAAATGGAAAATTCAATAAAATTACTGAAAAATATTCTTGGCCTTGTAAAGACTATGTATATAAAATTAAAGTTGAGGGAACAAATAAAACAACAACAGCAACAGGCAATCATCCATTTTTTGTTTGGAGATTAGAAAATAAATCTAAATTAGATATGGGGACTGCAAATTGGGTTAATGCTGAAAATATTCAATTAAATGATTATATTCTTACTCCAGTATCAACTTTTTCAGAAATAAACAACGGAAAATCTGATATTTGGTGGTGGACTGCTGGCTTATGGCTTGCCGAAGGAAGTATTCTTTCTAATGAAAAAACAAGAAAAAAACCTAACATATATCCATCATTTTCTTTAAACATTGAGGAAATGGATTTTGTTGAAAAAATAAAACAAGAATTTCCAAATGTTGGTGTTTATCCAAGAAAAGAAATTGGTAGAGAAAATAGTATGGAGGTTGTCATTTTTGAAAAAGATTTAGCTGATCAATTTATAAAACTATGCGGTAGAGCAAAAAACAAAAAAATATCTATTGATGTTTTATCAGCAACAAAAAATCAAAAACAATCTTTTTTAAATGGTTTTATTGCCGGTGATGGATGTATGGTACGAGGAAAATATCAAATAAAAACTTCATCTAAAAAAATAGCAAGTTTATTACCATTATTAGCAGAAAGTATAGGTATGAGGATGAGCGTATATGAATTTGACGACTCGAATAGAAATGTTTTTATAAATGGGAGGAAAATAAAAACAGGAATTTATTATTCTTTGTATTTAGACAAAATAAACTCGAAAAAAAATAAAATTAGATTTATAACTCATAACAACAAATTGTATTCATTAAGAAAAGTTAAAGAAATACAAAAAATTACTTATGACAATATTGTTTATAATATATCTGTTGATGAATCTGAAACTTTTCAAACTTGTGTCGGTATGTCACATAATACACCAAAACCTGTTGATTTATTGAAAATATTTATAGAGGCATCTTCAAATGAAAATGATATTATTTTTGATGGTTTTTCAGGATCTGGATCAACTGGTGTAGCAGCTATTCAATCAAATAGATTATTTATAGGTTCTGAGCTGGAAGAAAAATATCATTCTATAGCTCAAAAAAGAATAGATGATGAAATTTATGCAATGAATAATATGAATAGTCTTTTTGAATTTTAATAAAAAGGAGGCTCTCGCCTCCTTTGAATTCATCCTATTATAAACAATCTTCCTTTATAATTTTTTCCTATATCCTTATCTTGCTGCTGCATATTAGTCATAATAACAATATCATTGGCATCCATCAAAGGATCAGCAACAAGTTTTGAACCTATGTCATTTGTTAATGTTAATTTAATATTATCCACAAATGTAAATATTGTTGTGGTATCATTTATATTAACATCTATATTTGGTCCATAAAAAGATGTGAAATTCATTAATTTCATCTGATGATGTTTATATGTTTCTCTAGAACATACAAATAATACATTTTTCCCTAAACCATCAGATTGATAAAGAGCATATCCTAAAAATTCATTAATATATTCACGTGAATATGCCAATTGATTTTCATCGGTTAAAATATTACCTAGTATCGAGTAATTAAATTTTGATGATTTAATTTTTGCCAAATATGTTTTTATAGGTATCAAATTAGGTCCATTAGCAGAAATATCCTCTACATTTACTGATTTACCCAAATCAAACTTTTTATGAAATTCTTCATCTTTTTTATCGAGAATTTCATTCATTTTCTTTGTTGTATCAATAATTCTTTCTTCCAAAGAATTATTGTCATAGTAAATTGTTTCCATTTCTTGTGTTTGAGGGTTTACTATTATTCCTTTTAATTGTGCAGTTGATGTTTCATCTTCATTTTTTTCGACAGTTTCTATCACGATTTCTTTTGGCATTTTTTTCCCATGAAAAAATACTTTCATTTCATCTACCACTTCTTTTGGCGTTTGCCCAAAAGCATTTTTGGTGAGTTCTTTTATAGTTTTTATTTCTTTGTCATGCATTTTTTGATAAGAATCTCTGGTATCTGGCACCTGATTATCTACACCTGAAACAGTTTTCAACCATTCTAAATCTTTATCTAAATTTTTATCTTCTTCCGATTTTAAAATATCGGGCGTCATATCAGGAACATCTGGTTTTTTAGTAAATCTATGTTCGTTTAATTTTGTTTTTATTCCAGCAGATGTTCTTAATCTATCCAACTCTTCTTCTTCTTGAAGTTTTTGTTTTTCTATTTTTTCGTTAATTACTTGTTTAATACTTTCTACTTGTTTATCTATCTGCTCAAGATATTCCTGATAATTGTCCAAGGTAATATCATCAATATCAACTTCATTTGATTTTAATTTTATTACTTTGTTTGATTTTACACTAATTTTTGGTGCTGATATATTAATGCCTTCACCTGTAAATTCTATTGTTGTTGATCCAGGTGTTTTTTTCTTATCTACTATTTGAATTTTATCTGAAAGTTCTGGAATATTGGCGAAATCGCCATTAATGAAGTTGTATAATTTTGCTGCTATTAAAAATGTATCTTCCAGTGAAAATGGTTTTCCTTCTGGTTGCATATTTTGAGCCATCACAATACAATTATGACGGACTTCGAATGGGGTTTGTATCTGATGATCAGCCATTTTAATCTCCTTTAGTGTGTGTTATGGTTTAATTCTAAGTGTGTGTAAGTATTAAAACCATAGTTATTTATCACGCTAACAGGTAGATGTGTAATTAGTTCCGATTATTTCATAATTATATGTTGAATTTTCTGTTTTGATTATGTGATTAATTTCATCGATGTATATAATTGTTGACGTTCTGATAGTTTCGCCTTCTTCAAATCTTTGGTCACCAAATATTGCACCTCTACATATGTGGTCCAGTACTGGTTTATCAAAAGTTTTAATTAAAGGCATTAACAAACTCCTAAATTAGAGGCTATTTTATTTATAGCCTCTAGTCTAGTGATTGTCAAATGATTTAATCTTCTTTTTCAACTATTTTTTTGGATTTTTTTTCTTCAACTGGATTTTCTTGTGCTGCTTTTGCTGCTTTTTCAGCTGCCATTTCTTTTACCTGTTTCATAACTTCTTCGGGGCTTTGGAAGAACTCGCTTGGTAAGTTTCCATCTTTCAGTGACATTTGTGTTGTAGCGTTAGGATTGCCTTTATAATATTCTTGAACAATGTCTTCACGTTTTTTGACAATTTGACCATTAGAACCAAGAATATCGCCTCTTGCATTCATTTTTGCATTACCGAGTGCAATTACATCTTGATTTTGATTCATCATTTGTTCCATGTCTAAAAGCTGACCGCGACTTGTACGATGTAACACCATTTTACTCTCCTTATAATAATCGTATATTATTATTTATCACAGAATTAAATAGGTTGTTTATTCGTGGAAAAATTCTGTATATGGAATGTTGTATTTTAAACTATCAATGCGATGAATTCCTATTAAATATAAAATATAAGATGCTACGCTCGATCCTCTACCAACCCCCCAAACAATATTATTTTTTCTGAAGGAATCCACCAGGAAAATCATTAAGCGAAGAACATTAATCATATCATGTTTTAAAAATAATTCATATTCTTCAGCTACTCGTTGATATTGTTCTTCGGTTGAACATTTATCAATAATATAATCGAGAACATCTATTTTCATATATTCTTCTGGTATAAACCATTCATCCTGATATTTTTTATCATATTCATGAATACTATCAGTTGGCTCTTTATATTCTTCTAAACTTTGTTTATTATACATCTTCCGAAAATCGTTAAATTTTTTAATATCTTCAGATGGGAATACTTTTAATTTAGATATATCAACGCCATTATACATTAGATCAAAAAGGGATTTATCTATATGTACAATATTTCCATATGTATCTAACATTCTTCCATTATCTAATTCAATTTTCAGGTTCATCAAGTCCACCTTTAATTATTTTTGGTCTAAATTCAGGTCTTATAATTTTTCCTGATTTTGCTTCTGGTTGTGGCATTAAGTGTTCTGTAATAAAATCCATAGAGTAATCTGGTTTATCATCTAAATCAGAATCTTCATCAGGAATGATATCTGTTGTTGAACAATCTCCTCTACACCACCAAGGACTGTCAAAATATGCTCTGTCTCCAATCCATTCTTCCATAGTTGGTAATGCTTCAGCTGCATCGCCCACAAAAAGGAAGGAAATATCGTTATCAATAGGAATTAACTCAACAAAGTTAAACTGCATACCTTCTGGTGCAAAGGCATTCATTTTAGCTTGTAACAAGATTGCAAGGTGATCATCTGTTGGTTCCTGTGGGGTAATAATTGGTATATTGCCTAAAGTACAATCACCATCATCATCAAAAAATACATCATTTGCCCAATCATTATCGACACACCATATTAATCCATCTGAAAATATTTCTTCAAAGAAAAATTTTATTTTAGTTAAGGTGATTTTTATATCCAATGATGAAACTTCATCGCTATCAGGGTCTTGAATGATTTCGCATTTCATTTTAAATGAACAAGGTGTTATTTCGTTATCAAATACTCTTAATGATTTTATATCAAGTGAATATCTTACTATTATTTCACCAATTAATTCTTCATCCATATTATTCCCCTTTTTTTTTAATTATATAATATGAATTTATTTAGTTCAATTATTTTGTGGATTTTTATTTTCTTTGATTGTTTCAGATATTATTTGATCCAGTCTAATCAAAGGATGTTTTTGGATTGCTTTAAGAATTTTTAGTATCAAATCCTTATCACAAGGATCAGCTAAAATAGGATTTAAATGATTAAATACATTGCACTTTAGATCTTCATCACTAAGTACAACATGGTCTCTAATTCTCATTTCACACGACCTCAAAATATAGTGGCTGGCCAGCCATGCTAGATAGTATTTGTTGAGCAGTCAACTATCTCTGCAATTATCATTATAGCATTTATCACTATAATAACAAAATTATTTATCACTACAAAAGCAAAAAGCGGGATTATTCCCGCTTTTTTGAAGAATTTATTTAATTTTACGCAGTTTTCTTAGCTTTTGACATGCGTTCATTCCAACTCAATTGGAAATGTGGAACTTTATCTGTCGACGCAGCATGGTTTGCTTGCGACCAAAGGTTGTTCAAATTTCTTTGAGTCTGCTTTGGATCATTTTCAACAACACATGCACTGTAATAATGGAAATACAATTCGCATGCCTTAGTGTTTTTAGTTTCTTCTTTGAGAAACTTTTCACGCAACGCAACAGCTACCGGATTACGGTCTTTATCACGGGAAATAATATTTTCCTTAAATGCCATTGACTTTAAAACCCATTCTGGATTTGGATTTCGGCGGCGTTCTAAACGCAAAGCATTCAATGTGCTTCTTGCTACACCTGGGACGCCATTACCTGAACTAACTCTTTCTGTTTTTGGCTTGTTACTGCCTTTACCTTTACTCATTTTTTATGATTTCCTCATATGTAAATTTATGATTTTTATATCTTATCAGATTGAAATTTGAATGTCAAGGAAATTGATTTAGTCTAATTTTTTCTTTCTGATCTGATCCATTTCTTTCTGATTTAATTTAATCATATCTGGATCGGTTTCTACACATATAGGTGATTCTTCTTTTGTCATTTTGATAATCATTCTCTCACGCAATTCTTCAGTATAATTTTCAGAAAGCATTTGCAATTGCTGAACCATACTCATATTTCCTTGTTGGTATGCTTGATTCAATCTTTTGGTGATTTCTCCCAATTTTTTATAAATTTCTTCATCACCTGCATTTTCTACTGTATGTGTAGGTAATATTGGATGCAACATTTGATTCTCCTTTTTATTATTTATAATAACATATCATTTAAGGGACGGTAATATATCAATAAATAATCGCATAAGGTGATTAATATGAAAAACAAAATCGTTCTAGAGCATAAAAGATTAAATAATATGTTTGATTCTATGTCATTTTTCATCAAAAATTCACAAAATTCAAATGTTACGAAATGTTCCATTAACCTGATGGCAAAACAATTAAAGGAACATTTCGAATTTGAAGAGAATATTATTTTGAAATATGATAGTATGAATTATCTTTATTTAAAAAATAAGCATGATGAACTTATAAAAGAATTATATGCTATTACTAATAAAGATTCATTTTATGAATTTCTTAAACTAATGGAAATTCATGACAAAGATGTTGACATTCCATTATTTAAAAATATTATCAATAAAAATTAAATTATTCTATTTTCAGAACGCTCTATTGAGAATTTTCCGCCAGGATACCTTGTCTCAAGTTTTTTGATGTTTTTGATCATTATTTCATCCTGTGATACTCCCAATGCCATACAAGCATTTGCTAGATACCAAAAAATATCCCCAAGTTCAGCCTCCATTTTATCTTTAATTTCTTGTGTCATTGGTTTACCATGAAATAATACTTTTTTAAGAATATCTAATATTTCGCCTGACTCCGAATTTAATCCGACCAAAGCTGTAGTTAATCTTGATATCTGATTTGACATGCCAACCAATGCAAATTCATTTTCTAAATCACGAAGTCTATTAAGCCACACTTCATCATTTTTTGATGCTTCGCTTGTTACACCATTAACGAATGTCAAATACTGATCATTTAAACTCTTTGATGGTTTCTGATGAATTTCGTTTTTAATTCTTTCAATATAATTTACAGCATCTTCTGTTGATAAATCATCACCAACATCAATATGAAAAACTCTTCTTTCACCATCTTGTTTAATTGTAATTTCACTCATTATTATCTCCTAAATTTAATTTATAGATAATTATAATGGTTGTAATATACGAATGTCGAAATTTAATTTTGAATATAATAAAATGCTGAACTGTAATACGAAGAATTTGATTGATATTAGGCTATCATTATACTATTTTTACAAAATAAAACATTATTTCCAAATCCATTTGTTCCTGATACTGTCATTACTGGATTTGTAGATGCACCTTGCCAATTGCCATTATCTAATTCGAATAAATATGCTTTTCCCATACCTGAACTACTTGTTGGTGCACCTGCTATTATTGCATTTGCTGTGTCATGAATGTCAACAGACGTACCCACACCATAAATTGTAGTTCCTGTAGTATCAAGAATATTTGGTGTTCCGGTAGATGCAACTTTTAATTGTACTGCTGGGGATGAATATGTTGCATAATAATAAACACTTCCTGATCCATATGCTGTTGCACTTGGTGCACCAATTACAATTCCAGTTGATTTTATTTTTACAGATTGCCCAAATTTTTCATGAGCTGTATTTGACGTCAGTGTTTGTGTAAGAGACCAAGTTGTTCCATTGTTCGTATAAACATATGCATGACTATATCCACTGTTATCTGTTGGGGCGCCAACAACCATTGTTGCTCCATATAAAGAAACACTTGTTCCAAATCCTGATGAACCCGAAGGGGCTGAAATTGTTTGTGATACTGACCAAGTTGTTGTATATTTGTATACATATACTTTTGTACCACCAGGATCACCTACTATTAAAGTTGTTCCATTTAATGCTAATGATGAACCAAATTGTGATGATGTTCCTGGATTTGATATTGTTTGTGTTGTTGGGGCATTACCTGAAGTTGTAGGTAAGGTCGCCACTGGAAATATATAAACTTTACAAGTAGTCGTTGTACCACCAACATCAGAAATAGCATACCATGATGCTGTGCAAGCTATAGCATATCCAAAAAGATGGGAGCTACTTGATGATGTTTCGCTTAACACTATTTCATTACTTGTCCCTGTTGCTGATGTTATATAATAATACACTTTACCTGGAGTAGCTGTTCCTAATGGACCTTTTCCTGGTGCAGTAACAAAAACATGTGTTCCATCCCAAGCTAAACCTTGACCCATAATACCATTATGAGCTGGGGTTGCTGACGGTCCAAATAAATTATATGTAGACAAGTATGTAGATGCCAACTGAACATAAACATTTAATTTATGTTTTAAATGAGTTAATCCCTTAAAACTAATTGTTGGCATTTACAAACCTTATAACGGCGAGGATTGATTGAAACTCGATCCGGATAATAAACATATGCGAGTACCACCCAATATTTGTTTGCTTCCATCATTAGGATCATAATTATATTTAACTTGTCCCCAAGTTCCTGTATATCTTCTATCACTACCATACATTGTAATGTCTGCAGTTTGATACGTTATGAAACATGTTGCTTGTGTAAAAGCAATCAAATCCATTTCTTCAGGATAGATATGTCTATCTGTACATAATCCAAATGGTACTTTAATAACGTGTGTATTATTTGAAAGAATATTTGGATGTGACCAATTAAGATTCAAACCATATAATGTATAATATTGAATGGTTTCTGCTCCATCTATTGTAACAATTCCTGATGTCGAAATTTGTCTTTTTGGTGATGATGCGTTAATATCTCTTTCTCTAACAACAGAAACATTTCCTTCTTGACCTGGTGCTAAACCACCTTCAAAAGACAAAGCAAATATAGGAAGATTACCTAAGAATGGAGGGGATGGAGTAATATTTGGATTTGGTGGATTTTGTGTACCATTAACCAAAACAACAGGGAATATTTGACCCAATGAATTTTGTGGATACTTAATCATTCCTGCTGGTTGTTGGTCAGATGCTGCAGTCGGTAGCACTGGACGTTGTATACATAATAAAACATCACCAGGCGATCCTGATGTTTCTGTTGTTTGTCCTGGTGTTGAATTTATTGTCCATCCTGGATAATCAGAGTTAGATTCATAATTTCTCCACATAGAAAGTGCAAAACCTCTTTGAACTATAGTCATTGCATAATTTATATATGTTTGTCCTGGTGTAGGATTTGTGTTTTCGTCCCATAATTCGACATATGGTACATTATTGGCTAACAATTGATTTGTGATGTATTGATATTGTGTTAATACTCCTGTCGAATGTAATTGTGTACTTGATCCTGATCCTGTAAATAATGATTCAGTTAATTGTGTTGTTGTTCCCCAATAAACTCTAGCTGCATTCAATTGACCATTTCTATCATCTGATAAAAAGAACAATCTCCAATCTTGCGAAATACCATTTCCTTTTGTATCAACTATTCCAAATGTAGCTGCAGTAATTTCGGATGCTTGGGCTTGTAATGCTGCAGTTGTCGGACTTGCTGGTGCATGTGCTGCTAATGTTGGAATTGCATTACATACTAATGGATCAACAAATGATGCAGTCATTAATATATTTGTTATAAATTGTGATCTATTTTGAATGGTAGATGTTTGTGTTGTTTGACAGTCTGTTAAAGGAATAAACCATTGATTTTTAACGTATTGAACCGAAGGTTGTAGTTGTGTAACTACTAATGATCCAGTCGTAAATGTTCCAGTACAAATAACATTATTAATAGTCATTTGTACTGATCCAGATAATGTTGGCGTTGCAGCACCTGTTGGAAGTACAAGGGTTATTGTATTAGCAGATGAATCTAATGCTGATATTGTTGCATTTGCAGGGAAACCATTTACTGTACTGTTTACGTTTGCATTCAAAACATATGGTGTTACGGGGGCAATAAAGTGTCTGATTATTTCATCAAAAATCGCATACGAATTATCTTTAGGATAAGACGAATTGGTATTATTATTATTTATATACACACCAGGAATAGTTTGGGAATGATATAATCCACCTGTAACCGTTCCGCCGCCACCTGTTAATTCTTGTTGAAGTGTTACTGTCATTTTTTTAACTCCATTTAATAATCTATTTTATTTATTTATCATTTAACGAATGATATAAGTATAATTATACATTCTTCCATAATCTGGTTGTTTACCTATGGTCGGTATAGCATACTGTCTTCCAAAAATCAATGGTTGAACATATGGCGTTTTATTGACTGGTACTGAAAAATAATTATATTCTATTCCAATAGATATCGGGGTCATGTTACTAACATTACCGTATGAAAAATTATATTTATTAACCAAACCATAAGTTTTATTAAATGCTGTAATTATATCATGATCAAATTCCTTAATATAATTATTAAAGGACATACCTTGTATACTTATACCATTCTTAAACTGTTGTTGTTTAATTGGTCTAGGAACATATCCAAAAACAATATCGTTATTAAAGAATCCCATTGTATAATTTTTAGAATCTAATACAGTTTTTATTTTCATTGACTCTTTTTTAACAAATGGTGGAGTTTTTATATATGTGACTACTTCAGTATAAAATAAATTTATAGCTGACTGCATAAATGTTTTTGTATTTATTTTTAATGATAATGGATGAAATACATCAGGTGCAACAATATAATATTGTTGTGATGTTATATTGTTTAAACCTTGATAAACAGTATGATGCCCTTTAATATTTTTATTTCCACCAGCAAATGAAAATGGATTTGTGAATCTATTTCCTTGTGTGTCATAAAATAATTGATGCAACATTATATTTTTTGAAATATATCTATTTTTATTTTTTTGAATTCCAAAATATTTTGTAAACAAAGTATGTTCATAATCATTAAAATTATATATATTATTTCCAGTTTTTGATGTTATTTTTGCAACCTTTTTATGATTTTTTGCATCTATATAAACAAATGTATCATATCCATAATCATCATAATAAAAAATATTATTTTGTGTTACTAATCCATTTTTAGCTATGTTATTTTTACTGGTCGAGTAAGGATTTATAAAACGATTGCCTCTTTTATTTAATATTCCTTTATTATTCATAACGATTGATTTTGACAAATAATTTGATATTAAAAATATTCTTGGTGTTTTATTATAATATGTTCCCTTATTCTTTTTAATACCATATTGTGACCATCTTATAGGGTAAGATTTTTGTATAAATGAACTTTTAATATTTAATTTTTCTATAGGAACAAATTTTTCATGGAAATAATAATTTATTTCATTTACATGCTTACTTCCTTTTATTATCAAAGATGATGGTTTGAAATTACTTTCAAAAAAATCATAATCCATTGGAAAAGAGAATCTGGATATTGTGTGATTTTTAGTCTTAAAGAATTTTGGTTTTGTTAATGTTCCTTTATTTGAAAAAATATCATGCTTATAATCTTTTAGATTATTATTAAGTGATCCTGTTTTAACATATGTTGGACTAGCTCCTTGAGCGCTAGAATAAAATGTTGTCACAGATGTATATGGTGGTGTAAAATTTCCAACTGGTGTTAAATTAGGATTTAATAATTCAAATGCCTGATCAGTTAATGAATATCTATAAACAGTATATTCCAAACCACCATTTATCACATCAATATTTGTAATAACCCCGTTATTGACTGTTGCTGTTGCTGTTGCTGAAGTGTTTGTTCCCTCTACTATATGAATGGTTGGATTAGAATATCCGCTACCACCATTTAAAATATTTATTGAAGTAATTGCTCCTTGATTTCCTGATTGTCCAATTAACTGTTTCATTAATGTTGAATTGTGATTAACTATTGCTTCGGCTTTTGCCCCATTTCCTGTTATATCAGTTATAACTATTTTAGGATTAATATAATTACTACCACTATTAGTTACGTTAATTGCCGTTATTACACCATTTTTTATTGTTGGTATTCCTTGTGCGCCTTGACCTGCTGGATCTGATATACTTATATATGTTGAATTTGGTAGATAATTACTTCCACCATCAATAATATCTATACTATGAACTATATTTGCTACTGGAACAGTAATTATTCCTGTTAATGCTGTTGCGGTTGCTCCTTGTCCTGGACCAGATCCATCTGGTTCATCTATAATTGTTATTGATGGTAATGTATATCCTGATCCATGATTCGTTACTGTAATTGATGAGATAGCATTTAATGTCGGACTAGAAACATACCCTGGACCAGTTGTAATAGTTAAGCCAGTAGTATCAAATCCAGTTCCTGTAGGATCACTAATTGTTATTGTAGGATTAGTATAATTATAACCACCATCAATTATTTTAAGTTGTGTTATTGCACCTTGAACTGATATTGTACCGTTTCCAATATCAAATGTTCCTGTTATTGGTGCTCCTGTGCCAGCACCATTTATTGTAAATGTAGGGTTGGTATAGTTCATTCCGCCATTGACCACATTTATTGCTGTTACCCCCTGTACCGGAATTCGTACTGGGACTAGAGTTATTGCCGCAGTTACAGTTGCTGAACCTAATCCTGTAACATTTATTTTTGGATTAGTATATCCAACTCCTTGGGTATTAATTGTAAATCCAGTTAAAACATAATTTGGTACTGGCTGTGCATTTATTAAAAATGTTGACCAATCTGGTATAGAAGCAGTACAACCAGTTCCTGTCCCATTAATTCTTAGTTCTGGATTTGTATATCCAGAACCAACACTTATACATCGAATCATACTAATTGCTTGGTACTGACCAACACCATAATTTCCTGTAGTTGTTTCAAGAACTGCACCTGATCCAGTAGGATCAGAAATAGTGGCGATATTTAAATATGTTCCCGGTGGTCCATATCCAGAACCGCCGCCGTTCGCATGATCTGGTAGTCCTGTAGGAGTCCAAAGTTGTGTTGCTTTAATAGAATAAGTAGTATTTACAGGTAAATTTGTAAATATAGGTGTAATCGTTGCGCCAGTTCCTGTTCCACCTTGATCAACTATAGTTGCATGAACACTCGCCATCGCTGCTGAATTTGATGGGAAACCCATTCCACCAGTAATACTTACGCTATTAATTGCACCTATGCCACCAGGAACATATGGATATATAGTTCCAACCGTTGCAG
>Ga0007882_10001326_pt1 | contig 14429 bp, 10 predicted proteins | sample CryBogCBH12Aug01_FD_71195 | JGI IMG/M metagenome (GOLD analysis project Ga0007882, IMG submission 71195) | Freshwater microbial communities from Crystal Bog, Wisconsin, USA - CBH12Aug09.1 | ecosystem: Environmental > Aquatic > Freshwater > Lake | place: Crystal Bog, Wisconsin, USA | collected... | reverse complement strand
GTCTTCGATGGCCCTTTGCGAGGCCAGCGTCACCTCCTGGCTGCGCAGCTTCAGAACCTCGCCGGTCCCCTGCAACTCGGCGCCGACCCGGCTCGACAGCGACACCAGATCGTTGACGTTCTGGCGCAGGATGTCGGCGATACCCTTGATGCGGGCCATGATCTGTTCGGAGGTGGAATGCAGATGGCGCGACTGCTGCCCCAGCGAAGCCTCGCTGAGCTTGGACTGGGTGGACACCAGATTGACGATATCCGCCAATTCGTCAGCCTGCTTGCGCAAGCTGGTGCGGATCGACTCGGCCTGCCCCGAGGCCTTTTCGGCGCCGCGACCCAGTTCGTCGATATGCTGGCGCAGCGATTCGATCAGTTCGCGCGCCCGCACCGTCATCTGGTCCGAAGCGGCGACCACCGCCCGGCTCTGACCGGAGAACCCTTCGCCGACCTCGCGGATGCGCTGGGAGGCGCGTTCCACCGAGGCGTCGAGTTCGTCGCGGCGTTGCAGGAAAACTTCTCCCACCGTTCCCATTTGCTGGCTGGCATCATCCGAGGCCGACCGCAGCGCGTCGACATGGTTGGCAATCAGTTCGCTGAGTTCGCGGAAGCGGGCCATCGCCTGGTCCGAGGCGTCCGACAGTTCGCGTGTCTGAACCCCCAATCCCTCCTCGACGATCTTGACCCGCGACAGCACCCGTTCGGTGATCTGGTCGAGACCGGTGGCCTGCTGTTCGAGCGATGTGGTGATGCGCGCCGTCTGTTCGGCAAGCCTTAGCGAAGCGACGCCCAATTCGTCGTTCTGGCGGCTGAACAGGCTGTCCAGTGCCTCGCTGCGCTTTTGCAGTTCGCCGGTCACCGCCTCGGCACGGGCGGAGGATTTATCCACCGCGGCCATGATCACCTCGGCCTGCACGCTGACCGTCCGCGCCAGTTCGTCGATCCGTTGCGAGGCGCTGCCGACCGTCTTGCTCAGGGAATCGGTGGCGTGCTGAAGCTGGATATTGGCACTCGTTGCCTGTTCCGCGCCCTTCGCCGCCGCCGCCTCCAGACGGTCCACCTGCTGGCCCATGATCAGACTGAATTCCTTGGCCCGCAAACCGGCTTCGTCAGTGGCGCCGACCAGTTCCTGGGTCGCCCGGCGGACATCGAGAACACGCTCGACGGTGCCGTCGGTGCAGCGCGCCAGGGTATCGACCTCGGTCTTCAGGCTTTCGACGACGCGCAAGGTATCGCCGCCCAATTGCTGGACCAGTTTTTCCATGCCGGCGGTCTGCGCCGCCAGCATCTGGGTCACCTGCTCGGCCCTCGCCGAGGCCTTGTCCGAAGCGGACGCCAGGTCCCGCGCCTGGCGCTCCAGGGAGCCGAGGATGACGGCCAGACGCGTCTCCGCCGAGGCGTCGGGATAGGCGAGGCGATCAAGATAGCGGCGCAGTTCGGTGGCTTCCCGGCGCAGGATGGCGCCCCGGTCGAGAAAGGCGACAATCAGCCAGATGATGGCGAAGGGCAACAGCGCGGCGCCGACCACGCCGCCGAATTCGGACGGCTGCAGTTCAAACAGATTACGCCAGCCGAGGGAGCGTTCCACATAGCGGAAACAGACGGCCAGCCAGACCAGGGTGAATACCGAGGCGCCGCCGTAGACAAGCCGCAACGCCCAGGGGCCGGGCACCACGCCGCCCCACGCGCTGTCGGCGGCCACCGGAGGCAGCGCCGGAGGCGGCGTGGGAGGGGACGACGGCGGCGGCGCGCGTCTGGTCTTAGGTGCTGGCTCGACAGTCATGGTGGTGGGTGCCGTTTGTTCATCGGGCAACAGATCAGTCGACTTTTCGTCAGCCATGGCTTTTCCCATCAGGCAGCATCGTTTGCGACGTTGCCACAAAGGGCGCAGAGGTCAACGCCTTTCTATCACGCGACATTGGGCCGCATTTCCCTTAGCTTCGCGACATATGATGGTGTCGGCGGCGAGGCGGTCCGGCAGACGGTGGCGGCCATGTGCCGGGACTGAGGCCTTGGCCGGTCGCGACGCTTATAGGTTTTGCCTATTTTGTCTTCACGCCAATAAAGGTTCCCCTGCTGTTCACGCGGTAGTAACCATTTTGCATTTCGTGAGCAATGTTTGGCGCCAGATTGTCGTACTGTTCCATGACAAGATCAAAACCAGCCTCATAAATGGCTTGGATCAAATATTCGCGTCTTGGCCAGAAGGACTCTCGGTTATCCCAAGATGACCACCTCGATGCCTCGCGGTTGCTGAACGCAGAGTCATCTTCAAACTCGGCGTACCATCTTCCCGAAAGCCCCTCATTCTCGGTCAGGGGAGAAAGCGAACCGCTGAACGCATATTTGGGATCACCCTCTTCCATTAACGAAAAGTGCGTTTGAAGAATTAACAATTTTTTTGTATATTTAGAGATTGTCGCAAGGAAATCTTTTGGTTTGTCGAGATGGTATAGAAGTCCACAGCAAAACGTAACATCAAACATGCCGTATCTATAAATATTTTTGACATCATCTTTTATAAATTTTAAGTTTGGTAAGTTTATATGTTTTTTTACATAGTTGCATGCGGCAATATTTGCTTCCCTAACATCTATCCCAACAACCTGGAATCCCAAACGGGCGAATTCCGTGGCGTAGCCCCCTTCCAGACATCCGAGGTCGGCAAGGCGAACCGCAGCTCGATTGTCGGGAAACATTACGTCGAGAACCCGCCTCGCTGATACGAACCAGGGATGGGCGTTGATCGGATAACCGATATCAGGCTTGGTAAACCTGCCATCATCAAGCCTGATGTTATGTGCGGTGAAGACAACCTCAGCCAGATCGTCCGCCCTCGGAGTAACAAGTGTCTTACAATTGACAGAGTCCACAGCAAGACATGCAACATCCCCATCTGCATGGTCGTTCATTGTACTTCCCCGAAATAAAAATAATATTTCTGCCGAATTTCAAATTCGCGTCAAGGTAGAAATCCTATGCATGTTAAAAAATATTTTTGGATAATATCCGCCGGCGCAAGGAAAAAACCACTGACCTCTATAATCGCCTTCGCGTTGGAACGGATCGACGGGCGAATCGGGTCCCGTCCGAAATCGGCACGACAGCTTGTAAAGATGGTAAAAGCTCTCATGCTGCCCAAGGCAATGCAGCATTTGCGCATGCCGAGGATCCCCGTGATGATCCCCGGGCTCCGCCGCTAAGCGGCGGAAATAGTGGATTTACACTGTCCGCACACCGGCGGGGACGAAGGTGCCACTGCACCTTTTGAATGACCCAATGCACTATTCAATTAGTTGGTGGGCCGATCCACCTGACGCTTGGGTACCAAGCGTCAGGATCGGACCGTTAGCATCCGGTAAATCGGGGCTGGCGTTTTTCCAGCAGAGCCGCCACGGCTTCCTTGTGATCCTCGGTGGCATGCGCCAACGCCTGCATCGCCGCGGACATTTCCAGCAGCGTGTCGAGACGGACATAGGCCGCTTCCCTCAGCAGGCGCTTGGTCATGCGCACGACGTGGCGCGGGTTGACGGCGATGCGCTCCGCCACCTTCCTGGCTTCGGCCAGCAGGTCATCGTCCGGCACCACCTTGGACACCAGACCGCAGGCCTTGGCCTCATGGGCGTCGATGGGGTCGCCGGTCAGCGCCATTTCGCAGGCTTTGGAGAAACCGACGATCCGCGGCAGCAACCAGGCGCCGCCGTCACCGGGAATCAGGCCGACCTTGACGAAGCTCTCGGCAAAATGGGCGCTTTCGGCGGCGATGCGGATATCGCACATGCAGGCCAGATCACAGCCGGCGCCGATGGCCGGCCCGTTGACGGCGGCGATGACCGGCACTTCGACCCGTTCGAACAGCAGCGGGATGCGCTGGATGCCGCGTTTGTAATTCCGACGGGTCTTGGCCGGCAAGTCGTCGTTCAGTCCGCCGGCCTCGCCCATCTGCTTCAGGTTGCCGCCGGAAGAGAAGGCCGAGCCGGAACCGGTCAGGATCGCCACCCTGATCGACATGTCGCCGTCGATGCGCTCCAGCGCCGCGATCAACGCCTCCATCATATCCGCGTCGGAGATGGGATTGCGCAATTTGGGCCGGTTCAGCGTGAGAGTGACGATACCGTCGGCATTATCGAACAGGACGGGATTGGACATAGCTCAGTGACCTTTGTTTATGCTGGTCTTTCCACTTTGGATGGCATTTCATCCCCTGACGGACGCCACTTTAACCAGATTTAGATCCAACCGAAAGGCGGAAGGACGTGATGATCACAGCCTGACACAGAATGATCGTCGCCTTGCGACAGAAGTTGGGTGCGCCGGCCATCGCCGAATTGGGCCGTCACGCTAACCAAGAGTAAGGAAACCGAGACAAGGAATACGACCTTATGAAGACTTACGCCAACTTGCGCATCGAGTGCGACCATCGGGGGGTGGCGCGGGTGGCGCTTAACCGTCCCGACAAACATAATGCCCTGAACGATCCCTTGATTGAGGATTTGCGCGCTGCGACCGCGGAATTGGCGGTTGACGATAGCGTGCGGGTCATCGTCCTGGCCGCGGCGGGGAAAATGTTTTGCTCCGGCGGCGATCTCGGTTGGCTGAAAGATCAGACCCAGAAAACCGGGCGGCAGGGAATCGCCGAGACGATCAACTTATACCATTTGCTGGGGGAATTGGACCGCCTGGGCAAACCGCTCATAGGACGCGTTCACGGCGATGCGTTCGGCAGTGGCGTTGCCCTCATGGCCGTATGTGACTCCGTCATCGCCGTCGACGGCGCAAAGTTCGCCTTTCCCGAGACGAAGATTGGCTTAATCCCGGCGCTCATCAGCCCTTTCATCGTTCGCCGGATCGGCGAAGGGCGGGCACGACGTTTCTTCATGAGCGGGAAGGTTTTCGACACCAGACAGGCCTTGGACATGGGTCTGGTGTCCGCGATATCGGCGGGCGACCTGGATCAGCTTGTCGCGGCGGAGGTCAATGACTATCTCACCTGCGCCCCAGGCGCGATCGCCGACGCCAAAGCCCTGTGCCTGCGGGTCGCAGAAAGTCCGGACATCGGCGAATGGGCCGTCGGCCGCCTGGCCGAACGATGCGAAACCGCTGAAGCGCGCGAGGGACTCCGTTGCTTCTTTGCCGGAGAACGTCCCCCATGGTCGAAGGCTTGAGAGGCCCTTGCAGGATCAATTCTGCCGGACAAAGTCCTCGAATGCCTGCAGAGACAACGGGCGGCTGAAAAAATAGCCCTGATAGGCATGGCATCCCGACTCTGCCAGGAACTCCCTCTGTTCGGCGGTCTCCACACCCTCGGCGATAACCTCCAGACCCAGGCTCTGGGCCAGGGAAACAATGGCCTTGGCGATGACCGCGTCGTTGGAGTCGTTCAGCACATCGCGCACGAAGGATTGGTCGATTTTCAACTGATCCAGCGGCAGACGCTTCAAATAGGCCAGGGACGAATAACCGGTGCCGAAGTCATCCAGCGAAAAACTGATGCCGCAGCTTTTCAAAGCCATCATCTTGGCGATGGTTCCGGCGACATCGTCCACCAGCATACTCTCCGTCAGTTCCAGTTTAAGCCTCCGCGGATTGACGCCGGTCCGGTTGATCACGCTCAGGACCTGCTCAACGAAATCCACTTGCCGAAACTGACGCACACTGACATTCACCGCCAAAGTGAGGTGGGCCGTTTCCTCCCGCTTCGTCCAAGCGACGATCTGGCTGCAGCCGGTTTCCAGGACACAGTTGCCGATGGCCAGGATCAGGCCGGTTTCCTCGGCCAGCGGAATGAACTCGGCGGGAGACACCAGGCCTCGCTCGGGGTGATGCCACCGGACCAGAGCTTCGGCCCCCGTCAACTGTCCCCGGCCGTTCACCTGCGGCTGGTAGTGAAGAATAATCTGACCGCTCTCTATTCCGCTATGCAAATCAGCTTCTAGAGAAGCACGGGCCCTAATCGCTTTTTGTAATTCAGGATCAAAGAAGCACAAGGTGTTACGACCTGCTGCTTTGGCCTGATACATGGCGATATCGGCCTGCTTCATAAGTTCGTCAATACTCCACTGATGCTCTCCGAACAAGGTTGCACCAATGCTGGCCGGGGCGTGCCATACTTGTGAAGCGAGAACAAAGGGCTGATTGAGGGCGGCCAGGATCTTCCTGCCGACCACTTCGACCTGCGCGGCGGCTTCGCCGGGCGTTTCGCTAAGATCCTCCACCATAACCACAAATTCATCGCCGCCGAACCGGGCAATGGTATCGACATCCCGGACACAGGCGGTGAGCCGCCCGGCGACCTGTTCGAGCAACTCGTCTCCCGCGGCATGCCCGAGGGTGTCATTGAGAACCTTGAAGTTATCCAGATCGATAAACATCAATCCGCCATCCCGATTGTTACGTATGCTGGCCGCCAAAGCATGTCCAAGTCGGTCAAAAAATAGACGGCGGTTCGGCAGTCGGGTAAGCGGATCGAAATAGGCCAGTTCCCTGATCTGGCTTTCCGATTTTTTGTGTTGAGTGATGTCGGTAAATGTCCCCACGTAATGCGAAACGCTTCCAGTCGGCCCTTTAACCGCACTAATGCTTAACCATTCAGGATAGATCTCGCCATTTTTGCGACGGTTCCAGATTTCTCCTTTCCACAGCCCCCGGCTATTGATGCTTTCCCACATCTCCGCGTAAAAGGCATCGCCATGACGACCGGACCTGAGAAGGTTCGTCCTCTGCCCCACCGCATCCTCCGGCGCGTAACCGGTTATTTCGGCAAAGGCCTGGTTAACCTGCAGGATGACCCCCTTGGCGTCGCTGATAATCAGGCCCTCCACCGACTCCAGAGCGGTTGCCGCGACCCGCAACTCGGTCTCGGCCTGCTTGCGTTCGGTAATGTCGCGCCAGATGGCGAGAAGCACTTGCCGCCCGTGGTAAGTTGACGCTGATATCGTTACCTCGGCAGGAAATTGACTGCCATCGGCCCGCATGTGCTCCCACTCGAACCGGTGGATGCCCTTTTCCCTGGCGAGATGGATCATGCGCCGCGCTTTTTCGTAGGATTCCGACCCGTCCGGTTGATGTTTCGGCGAGAGGTCGGAGGGATGGGCAAATAGCAATGCTTCCTTGCTGGCATAGCCCAGCATGGCGACGGCGGCGGCATTGCATTCGACGAACCGGTCATCGTCGAGGATCCAGAACGGATCGGGCAATAAATCAAACAGGCCTCTGAAACGGGCATAATCCTCGGCCTGGCGCTCTGTATTTTGATCGATCTGGGCGAGATCCCGCAGCACCGCAAGGACGGCGAATTGACCGTTGAACGGGTAAGCCGTGGCGTGAACGCCCAGTCCAAATGAGGAGCCATCCAACCGCCGGCCGGTGGTAAGATACTCCTGCGGCGCCGCCTCGCCGCGGGAACGCCTGAGCGTGAAACCGCGGACCCGCTCACACTCCTCGGGAGCGATGATCTCTGCCAGTCCAAGCCCCTCCATAAGTTCGGGAGCCTTGTAGCCGAAAACGCGCGCGCAGGCGTAATTGACCATGACCAGCCTGCCGTTGAGGAGAACGCAGATGGCATCCGCGTCGTCGCGGAACATTCCCTTCAAAACCGGATAAAGGTTCTGTCCTTCCACGGACCAAGGCCTCCATCAAACAATCAAACCTGGGGACGGCCTGCCGCCCGCCCCTGCTGAAGGCAAGCCAACAGCACAGCTCAGGAGAAAAACAAAATCAGAAAAGTAACTAAAGATCCAAGGGAAATTTATTCTGCAGGCTTCTTAAGGTAGCCAAGAGTTGCAGAAATGTAGACATCACTCCCTTCAAGGAAAAACGCCTCCCTGGCAGAGTGGAAGAAAGAATTCATGAGCCGGCGCGCGGGCGATGCCGCTTTGGGGAACCGAGCGGCGCAACAACAGATTAACTAAACGGCTGGGCTATGGATGCGGATTTTCCCATCGGCACCAGCGCCTTGGTGTCCTTGGTGATCTTGGTGCTGAAAAACGTGTTTTCCCGCCGGCGAGGCCTCATCTTCTGACTTGCTCGATGAACTTCTTGGCTTCTTCGCTGAGTTCCTGCACGACCGCCTTAAGGCTGATGACGCTCCAGATCACCCGCACCGTTCCGGCGCTGGTCATCGCCGAGGCCCTGGCGAGTGTGGCGACACTCCCCGTCACATTGGTCGCCTGGGCGGCAACCTCGTCGACATTGCCGGCGATCGCCCGGGTCGCCGCTTCCTGTTGCTGCACGGCTCCGGCAATGGCGGAGGAGGCTTCGTCCAGGGATCGGATGGTATCGACCACCGAGCCGATGCTGCCCGCCATGGCGCGCGTCGATTCCTGGACGGCACTGATTTGTCGGGCGATATCGTCGGTAGCCCTGGCGGTCTGGTTCGCCAGATTCTTGACTTCACCGGCGACGACGGCAAACCCCTTTCCGGCGTCGCCGGCACGCGCCGCCTCGATCGTCGCGTTCAGCGCCAGCAGATTTGTCTGACTGGCAATGTCGTTGATCAACCGCACCACATCGCCGATAGACTTGACGGAATCTGACAATCCTTCCATCCGCTGCACCGTGGCGTTGACTTCATCGACCGCCTGGCGCGACATTTCGCCGGTCCGCGACACCTGCTGGGCAATTTCGTTGACCGATTGAGAAAGCTCGCGCGTGGCCGCCGCCGCCGCCGCCGACTGGTCGGTCGCCACAGCCGCCGCTTCGCCGACATTCAGGGAACAACCGCCACTGTGTTGTGAGCGGTTGGCCATTTTCTCGGCGCTGAAATTGATCGCCTGGCTCGCCTTCTCAACGGCGTCAACCTTGCCGCTGACCGAGTCTTCGAACACCTGGGCAAGGTGATTTAAGGCTTTCGCGCGTTCCTCTGCGGCTTGCCGGCGTTCGTCCTCCTGCGCCTGACGCAGGCGGGCCGCTTCGATGGCGTTGTCCTTGAAGACCTGGACCGCCGCCGCCATGGCGCCGATCTCGTCCCGACGATCCGTTGCGTCGATGCCGACAGAAACGTCTCCCTTCGCCAAACGGGACATGGTTGCCGCGAGGCTGGTGATCGGACGGGAAATGCCGCGGGAAAGAAAATATCCCATGATCAGGGCCAAGCCTAACGTGGCCCAGGCGAGAACCGTCACCGAGGTCGCTATCCGGGACCGTTCGGCGTCGGCCTCCGCCGTGGCGGCGTCGCTGACCTCGCGGATGAGCTTGGCGAAGCCATCGCTTAAGCTGATGATCCGATCGCCCAATGCATCCAAGGCCTGCTTCTCCGCCACCAGCTCGGGCGCATCGGCCGCCAGCTGACGGCGCATCTCGCGGATCTTCAGCGCCTTTGCCTCATATTCGGCGGTCAGGGCTTCGATTTCCTGGGATTTGGCCTTTCTTTGGGGATTGAGGGTTCCCGACGTCGCCCCCGCCTGTTCCTCGCGGGAAAGCTTCAGCGTCGCCACGGCCTGCTGCCAGATTTGCTGATCACCTGATGCCGATGCCCGCAGGACGGCGGTTTGCGCCTGAGCCAGATTTTTTGCCGCGTCCACCGTCAGCATGACGTTGGTGGCGCGCCTTTTCATTGCGAAGGTCGCGTCATCCGCGACCCTTTTTGAATAGCCGCTGAGGGCCGCCACGCCAAGGACCAAACATCCGATCATCGCGAAGACGGCCGGCAATTTCGCCGATATTTTAATTTTCGAAAGCATTTTCAGTCCCGCCCAGCTCAGTTGCCAAAGGATTCTCCAACGTCCTGCAGTAGAATACTCCAGTCGGCAATTTCCAGAAATGACCAAGCTGCGTCGACCGCTTCAAACCGCGGGCAAAATGAAGGAGTCCATGAGAGCCAACTCAGGGTTTTTGCTTGGTCCCGGGCGGGGCATTCAGGGCGAAGGCGCCGGCCACCGCCAGCCATGGCTGCCAGGCCGCCTGCGCCAGATCGACCCAGGCCTCCACGGCCTGGGCCAACAGCGCCGGCCCCGGCAATACGAAGGACTGGGTAAGCATCTGACCGACCGCGTCAAATGACGGCGTCGCCTTCAAGCCGATCAGCAACACTTCGGCCGAACCGTCGGGCACAGCGCGACGGCTGACCATGACGTCCAGGCCCGGAAAATGTGCCGTCACCGAGGTTTCGTCCATTCCACCCGCTCCTGACGGTCATGCCGCCAAATTCCCCTGTTTGAATGATGCATAATATTCCAGCTATTGGCCAGCATATTGGAATGCAAATCAATTTCGCGGATGGCACAGCTGGAAGCTTTCGATTCCTTCGAAGGCGGCGAAGTCACGCGCCAGATTGCCCGAGGAATGAATACCGAGACTGTTCTCGGCGATGGCGAGAAACCGCCATTCGGCCTTGCCGTCCTGGTGGGAAATAACCACCGTATCCTGGCTGATGCGATAGCCGTAGCGGGCCGTCGCCTCCCCCAGGAAGTGCTCGATGCCGACGGCGCGCTCGTTGAAAGAGATGGTGACGGTGATCGCCGGTCGCGACGGCAACCATTTTTCCAGACGCAGCATCCACCACATGCAGGCCGCCGACAGCAGGGTGACCAGGATCGCCGCCCCGTAAAAGCCGACCCCCACCATGATGCCGATGGCCGAGGCCGTCCAGATGGAGGCCGCGGTGGTCAGGCCGCTGATGTTGAATCCCTCCTTGACGATGACGCCCGCCCCCAGGAAGCCGATGCCGGTGACGATGCCCTGGATGATGCGGGTCGGGTCGGGCGAAATGTGGGCCGCCCCCTGACCGGCATACCAGAAGGCCGGATAGCCGGCGATAACGGTCAGCGCCGCCGAGGCCATGCAGACCAGACCATAGGTTCGCATGCCGGCGGCGCGGCCATGATAGCTGCGCTCGTAACCGACGATCAGGCCCAATAGAAGGGCGCCGAGGATGTTTAAAAACACCAGGATATTGGTGGAAATTTCCTGCGCCGACCAATAGGCCAACAAGGAGTCTGCGGCAATTGGGTTCATGCCACAGAAGATAGCATGGCCGAAGGCAAAGGTAACGGCTTGGCTATTGGCCAAAGGTGGAAAACTGTATTATCGTTTTGCAACTTATAACCGACAATTCAGGGGAGCGAGCCATGGCGCGGGCAGGACGAGGCTCAAAGACAGCCTGCGCCTCAAGCGAGGAGGTGCGCACCGGGCTGAGCATCGAGTCGCTGCGGCATGCGTTTCTCGACAATCTGTTCTTCGTTCAGGGCCGGTTCCTCGAAGTGGCCTCGCCCGACGATCGCTACAAGGCCCTGGCCTTCACCATCCGCGACCGCATCCTGCAGCGCTGGGTGGCGACGGTGCAGACCTATCGCGAAACCAATTGCCGCACCGTCGCCTATCTGTCGGCGGAATACCTGCCGGGTCCCTTTCTCGCCAACAACCTGCTCAGTCTCGACGTGACCGAGCAGACCCGCGCCGCCCTCGACCCGCTGGGGGTCGACCTGGAAGAACTGATCGCCCATGAACCGGAACCCGGCCTGGGCAACGGCGGCCTGGGCCGGCTGGCCGCCTGTTTCATGGACTCGCTGGCGGCCCTGCAGATCCCGGCGGTCGGCTACGGCATCCGCTATCATTTCGGCATCTTCACCCAGACCATCCGCGACGGCTGGCAGGTCGAGGCCACCGACAACTGGCTGCGCTACGGCAATCCCTGGGAAGTCCGCCGTCCCAACGTCGCCTACGAGGTCAAGATGGGCGGCCGCACCGAACACCGCAAGGACGACCGCGGCCAGTTGCGGGTGGAGTGGGTGCCCCATGAGACGGTGCGCGGCGTGGCCATCGACACGCCGATCCTCGGCTATGGCGTCAACACCGTCAACCTGCTCCGCCTGTGGGCGGCGGAAGCCACCGAGGGGTTCGACTTCCACGCCTTCAACGAAGGCGATTATTACGGCGCGGTGGTCCGCGAGGTGCGCACCGAGACCATCAGCAAAGTCCTCTATCCCAATGATGAACCCGAGGTCGGCAAACGCCTGCGCTTGCTGCAACAGCATTTCTTCGTCTCCTGTTCGCTGCAGGACATGATCCGCATCCATCTGTCCACCGGCCGCCCGATCGAATATTTCCACGAAAAATACGCCGTTCAATTGAACGACACCCATCCGGCCATCGCGGTGGCCGAACTGATGCGCCTGCTGATCGACGACCATCGCCTGAATTGGGATACCGCCTGGGGCGTCACCACCCGGGTGTTCGCCTACACCAACCACACGCTGCTGCCCGAGGCCCTGGAAAAATGGCCGGTGCCGCTGTTCGGCAGCCTGCTGCCGCGGCATCTGGAGATCGTTTACGAGATCAACGCCCGCTTCCTCGATCAGGTGCGCCTGCGTTTCCCACTCGACCCCGAGCGGGTAACGCGGCTGTCGATCATCGACGAAAGCGGACCGCGCTATGTGCGCATGGCCCATCTCGCCTGTGTCGGCAGCATCGCCGTCAACGGCGTCGCCGCCCTGCACAGCCGCCTGTTGAAGGAAACGGTGCTGAAGGACTTCTTCGAGCTATGGCCGGACAAGTTCAACAACAAGACCAACGGCATCACGCCGCGCCGCTTCGTCATTCTCAGCAATCCCGGGCTGGCCGGCCTGCTGGACCGCCGCATCGGCAAGGCCTGGCGGGGAGACCTGACGCATTTGAAGGCGCTGGAGAGCCTGGCCGGAGACGACGCCTTCCAGCAGGAGTGGCGCCGCGTCAAGCTGGACCGCAAGACGGCGCTGGCCGCCCGCCTGAAAGAATGGCTGGATCTCGATGTCGACCCGCACAGCCTGTTCGACATTCAGGCCAAGCGGATCCACGAATACAAGCGCCAGCATCTGATGGTCATGCATATCATCGCGCTCTACAACCGCATCAAGCGCGATCCGCGGGCCGACATCCAGCCCCGCACCTTCATCTTCGGCGGCAAGGCGGCCCCCGGCTACGCCATGGCCAAGCTGATCGTCAAGCTGATCCATGCGGTCGGCGAGGTGGTCAACCGCGACCCCGATGTGGCGGGCCGGCTGAAAGTCGCCTTCGTGCCCAATTACAGCGTCAAGATCGCCCAATGGGTCTACCCGGCGGCCGATCTTTCCGAACAGATCTCCACCGCCGGCAAGGAGGCCTCCGGCACCGGCAATATGAAATTCTCGATGAACGGGGCCCTGACCATCGGCACGCTTGACGGCGCCAATGTGGAAATCCGCGAGGAGGTCGGCGCCGAAAATTTCTTCCTCTTCGGGCTCGACACCGAGGAAGTCGCCGCCACCCTGGCCGCCGGCTATCGGCCGCGCGATCTCTACGAGGCCAACGACGACATCCGGGCGGTCATCGATATGATCGACAACGGCCTGTTCTCGCGCGGCGATCGCGATATGTTCCGCCCGCTGGTCGACCATCTGCTCAACTGGGACAGCTATCTGCTGCTGGCCGACTTCCCCTATTACCTGCACTGCCAGGACCTGGTCAGCCAGACCTATCGCGACCAGCCGCGATGGACCGAAATGTCCATTCTCAACGTCGCCCGCATGGGCAAGTTCTCGTCGGACCGCACCATCGGCGAATACTGCCGCGATATCTGGAAGGCCAAGCCGGTCAAGGTCACCCTGCCCTGAGCGGGGCTTTCACAGGGAGGATGGAGTGAATACCCGGGAAGACGCCATCCGGCACCTCAATCGCCAGCGCGAGGCGGTGCTTTTTTCCCTTCTGTGGTCGCAGACCACCGATCTGTTCGCCGAGCGGATCGACCCGGCGCTGCGCCCCGACCTCGACCGGTTGCGGAGCTCGTCCCCGGATGGGGTCAAGGTGCCGGTGGACGCCATCGCGCCGGACGGCGACGGCTGGCGGGTGACCCTCGACGCCGCCCTGGGAGAAGAGCTGTTTTTGCCGGGCGCCGCCCTCGGCCGGATCACGCGAACCATCGGCGGCGGCCTGTGCAACCTCGCCCATGACCTCAAGACCCTGCTGCCGGCCTTTGGCGGCACGGCCCGGATACCGCCCATCGAATATCTCTCCTGGCAGGATACCGCGGCTGATTTCGGCGCCGTCGGCGTTCCCGGTCGCTCGCGGACCTCGCTGATCCTCCATGACGACGGCTTCGACAAGCTGATCCTGACCGAGAAGGGCCCCAGCTGGGACGCCGCGACGGTCGATCCGGCGGCGATCGAGCGGGATTTCTATGCCGGGCGCAACGGTTTCATTTTCATCGGCCAGGAACCCGTCCATTCGACGAAATTCGACCTGATACGCCGCGCCAAGCTGGGCAATCCGTCGCTCAAGGTGTTCTGGCTGGTGGGCGGCAATCAGCTGAAGCAGCTCTATCCGGAATATCGCGACTTCATGGCGGTGGTCGACGTGGTCAGCTTCAATCTTGCCGAGGCCACCGGCTTCTTCGGCTTCGAGCCGCTGCGCCACCGCCACCGCCATGCCTCTGAACTGCGCAAGATGGTGGCCCGCGAGATCAGCCGGCGCACTCTTGATCTCGGTGCC
>Ga0007882_10001322_pt1 | contig 14457 bp, 12 predicted proteins | sample CryBogCBH12Aug01_FD_71195 | JGI IMG/M metagenome (GOLD analysis project Ga0007882, IMG submission 71195) | Freshwater microbial communities from Crystal Bog, Wisconsin, USA - CBH12Aug09.1 | ecosystem: Environmental > Aquatic > Freshwater > Lake | place: Crystal Bog, Wisconsin, USA | collected... | reverse complement strand
TCGTTCATTTCTGAAAAAAGCTAGTTTAGGTGCGGTCGCTGGTACCGCCACCGTTGCGGCACCGGTTTTTGCGCAAGATGCGCCTACGCTTAACTGGCGGTTAGCGTCGAGTTTCCCCAAGGTGCTCGACACGCTGTTCGGTGCTTCTGAGCAATTTGCCAAGCAGATCAGCGACATGAGCGGCGGCAAGTTCAACATCAGAACCTTTCCCGCTGGTGAGATAGTCCCCCCTCTCGCGGTGCTGGATGCGGTTCAAAAGAACACCATCGAGATGGGCCATAGCCCCGCTTACTATTACTTTGGCAAAGACCCTATCTTGTGTTTTGACACCGCAGTGCCATTTGGGCTGAACGCACGCCAGATGAATGGCTGGATGTATGACGGTGATGGCATGAAGTTGATGAGAGACGTGTTTAAAGCCTATGACGTCGTCAACTTTCCCATGGGTAACACGGGTTGTCAGATGGGCGGCTGGTTTCGCAATGAAATTAAAACTGTCGCTGATCTGAAGGGTTTGAAATTCCGCACGGCTGGATTCGCTGGTGAAGTGTTGTCCCGCTTAGGGGTGGTACCGCAACAGTTGGCGGCCGGTGATATTTATCCGGCGCTTGAGAAAGGCACGCTTGACGCGGTTGAGTTTGTCGGCCCCTACGATGATCAGAAGTTCGGCTTCGCGAAGGTAGCAAAGCACTATTACTACCCTGGCTGGTGGGAGGGTGGTGCCCAGGTTTCTCTCTACGTTAATGCGGCTGAGTATCAAAAGTTGCCGGAGAGCTACAAAGCGATGATCGATGTTGCGGCTCGTTCTACAAACGTTACCTTGCTTGCTCGCTACGATAATCGCAATGCTGCCGCTTTGAAGAATCTGATTGGCCAGGGCGCGGTGATACATCAGTTTCCGCGGCCGGTACTTGAAGCGTCGTGGGATGCGGCCAATCTGGTTTACGCCGAAATGTCCGCCAAAGATCCAAAGTTCAAGGCTGTGCACGACAACTATATGGGTTACCGCGATGCACAGGTGCCATGGTTCCGCGTAGCGGAAGGTTCCTATGACGGCTTTGTCAGCTCAATGCTGCAAAAGAAGAAATAACAATCTGTGCGTTTTACTTAGTAAAAGAGTGTTAAAAACCAGTTTTTGATGTTTTTTGATCGTTTTTTTACTCAAGATGGGCTTTTGGATTTCACAAAAGCCCATTTTTTATTGTAGAATCAAAGGCTTTCCTCAATTCGTAGTTGTAATGTCTTGGGTAGTTGTGCAACCAATCCTGCACGGGCGGCTTATAACGCTTTGGCAAGGTTGCACCAAATGACGTTGTCGATTGAGGGCTTGCCGGGATGGTCCCGTCAGGTTTTTACTTAGGATCCAATCATGAAGACATTTGTGGCCAAGCCGCATGAAGTCACGCGTGACTGGTATGTGATAGACGCCAAGGGCAAAGTCCTAGGTCGTGTGGCCAGCGAAGTCGCACGCCGTTTGCGCGGTAAACACAAACCAGAATTCACACCTCACGTTGATACGGGCGATTACATCGTCATCATCAACGCGGCAGACATTGTTGTCACCGGTAACAAGACGACGGACAAAAAGTACTACCGTCATACGACTTACCCAGGTGGTATTCGCGAAACCAATTTCGCCAAGCTGCAAGAGCGTTTTCCAGGTCGCGCCATCCAGAAAGCCGTCAAGGGCATGTTGCCTAAAGGCCCACTGGGTTACGCGATGATCAAAAAGCTGAAGGTCTATGCGGGTGCCGAGCATCCTCATTCTGCCCAACAGCCACAGAACCTAGAATTTTAAGGATAGGCCATGATCGGTAATTGGAATTACGGAACAGGCCGCCGCAAAACTTCGGTGGCTCGTGTGTTCATGAAAAAAGGCGAAGGCAAAATCGTCGTTAACGGTAAAGTCGTTGACGAATATTTCGCACGTGAAACTGGTCGGATGGTCGTCCGTCAGCCACTTGAGCTGACTGGCCATTTGGCTTCGTTTGATTTCCATATCAATGTGCATGGCGGCGGCGAAAGCGGCCAAGCCGGCGCAGTGCGTCACGGTATTACCCGCGCACTCATTGATTACGATGCAACGTTGAAGCCAGCCCTGTCCAAAGCAGGCTTGGTGACTCGTGATGCTCGTGAAGTCGAACGTAAAAAAGTCGGTTTCCGCAAGGCGCGTCGTCGCAAACAGTTCAGCAAGCGTTAAACTATTGGTGGCAATCAAGACCACTGGTTTTTCTCAGTTGTACAAAAAGGCCGCGCAAGCGGCTTTTTTCATCAGGATCTTACCTGGCAAGTCGTTTTAATCAGGAGCCCGAACGATGTCGCAATCCTCAGCTAGTCCGATCAAAGTAGGTATTGTGGGCGGTACCGGTTATACCGGCGTCGAGCTGCTACGCATGTTATGCCAACACCCCACTGTCAAGCTGACCTGTATTACCTCGCGCACAGAAGACGGAATGCCTGTGGCAGAGATGTTTCCTAGTTTGCGCGGCCGCGTTGACCTTGCGTTCTCGGCACCTGAAAAAGCTGATCTCGCAAGCTGTGATGTCGTTTTCTTTGCAACACCGCACGGTGTTGCCATGGCCCAGGCAAAAGCCTTATTGGCGGCAGGCGTCAAAGTGATTGATCTGGCTGCAGACTTTCGTTTGCAAGACATTAAAGTGTTCGAGCAGTGGTACAAAATCCCTCACGCTTGTCCTGATGTGCTGGCCGAGTCGGTTTATGGCTTGGTTGAAATTAACCGTGCTGCAATCGCCAAGGCACGGGTGATTGGTAACCCAGGGTGCTATCCGACGACCGCTTTGCTGGGTTTGTCTCCTTTGCTGGGTGGCAAACCAATGATTGATCTCAACGATATCGTGATCGATGCCAAGTCTGGTGTAAGTGGCGCGGGCCGTAAAGCTGAAGTTAGCAATTTACTGTCTGAGGCGGCCGATAATTTCAAAGCCTACGGTGTTGCGGGCCATCGCCACAAGCCTGAGATCAAAGAGCAATTGGATCGAATGGCTGGGGCGCCTGTCGGCTTGACCTTTATCCCGCACCTGTTGCCCATGATTCGCGGCATGTTCAGCACGATCTACGCAAATATTTTGCCTGACGCGCTCGATGTGGATTATCAGAAATTATTCGAAGATCACTACCGTGGCGAGCCGTTTGTCGATGTCATGCCTGCTGGAAGTATGCCCGAGACGCGCTCGGTTCGGGCGTCCAACACGCTGCGGATCGCTATCCATCGCCCGGGTAAGGGTAATAAGCTGATTATTCTGGTGGTTCAGGATAATCTGGTGAAAGGTGCAGCAGGCCAGGCGATTCAGAATATGAACTTGATGTTCGGCTTACCCGAGACTGCAGGCTTGAGTCAGGTCGCGATTTCGCCGTAAGTTCTTAATTTGCTGTATAGTTGAGCATATTAGTCGGATATTACTTTTACAGTGATATCCGACTGACGTTGAATTTTTTTCAGTCTGTCGTATCGCAAGTCGCCTCAAAGAGGCTGGAGTCCGCCATGAACACCATCACTGAAACCGTCAATCTGCAAACCCCACCGCCAGCAATCATCTTCACTGACTCTGCTGCAGAAAAAGTGAAAGATCTGCTGATTGAAGAGGGCAATGCGAACTTGAAGCTTCGCGTCTTCGTGCAAGGCGGTGGTTGCTCAGGGTTCCAATACGGTTTCACTTTCGACGAAGACGTCGCTGATGATGACACCACGCTTGAGAAAAACGGCGTCGCTCTCCTTGTTGACCCAATGAGCTTTCAGTACTTGGTCGGCGCAGAGATTGATTACAAAGAAGATATCGAAGGCGCTCAGTTTGTCATTCGTAATCCAAATGCCACAACCACTTGTGGTTGCGGTTCGTCGTTCTCGGTCTAATTAGCCGGCTTTCCAGGTGGCGCCTAGTATGCGCGCCCCCTTTGCACCAGTCACGGCCGGATTGCTGGCTTTAACGTTGTGTTGATTGGCCCAGGCTAACCACGCAAACGCCAGCGCTTCAACATCCTGGGATGAGATCCCGTGGTCATCTGTTGCGGTTACCGGGCGATTGAGCAGGTTGCTCAGTTCTCGCATGAGTGATGAGTTCTGAGCACCCCCTCCACATACAAGTACATCTTTGGCATGACTTGCGTAGCGCGTGATAGCTTGCGTAACCGTGTGTGCGGTCAGCGCCCGCAGAGTTGCTTGCACGTTTTGAGGTGTATCGGGAAAACCGCTGAGTCGCTTGTCCAACCAGTCAGCGTGAAACAGATCTCGCCCGGTAGATTTGGGGGCGGGAAGTTCAAACCAGGGTTCTGAGTTGATAAAGAATTCAAGCAGCGCGGTGTTGACGATGCCACCGCCGCCCCATTGACCAAGATGATCGTAAGCTTGCCCAGTATGGCGTTCACACCAGAGATCCATTAAGACGTTTGCTGGGCCAGTATCGAAGCCAAGCAAAGGCTGGTTGGCGTCGAGCACTGTGATGTTTGCAATACCCCCAAGATTGAGTACGACTCGAGGCTCGTTACCCATGAAGACGTGCTGGTGAAACATGGGTACAAGCGGCGCGCCCTGTCCACCGGCCGCGACGTCTCGGCTTCTGAAATCTGCCACTACGTCGATCTCAGTCAGCTCGGCTAGCAAAGCGGGTGAATTTAATTGAACGGTATAGCCAGCATTAGGCTGATGCCTGACAGTTTGACCGTGTGCACCAATTGCACTGATATCTTTTGTCGTAAGGCCAGCCGCGAAGATGGCCTGCTTAGTGACTTTTGCGTAGAGATGAGCCAGCACTTGACTGGCGATTGAGGCTCGTGCCAATTCATCTACACCGCTACTGTTTAGTGCGAGCAGTTCTTGCCGCAAGTCAGGTGTGAAATGCTCTGACGCGCGAGCAAGCAATCTGGGTGTGCCGTACTGGTCGAACTCTGCGACGACTGCATCAACGCCATCAAGGCTTGTACCAGACATGAGGCCGACGTAGATTTGGCCCGTCATGCCTATTGCTGAGCGATGCTCGCGGATTCTTCAGCTGCAGCTGGTTGAAACTTTGCCAATACTTCAAGCTGTTGCTTGAGTGGCGCGATCGCTTTGGCAAATTCTGGCAGGTGCTGGGCTTCGATCGGAGCGGATTCGGGTAGGGCCACGGTGAGTGGATCTACTGGCTTGTCATTGATGCGGAACTCGTAGTGCAGGTGCGAACCGGTTGACCAGCCGGTTGAGCCAACGTAACCAATGGTTTGCCCCTGCACAACTCTTGATCCTTTAACCAGATCGGGCGCGAAACCAGATTGATGACCGTACACCACGGTAATGTTGCCCGGATGGCGCAAGATGACAACATTGCCGTAGCCGTTTTGCCAACCGATAAAGTCGACGATGCCATCTGCAGTTGCCTGGATAGGCGTACCAGTAGGTGCAGCGTAATCAACACCAGCGTGGCCAGACCAAGAACCCAATATCGGGTCTCTTCTCGTACCGAAGGTTGAACTGATCCGGGAAAACTTCAGCGCGTTGCGCAAAAAAGTGCCGCGTAGCGTCTCACCGTCGAGGCTGTAGTAGCCCCCGGATTTATTGTCATCGGCATTAAACCAGACGGCGCTATAGGACTTGCCTTGATTAATGAATTGCAGAGCCAGCACGCGACCGGTGCCGACACTGCGACCCTCGTGAGACCGAGTCTCGTATACGACTCTGAATTGATCACCCTTGCGCAAGCCCCGCAAAAAATCGATCTTGCTGCCGAGAATATCCGCCATCTGGCTCGTGATGCCGTCGGGTATGTTAGCCACGTCTGTTGCGCTAAACAGAGACCGGGTGATTGTGCCCAAACCCACTTCGATATGGGTTTCAGTCTGTTCTTCGATCTCATTGAAGGTAAAGCTGCCGTCGACGGACTTTACTTCGAGCATTTTTGCGATGACTCGGCCGTTGGCTTCAGTGCCGGGAGTGTGTATATATCGCAGCCACAAAAAGTCACCATCTTGCGTGGTGGCTGCCAGGACTGTTCTGCCCGGACGTAGCTTGTATATCGACCGCGCGTGACTATCGCTAGTGATCGCTGTCAGCAGGCGAGTATCAGTAAGTTTGAGTCGCTTCAGTACTGATGCCACCGTGTCACCGGGCTGGATGTGCGTTTCAGTAATGAAGGGCGCGTCGGCGCCGAGAGTAGCTTCTGTGCGAGCCAGAGCCTCGTCGGGGATTGCGACTACATCCTGAAGAACCACTTGCTCGGGTGGTGGCAGATCGGTGGCACTTGGCACGACCATCCCGAAAGCCCCAACACCAACAAAGAGAAGAACGATAGAGCAGACTGCAAAACTGTACATGAGACGGCCACCAACTGTGTTGGGGGCCTTAATGAGGGGTGAGCGCAGCGCTGACAGCGCACGCTTCAATACCTGGGGTACTTTGACTATCAAAAGAAAAATCCATTTATCAGGCTGACTACGCCCGAATTGCGTTGTTGTTTGGTTGGCGCGTCGACGTCAGAATGCGTATGATTCGTCTGCGTGGGGAAAGTTGCAGTCCATTGTCGACCAGCTCGAAGCCGAAAGTTTAGCCGATTTTGTGCGCCGCATCAGTATTAGATTAGTAATAATTCGTAAATAGCAGTCAAATTCTGTTAAATATCATTTAATTTACATCATGTCACAGTCAAAATACGAAATTACACCCTCGGTTGAGGCAAGCATGCGGGTCGCCTTGCGCGGTTGTGATGAGTTGCTGGTTCAGTCCGAGTTTCTGCAGAAGCTGGCCCGTAGCGAGGCGACCGGCGTACCTTTACGGATCAAGCTGGGTTTAGACCCGACTGCACCCGATATTCACCTGGGGCACACGGTCGTTTTGAACAAAATGCGGCAACTGCAAGACCTCGGACATACCGTTATCTTTTTGATTGGCGACTTCACTTCGATGATTGGCGATCCTTCCGGTCGCAATTCAACCAGACCTCCTTTGACGCGCGAGCAGATCGAAGCCAACGCTAATACCTATTATGCGCAGGCTAGCCTGGTGCTGGATCCGCAAAAAACCGAAATCAGATACAACTCAGAATGGTCTGATCCGCTGGGTGCGCGGGGCATGATCCAGTTGGCGTCCCGCTACACCGTCGCCCGCATGATGGAGCGCGATGATTTCACAAAGCGATATAAAGCCGGTGAGCCTATCTCTGTGCATGAATTTTTATATCCTTTAATGCAGGGCTACGACTCGGTTGCTTTGAAGTCTGATCTTGAGCTGGGTGGTACAGACCAGAAGTTCAACCTGCTGGTGGGCCGTGAGCTTCAGCGGGAGTATGGACAGGAGCCGCAATGCATCCTGACAATGCCTCTGCTTGAGGGGACGGATGGCGTTGACAAGATGTCAAAGTCCAAGAATAACTATATCGGTATTAGTGAAGCGCCCGAGTCAATGTTTGGCAAGCTCATGTCGATTTCTGATTCCTTGATGTGGAAGTACTTCGAACTACTGTCGTTTCGTAGCCTTGACGACATCGCTGCCCTGAAAGCCGAGATCGACGCTGGACGCAACCCACGGGATGCGAAAGTCATGCTGGGTCAGGAAATCGTAGCAAGATTTCATTCGTCAAGCGCGGCTGAAGGTGCCTTAGCGGCGTTCGAAGCGCGCTTTCGTGATGGAGCCGTGCCTGAGGACATGCCCGAGGTAACAGTGGCCGGTGCGCCAATCGGCATTCTTAAGGTACTGCGCGAAGCCAACCTGGTTGCTTCAGGGGCCGAGGCTCAGCGCAATATTGAGCAGGGCGGCGTTCGCATCAACGGAGCTAAAGTTGAAGACAAAGGTCTCCAACTGGCTGCTGGTACCTATGTCATGCAAGTTGGCAAGCGCAAGTTTGCCCGAGTCACCGTTGTCTGACCTAACGATCGTCTAACCGAGGTGGCCGCCTGAAGGGGCGGTACACTATTACACCCGAATCTCTTTGCCAGGAAACCCCATGTTTGACCGTAGCCTTACCCTTGATCGCGTTGACCCCGAAGTATGGGCTGCAGTCCAGAAAGAAGACCAGCGTCAAGAGCAGCATATTGAACTGATTGCCTCTGAGAACTACGCCAGCCCTGCCGTGATGCAGGCGCAAGGTACTCAGATGACCAATAAGTATGCGGAAGGCTATCCGGGTAAGCGTTATTACGGCGGTTGCGAGTACGTCGATATCGTCGAGCAGCTGGCTATTGATCGTCTCAAGGATCTGTTTGGCGCTGAGGCTGCCAACGTGCAAGCTAATTCTGGTTCGCAAGCCAATCAGGCGGTTTACCAGGCTTTCTTGAAACCTGGCGATTCAGTGCTTGCGATGAGCCTGGCAGAGGGTGGCCACCTGACACATGGTGCCTCGGTCAACTCATCAGGCAAGTTATACAGCTTTCACCACTATGGTCTGGATGCGGACGAGGTGCTTAATTACGACCAGGTCGAAGAGCTCGCTCGCTTGCACAAGCCCAAGATTCTTGTTGCTGGCGCGTCCGCATATTCTTTGCGTATCGATTTCGAGCGCATGGCGCGAATTGCAAAAGATAACGGTGCACTCTTGATGGTCGATGTGGCGCACTATTCTGGACTGGTAGCTGGTGGTGCGTATCCCAACCCTGTCCCGTTTGCGGATATCGTGACCTCAACCACACACAAGTCATTGCGTGGCCCACGCGGTGGCATCATCATGATGAAAGCTGAGCACGAGAAAGCAATTAATTCGGCAATCTTCCCCGGCATTCAAGGTGGGCCGCTGATGCACGTGATTGCAGCGAAGGCAGTTGCTTTCAAAGAAGCGCTGACCCCTGAGTTCAAAACTTATGCCGCTCAAATCGTCAAGAATGCAGATGTATTGGCTAAAACATTAGTCTCGCGTGGTTTACGCATCGTATCTGGTCGTACCGAGAGCCATGTGATGCTGGTTGATCTCAGATCGAAAGGGATCAACGGCAAGGAGGCCGAGGCGGTATTGGGCCAAGCGCACATCACCTGCAATAAAAACGCTATCCCCAATGACCCTGAAAAGCCTTTCGTCACGAGCGGCATTCGACTTGGTACCCCAGCGATGACGACGCGCGGTTTCAAAGAAGCCGAGGCAGAGTTAACGGCGCATCTGATCGCTGACGTGCTGGATAATCCAAGGGACGAGGCGAATATTGCCTCGGTGCGCGCACGCGTTAATGCCTTGACGTCGACTTTTCCGGTCTACCGTTAATCAATTGGCATGAAGTGTCCTTTCTGCGGTTTTGCCGATACTCAAGTCGTTGATTCGCGAGCAAGCGATGATGGCGACTTTATCAGGCGCCGCAGAAAGTGCTCATCTTGCGACCGTCGCTTTACAACATACGAAAGACCCGAGCTCGCCATGCCATACGTCGTCAAGCGTAATGGCAGTCGTCACGATTACGACTCAACCAAGTTGAGGGCCAGTTTGGCTTTGGCGCTGCGCAAACGGCCTGTCAGCGCCGTCGCGGTGGATGCGACAGTCATGCGGATTGAAGACAAGTTGTTGACCAGCGGTGAGCGTGAGGTCACAACCGCCCATCTTGGTGAGCTTGTCATGGCGGAGTTGAAAAAAATCGACAAAGTCGCCTATGTGCGATTTGCTTCGGTCTATAAGAGCTTCGAAGATATTGGTGAGTTCGTCGAAGCGATCCGCGAAATGCAAGTGCCGACGACCAAAGCCAAAAAAAGTCGTGAATAATCCAGATCAAGATGTGTTCTACATGCGCCAGGCCTTGGCCATGGCGCAAGGCGTGTTGTATTTGCCGTCACCCAATCCCAGGGTAGGGTGCGTAGTAGTCCGCCACGGCGAAGTACTTGGTCGCGGTGCCACGCAGTTGGTCGGTGGCCCTCATGCCGAAATCATGGCTTTACGCGACGTCTCGCAAAACGGGTTGAGTGCCGAGGATGCCACGGTCTATGTCACCCTTGAGCCTTGCTGTCATCACGGTCGGACACCCCCTTGTGTTGAGGCACTGATTAAAGCTAAGCCAGCGCGAGTGGTGTTTTCTCATTTTGATCCAAACCCCAATGTGGCGGGTCGCGGCATGCGCGCGTTGCGAGAGGCTGGGATACAGGTCACTGTCGGTGTCTGTGCTGAGGAAGCACTTGAAATCAATCCCGGATTTATCTCGCGCATGACACGGGGTGTGCCCTATGTGTGGATGAAGGCCGCCGCATCACTGGATGGACGTACGGCATTGAGTAATGGTGAATCCCAATGGATTACTGGACTCGAGGCGCGCGCCGATGGGCATCACTGGCGCGCACGTAGTTGTACCGTCGTGACCGGTATCGGCACCGTGCGGACCGACAATCCACAGTTGACAGTCCGATATGTTGAAACGCCTCGACAGCCCCGCAGAGCGGTGATTGACCCCGGCTTGAATATTGAGGCGACAGCTTTGGTGCTGAAGGGCGGTGGTACGACGATCTTCACGGCGACCAGGGACGCTGATAAAACGATGCGCTTGGCCGATGTGGGTGCTGAAGTCGTTTACGCGCCAGAAACAAAGCTACTTGCCTCGTCACCGTTATCGGGTAAAGCTCGTCCGCGGGTTGACTTGATGGAGGTCATGCATTGGCTGGCTCGGCGCGGCGATAATGAAATCCACGTCGAAGCGGGATCTGGCATGAATGGCGCCCTGCTACAAGCTGGCTGCATTGATGAGTTACTCATTTATACCGCCCCGATATTGATGGGCGAGGGCATGGGGATAGCCAAACTGCCGGGCTTGCACAAACTGTCGCAAGCGCCTCGTTTTGAGTTTATTGACGTTGCCCGTTTAGGCGGGGATATTCGGTTACGCGCCAGATCGATGACGCGCTGGCAGGATTTGTTGAAAAAAATTCACTTGAATTGATGTTGTCGTTAACGCGTTTAATGTTTTGAAGAGGTCAAGCCATGTTTACCGGTATCGTCGCAGCAGTAGGTCGCATAGAAAACATCGAGCCGTTTGAAGGCGGTAATTGGGCCGGTGTGCACTTGAGTATCAATGCAGGTGGGTTAGACCTCAGTGACGTAGGCCTGGGTGACTCGATTGCTATCCAGGGCGCTTGCATGACGGTTGTATCCAAAGACGATAAAGGTTTTAGCGTTGACGTCTCACGTGAGAGCTTGCGTTTGACCCGTGGCCTGGATGCAATCGGTGAAGTTAATCTCGAAAAGTCATTGCGTGTTGGCGACCAGATTGGTGGCCATCTGGTCTCAGGGCATGTAGACGGTTTAGGCGAAGTGATCCGGTTCGAGCCCGTGGGTGAATCGTGGTTGCTCGTCGTGAAAGCACCCGGGTCACTGGGTAAGTTTTTGGCATACAAAGGCTCGATCACAGTTAATGGTGTCAGCCTGACTGTGAACACGGTTGATGATGTTGCGGACGGTACTCAATTCAGCATCAACCTCATCCCGCATACGATTGCTGTGACGACACTCAAAGCCTTAAAGCCAGGGCAGCAAGTGAATTTAGAGGTCGATACGATCGCCCGGTATTGTGAGCGGTTAATGAGTTACCAAAATACTGCCAAGGCGTAAGCAACCGCTAGTATCTAAACGAGACTCTGCTAAACTAGCTGGCTTGCTTATTTGCCCTCCGTGGCACCTAAGTGTCTCAATGCAGTATCCCGGACAGGTGGCCGAGCGGTTGAAGGCGCACGCCTGGAAAGCGTGTATACGTCACAAGCGTATCGGGGGTTCGAATCCCCCTCTGTCCGCCATAGCTATATATGGATAAAAAACATAATAAAAACATATAGTTATAAAAATTATTATTTTATGATTCACCGCATGTTTTCACCGCATGTCGTATCTATTTTTAATTTTTAGTTTTTGTTGCAGTCAAGAATGTACAAGAAGCTAGTCAAATTGACTCAACGATCATGAACGTCATTCTGAGCAACTTTGAAAGCTTCGCAGAACAGCCTCTGGGCATACTGTAAATAATCATTCATATTTCCCTAGAGAATCATCGTGATCGTCTCTGGGATGTATCCATGCACTCTGGGCAGCACACAAAAGTGTCATTCTGATCATCTATGCATGATCTTGCATGTTATCTGTAAGATTTTTTACGTCCTGTACCAAACTCGCAGTGACTTAACCTTTTTTCTCGGGAAAAATCCCAGTAAATCTGAAAATTTTTTCTGGCAGGAATATGAAGTTTTTGGCAAATACTGTCAGACGTAGTGACAGTCACTAGCATGAATCAATGAAAATCATCTTTTAGGTATGTTGTCGATATGGATATCCACATACACTTCAGAAAGGTGCAAGTAATGAGAGAAGTGCTGGAAGTACCTATATGTACCTGCGAGTGTGCCTGTAAGAATCTGTGAATACCATGAAGACTATGAAAGATGAACCTAAATCAACAGGTCTTGAAGTTCCTGTCATTGACTCTCAGAGGCTGAAAGCTCAAGCACTAGAACATTATGAGGCATTCAATATTCACAGATACTCTGATCATCCTGAAGTAAAGGGTGTTGCAGAACATATCTATGAAGAATTAAATGCCTTGTGTGACTCAAAGCACAATAAACGTATCTGGGTAAAACATCTTGTGGTTATTGTTCTTGACCTATTCATGAAATGGTCAAAAGATCCTAGTCTCTTTACAAGTTTTAGCAGAGGTGAAGGAGCCTATAAGCCAAAGTCTAGGTACAACGAGACCAAGGTATCAAAATTGATCCCTAAGATCATTGATTCACTAGTGATCGCTGGATACGTCATTCAACACACTGGATATATTGATCGAATAAAAGGTAAATCTCGCCTATCACGAATGATTGCCACACCTAAGCTAATTAACCTGCTGACGATAAGATTTCAGGTCACAGAGGATATGGCTGAGTTGTCACCACAAACTGAGTGCATCATCCTTAGAGATATAGATGAAAGATCAATAAGAATCGATGTTGAGTACGAAGATTCTTCAGATGTAAGAATTGACACGTGGCGACATGATCTCTGTGCCTACAATAATTTACTCAGAAGTACTCGGATAGAAGTACCTTCTTATCCGAAGGATGGGATTCCGAGTAGAGACTCGGAAAAGCCAATAAAGATTAGTTTGCATGACAAATTTGTCAGGAGAATTTTTAACAATGCTTCATGGCAGGATGGTGGACGGTTCTATGGCGGTTGGTGGCAGAATATTCCCAAGAAGTGGAGGGAGAAAATAACAATATTTAGCCATCCCGTTACTGAAATTGACTACTCAGGTCTCCACATTAATCTGTTGTATGCGCTTAAGGGCATTTCGTATACACATGACCCATATCAACTTGAGGGATTAGAGCAAACAGAAAGAATGCGCTCATTCCTCAAGAAGATACTGCTATCAGCGATCAATGCTGAAAATGAGACCAAAGCGACTATGTCAGTGCAGAAAGCAATTAACTTCAATCCGGAGGAATTGGGTTGGGTTAACGGTTTTGAGCTTAATACGACTGAGATTATTAACAGGTTTGCCGAACAGCATAAACCCATTAGAGAGTATTTCTTCTCGGGGTTTGGAGTCAAACTTCAAAATATGGATTCGTTAATTGCTGAAAAGATCGTCAATCATTTCACTAGACGGCAAATACCAGTGTTGTGTGTGCACGACTCATTTTTAATCCGAGCAGATAAAGCCGTAGAACTCAACGAAGTGATGGACAGTTCTTTCGTTGAAACGCTTCTTGAGTTGCAAATTGATACTCAACATATCCCCAAGACTAAAGTTGAAGGTGTAGGGCTTAGACAGCCCTACATAGTCACGACGGATCTTTTAAGGAGCCGAGATATTGTTGAAATTATCGAGAATCCCTACGAACGTCCATCTTGGTGGGGACAAGTGGAGCAAAACGATAATTGGGAGGTGAAGGAGTATTACCGCTAAAAACTTTGTGTCGCTTATATGGTCGCTAGTGTGGTTCTTGCGGTGACTTTAAGTATGATTTTGAATTTATTGTTGAAATTGTGCGCTAGCAGACTCAAAAATCCGTGACTAGAAAATTAGTTATAACGCTTTGTGTTCTTGATTTTCTAAAAAGACCTCGAGCAAACAAACATAATGCGCCGTGTTGTGACCTCGAAAACTCGCACCGGCTTTGATAACTCTACGCACCGCAAAATGACCTGAGCAGTTTTTACTTATCACTAAGTTCCCCCTTCTTGCAGCACCATTACGTATTAGACGGTGATAAGTTTTATTTTCACTGGTAACTATGCAAAAACATCTAATCGATGGATTTGCTACATCAAGATAAGAGTGAAGGCGCACAAGATCTTTCTCGATTGCTGTCCACCCAGCCTTTGCTCTCTTTATTTCAAATACATATCTAGTTTGGCGTTGCGATTCTTCGTAGGGCCCTAAGGATCTGTCTGTTTTCTCAAACAATGTAAGCGTCCGGGGAAGTCACCTAGACTATGGGAGTCAGGAATGGTAATGCTTAAGTATCGAGGCTTGGAGCTTGCCAGAGGTGCGGCAGCAAATCCTCGATCTGACTAGCCTTGTGCG
>Ga0007882_10001321_pt1 | contig 14458 bp, 9 predicted proteins | sample CryBogCBH12Aug01_FD_71195 | JGI IMG/M metagenome (GOLD analysis project Ga0007882, IMG submission 71195) | Freshwater microbial communities from Crystal Bog, Wisconsin, USA - CBH12Aug09.1 | ecosystem: Environmental > Aquatic > Freshwater > Lake | place: Crystal Bog, Wisconsin, USA | collected... | reverse complement strand
CAGCTGTAGCATCAATGGCTACTGCTTCTTTCACTTGTACAGTTCCTTATTCAGTAACTACTCTTGGTAGTCAAAACGTTTCTATGTGGGTTACAGTTACAGGCGATCCTTATTTAAGCAATGATACAATGGCTACTACAGTAATTGGTGTTCCTTTTATGCCTACTAAAAAACTGGCTATAGAAGAAGCGACTGGTACTTGGTGCGGATGGTGCGTACGTGGTATCGTATTTATGGATTCTTTGGAATTCTTACATCCCGGTGCTGCAAGCGAAGTTGCTGTTCACAATAGTGATCCAATGACAGTTACTGCTTATGATGCATGGATGGGAACAAAAATCAGCGGTTATCCTTCAGTTGTTATTGACCGTACAATCGTTGACGATCCAAGCAATATTTTAACTCTTTATGCTGCACACAGCCAAGATTTCGGTTATGCTGATATTTCAATGTCTGCTACTTTCTCTGGAAGCACGGTTACAGTTCCATGTACAGTTAACCCTGCTGTTGCTTTACCTGGTGATAACAGGTTAGTACTGGTATTGACTGAAGAAAAAGTTCATGGCACAGGTCTCTCAACTTGGGATCAACACGATTATTATGCAAATGCTTACACAGGTGGTTCTGCTGTTTATGGACAAATGAATATCGGTGGTTCTGCCGGTTATGACTTCGTTCTTACTCCTTCACCGGTTCCTGCTGCTATGATGTATTATAATCACGTTAACCGTTCAATCACACCATCTGTAACTGGTACTACCGGTTTACCAGGTGCTTTGGCTGTAGGTACTCCATACACTCATACTTTTACTGCTCCTTTAACTCTTACAGGTTCTGCTTCTGCTCCAGCTTGGGTTCCACTTAATATGCATGCAATTCTTATGCTTCTTAATGGTACTACAGGTGTTGTAATGAACACCCAGAATACTCCATTAACTTACCCAGTTGGCGTTTCTAACGTAGTATCAGGTGTTGAGAACTTTGGATTGTATCCTAACCCTGCTTCTTCAGAAGTAACTGTACATTTGAACTTGATTAATGCTTCTAATGTACAATTGGATATCGTTGACATGAGCGGAAGAGTAGTTTATACTTCTGCTACTGAAAACGTTGCAAGTGGTGACCAAATCATGAGAATATCTACTGCTAATTTCGCAGCGGGTATCTACACTGTTAGAATCCAAACTGCTACAGGTAATGTATCTGAGCGTTTGAGTGTAATTAAATAACTTGTTTATTTCTTTATAGTGATAAGGGGTTCCATAATCGAAACCCCTTATTATTTTATACAATTGTCATTAGTGAAACTGCCGGGTTCAAAAAATGTTAAAAACTTTGAAATAATACCTTCAAATGACAAAAATAATTGGCGTTAACTTTTATTATCTGTAAATTGCATGTCTAAATTATAATTAGATGAAAAAAATATTTACGTTCTTTTTTGCCGTAGGGATTTTATTCAATGCCAATCTTGTTAATGCACAGTCTTTTTCTGTAGCCCACGATAGTATCACACTTACTGCACCTACAGTTGCTACAAGTGTGCATGACGATATTACTGTTCCCGGATTATTTCCTGCAACTATTAAGTGGTATGTGTGTTCGACTGACTTTCCCGGAGACTGGATAAACAATGGTTTGTTGGCTAGTACTGCTTTCTGCGATAATTCCGGTTGTTATCCTACTACAGACGATACAAATTTGCACGTACTTACTTCTTCTTATTCCAGTGGTACTTCTGATTTCCACATGCAGATTAATCTTGCAGGAGTTACATCTACAGGTACCCACTCCATCAAAGTAAAATTCATGTCGAATGTAGATACCCTATATGAAACCTTTGTTGTTTCTAATTCTTTGACTGTTCCAACTGTAAAAAGTGCTGATGAAGTTATTTTGTACCCTAACCCGGCTACCAGTACTGTAAATGTAGTTTTTGATGCTAGTATTGATGTTAAAAACGTTGCTATTTACAACATCATCGGTAAAATGATGTCTATCTACAAAGTCAACGGAAACAGTGCAAGCCTTAACGTTGACAACTTTAATTCAGGTATCTATATTATTCGCCTGATGAATAGTCAGGGAGATGTAGTACTTACCCGTAAGTTTACAAAGCAATAATTCTTTACTTATAATATTCCTAAAAAGACATCCTTTAAAACGGATGTCTTTTTTCTTTTTAGAGATTATATTTTCTTAGTACTTTTGAATGTCCAGTACTCATTTTTTCAGCATTGCATTTCAATCTCAAAAACCTTCCTGTATTTAACCTTCAGAATTTTCTGCAGGAATTTATGTATGACCCCAAGAACCCCTTATTATTTAATAATGGATTCTTCATCTACTTCTTTGCGGTATTTATCTGCCTATTCTATACTTTCAGGAATAACGCCCGTGCAAAAAGTATTATCGTAAGTTTATTTTCACTGTATTTTTTTTATAAAGCAAGTGGTTTCTTTGTTGTTCTTGTAATTATTTCTGCTATATGCGATTATCTTCTTTCAAACCTCATCTACAAACAAACGAATATTGCTGTCAAAAAATTGTTGCTTGCGTTAAGTATTATTTTCAACCTTGGTCTGCTGTTTTATTTTAAATACACCAATTTCTTTATTGCCTTCTCTAATCAATTCCTTGCTACACACATTAACCCACTCAACATTTTATTACCCGTTGGTATCTCCTTCTATACATTCGAAAATCTCAGCTATACAATTGATGTCTATAGAGGGGAATTTATACCTGAGAAAAAGTTTTTGAATTATCTCCTTTTCCTTTCTTTCTTCCCTAAATTAGTAATGGGTCCTATTGTCAGAGCAAAAGATTTTATACCGCAACTGCATAAACCCTATCAACTTAATGAGGGAGATTTTGCAAGGGGATTTTATCTTATAATCTCAGGTCTTTTTAAAAAACTGATTATATCTGACTATCTCACCCTTAATCTGGTTAACTATATTTTTGATGACCCTTTACGCCATACCGGATTAGAATGCCTTGTAGCTGTCTTTGCTTATGCCATAGTAATCTACTGCGATTTCAGCGGATATAGCGATGTTGCCATTGGAATAGCCAAGTGGCTGGGTATTACCATTCCACCCAACTTCCTATCGCCCTATCAAAGTAAATCAATTACAGAGTTTTGGCGTAGGTGGCATATATCTCTTTCAAGTTGGCTCAGGGATTATTTGTACATCTTTTGGCTGGGTGGCAACCGTAAGGGGAAACTATTTACTAATATTAATCTCTTCCTGACCATGCTTTTAGGTGGTTTATGGCATGGGGCTAACTTTACCTTTATTATTTGGGGAGGCATACATGGTATTGGTTTAATCATCCATAAATTATGGCTATCGAGTGCTAAGGGGTTTATCAATAGGATGGAACATAACAAACTATATAACTCTATATCAGTATTAGTTACGTTTCTGTTCGTCTGCTTCTGTTGGATCTTCTTTAAATGTAGTACTTACGAAGTAGCGTTTGATATGATTAAGCAAATCGCCACCAATTTTTCTGTCCAAGTATTACCACAATTTTGGAACAACTATTACAGTGTAGTTTTGTTAATGCTGATGGGGTACTTAATCCACTTTATACCGGATGACATTCCGGAAATGGTAATTGCAAAAATGCAAAAATTCCCAATGCCTGTATATATCTTACTCTTTGCCGGATTTGTGGTTGTATATGCGCAGTTTAAGTCAGCTACACCTGTTATGCCCATATATCTACAATTCTAAGTACTACTGATAAAATAAACCCCTATCTATGCGTCTTCTTTGGCTTTTCTACATATTCTATAACCACCTTTGGCTTTGATTTTACCGGTATAGGGGGGTGCTTTCTTACATAAGAGTTATACGAATCTGCAAGTGCATTCACTAACAATAATCCCTGTAGCTGGTAACCAAGCAATGAGTAATGTACAAGGTCATGCCCTAACAGCTTGTATTTCTTCATTGCTACAGCACCATTTGCCCCATCTGTAATCCTGTTGAGATCCCAACAGGGTAACTCATTTTCATCACAATAATGAACCATTGCTCTGGATACAGCCTGCACACTCGCATTCGGTTTCTTTTGCTTAAAATAAGAACCGGCAGGAGTAGTAATAAGTATTGCAGCCTTAGGTGCTATCTTGTGGATTGATTTCACCATAGAGTCAACAATTTTAGCCATCTTAGTCTCATCAATCTTTAGGTTTTGTGCTTCATTCGTACCCATTGAAACTATAAACAAATCCCCTTTTAATGCTCTTAATTGATTCCAAAACAACGGATTAGCAAGATATTGGTCATAACGAGCACCATTTACTCCAATTGTATGGTACAATACCCCGCTGGTATCTTTCTTCTCTAACGATACACCATAAAAACTGAAATCTCCCGAGCCATCAGACTTAGTCATTTCAAAACCGGAAAGCATTGAATCACATTCCAGTACTAAAGAGGGTGTATCAATTCCTTGCCTTGAATGAACCACAACAGGACGGCACAACTTATTATCATCAATTCTGTATTCAGAACTGTCGTTCCCAAGGAAAAAAACCATTTTATTGAATGTCTGTGGCTGCTCATCAATATCTTTCAGCCTGAGTTTCACATTGCAGTTTCCTTTTGCAGAGTGTATCCCAAATCCGCAAATCCCAGTTTTTACAGGTTTGTCAACACCCAACCTATTGCTTTTCCACGTGCCTGCATTGGAAGACACACTAATATCACGAGGCGCATTGGAGTTAGCCAACTGGTATGGAAAAACAAGCCCCCTGCCAAGGTCTCCAAAGTGGTCCTGCATACCTGTACGAACCACCGATGTCATCATATCTGCCTGTAAATGAGAATCCCCGATATGAACGATGCTAACTCTTCCCTTATGTTGCGTACTAACTTTCAGCAGCTTCTTGAAAACCGAATCCAACTTACCTGAATGGCTGATATAGTTTCCTTCATAGTCAATGAACGAATAATACAAAGGCGGCGAGGGCAACCATTTTAAGCTATCTGCCTGTGCAAATACAATGACAGGAAACAGAATAAGAAAAACTATAAGTAAATGTTTGTACATCCTTCCTTTATACTTCAGAAAATAAAGGTATTACCATTATCCTTAAAACAAAATACCGTCTCGCGATCGAGACGGTATTTATCATTTTTTTATGAAAGACTATTAATGTGATTCCTCTCCGGGAGCTAATGGAGTAGTCTGTGCTATGAAATCATGACCGTGTCCATCATCCTTATAATCATAAGGCCAACGATATACTTCAGGAATTTCACCTTCCCAGTTACCATGTCCGGGATTGATTGGAGTAGTCCATTCCAATGACGGGGAACCCCATGGATTTTGAGTCATAACCTTACGACCGCGGAAAATGCTAAAGAAGAAGTTAACTACAAACAATAATTGTGCAAAGAATACAACCACTGTAACAATACTTATGAAAACGTTGATTGGTTGGAAATGCTTGAAAGATTCCCAAGCAGAAATATCATAATAACGACGTGGCATACCAGCAACACCTTCATAGTGCATTGGCCAGAAAATCAAGTATGCTCCTGCAATTGTCAGGAAGAAGTGAAGATAACCCAATGTATTATTCATGTACCTGCCAAACATTTTAGGGAACCAATGGTAAACACCGGCGAACATACCGAAGAATGCAGATACACCCATTACAATATGGAAGTGTGCAACAACGAACATTGTATCATGTAGGTGAATATCAATAGCAGAGTTACCTAAGAAAAGACCTGTAAGACCACCGCTGATGAACAGTGATACGAAACCAATTGCAAAACACATTTGTACATTGAAACGTATATTACCACGCCACATTGTTGTCAACCAGTTAAATACCTTTACGGCAGATGGTACTGCAATAAGCAATGTCAGAAGTACGAAGATAGAACCCAAGAATGGACTCATACCGGTAACGAACATGTGGTGCGCCCACACAACGAATGCCAGCAAAGTGATACCAACCATCGAGATAATCATCGCAAAATATCCGAAGATTGGCTTGCGACTATTATTTGACAACACTTCTGATGCCATACCCATACCCGGTAGCATGATGATATACACCTCTGGGTGACCCAAGAACCAGAATAAGTGCTGGTAAAGGATAGCAGAACCACCAATGTTTGGCAATGCCTTACCATTGATGAATATTTCTGAAAGGTAGAAGCTTGTACCGAAGTTTCTGTCAAATATCAACAATACAAAACCAGAGAACAATACAGGGAAAGACAATACACCAAGTACTGCGGTGAACAATAACGCCCAAACAGTTAATGGTAAACGTGTCATGGTCATACCCTTTGTACGCATATTCAATACAGTTGCGATATAGTTAAGACCTCCTAACAAAGAAGAAACCACAAATAACGCCATACCTGTAAGCCACAAGTCCATACCAACTCCTGAACCCATAGATGCATCTTTCAATGCACTCAATGGAGGATAAGTAGTCCAACCACCGGATGCAGGACCTGTTTCAATAAATAAAGAAACAAGCATACAAATACTGGAAAGGAAGAAGAACCAATAAGAAAGCATGTTCATAAAAGGAGATGCCATATCACGGGCACCTACTTGTAGTGGTATTAGCAGGTTCGCAAATGTACCGCTAAGACCAGCAGTCAATACGAAGAACACTAATATGGTACCGTGCATTGTTACCAACGCATAATAAAATTCGGGAGATAATTTTCCGCCTTTTGCCCACTCACCCAATACTTTTTCCATAATAGGGAATGTAGAATCAGGGAAACCGAGTTGTAAACGGAAAAATACTGAAAACAATGCACCTATTACAGCCCAGATAATACCTGTTATCAGGAATTGCTTACTGATAACCTTATGGTCCTGGCTGAATATATATTTCCAGATAAAATGTTGTTCGTGATGTTCATGAACATGATGATGACCTCCCGCTCCGTGTGGATGTGCTAAAGCGGCTCCTGCGCCCGAATGTTCATGTGTAATTGCTTCGTGATTCATTTGTTATTGCACTTTTGTTGCTAAGACAATATAGCCGTTAATTTTAAAAAATCAAATGGTTATTCGCTCTGTTAAGTTTATTGTTTCATTGTTACACTCTTTCCTGCTGCTTTCTCATCAGCTTTCTTGCTATCTCCTGCACCTGTTGCCGGGGCAGCTTCTGTTTGTGTGGGTTTGGCATCCGGGTTATTCTGAGCATAGTAAGACTGTTGTTTCGCTGTCCATGCATCATATTGTGCTTGTGTCTCTACTATTATTGTACCTCTCATAGAGTAGTGACCCTTTCCGCATAATTGGTCGCAAGCAATCTCGTAAACGAAATTCTGGTTACCTGTAATTAGTTTCATGGAATCACTTGTGATAGTAGGCGTAAACTGTAATGTAGTTGTAATGCCCGGAACAGCATCCATTTTCATACGGAAGTGGGGCAGACCAACATCATGTATTACGTCTCTTGAACCGATAATCAACTTTACAGGTCTGTTAACTACAAGATGCATTTCCCCTTGTGTAATAATATCATCATGGTTATGTGGGTCAGACCAATCAAGACCAAGTACGTTATTAGCATCATTAATCTTTCTGAAATCACGGATACCTAACTCTTTATCTTGTCCGGGATAACGAACAATCCAGTTAAATTGCTTTCCTACAATTTCAACTACCATAGCATTATCAGGTGCAGGTGCTGTTACTTCAAACCAATTTTTCAGACCAATAACAACCAATATTGTCATTGCTATTGCAGGAATAGTAGTCCAAATAACTTCAAGTCTGTTATCATGAGAAAAATAGAATGATGATTTGCGTTTTTCGCTGGATTGGTATTTGAAAGCAAAATAGATAAGAACTATCTGTGTTGCTAAGAACACAAGACCGGTTACTATAAGCGTAACCTGAAACATCTTATCATAGTTCTCCCCTGTTTTACATGCTGCAACGGGTAATAACTTACCTACGAAATATTCGTTGCATACCCAAATGCCGTATAATCCTAAAAGGAATACTACGACAAATAGCCAAGCTATCGTCTTGTTCGTTTTTTTGGAGATAAGTTCTTCTCCTCTTATTACGCCTGCATGCTCACTCGATTTACCAATCTGGTAAATTACGATAAATACCAATGCTACTAATATTACAATTACTAATCCCGACATGGTAGTATTCTTATGTTTTCTTGTTAACTTTTATGCCTTTTAATATTAGATTTAAAAAGCCGATATTAATTATTATTATTTCCTATTACGTTCAATTAACTTACGTGTATCATGGTTTCTTTCAACAGCAAGTTATTCTCAGGTACAAGAGACGATTTTGTAAGTGTACGAGACACAGCTGTTATCAATATACCTGCAAACCCGATGAATATACCAATTTCATACCAGTTAATGTGCCAGTTTTCACCTAATGGACCCGGCATAAACATCTGGAAGAAATCAAGCCAGTGACCGAAGATTATTATCATTGCCATGAATGACAATGTGAAATAATTGCGTTTGCTTGGTGTTGACATCAATACAAGGATTGGCATAGCAAAGTTGATAATGATGTTTGTATAGAATATGATACTGTATGGACCTTGCTGGCGTAATTTGAAATATGTAGTCTCATCAGGAATATTCGCATACCATATCAGCATATACTGAGAGAACCACAAATAGGTCCAAAAAATACTGAATGCAAACATGAATTTACCCAAATCATGCAGGTGGTCTTTTGTAACTAATTGAAGATTGCCTTGGTTTTTAAGATATACAACCCAAAGAAGAATAAGTGACCATCCGCTTACAAAAGCACTTGCAAATGAATACCAGCTGAACATTGTTGAAAACCAATGTGCCTGTGTACTCATAATCCACAACCATGGAATTGTACTCATTTGTGTTAATGCATATACCAAAAGGAACAGACCTGATAGTCTGAATAATTTCCAGTAAAGCTTGGTATCATTCTTAGGTGCTGTCTCTTGTGCAATGGACATTGCCCTGAATTTACGACCGAAGAAAGACCAAAGTGAAACGGTAACGACAGTAAACCCTACAAACATTCCTTTATTAAGGAAGGCTGATTTACCCAATAATATTTTATCATTTCCAGGTGTAACCCACTGGTAAATAGGATTGTGATGATCAGGACCAACACCAAAACCAAACACAATAATCAGCATGATAAAAGTCGCAATGGAACCAAATATCCAAACATTAGCCCCAATAGCTTCCGGTACACGGCGATAAGCAACTATCCAGCCACCATGTGCAAGAGAAGCTACTGCTTGTACAAAAATACTCACTGTAGTAATAAGTGTAAAGAACACACTATCATGCAATAGAGTAGTCCAGAATCTTATTTTATCCACATCAGTGCTATGACCCATCAATAAGGAAATGATTCCACCTATCAGCGTCAATGCACCTATTGCTATACAAGCGAGGCTTGTAGTTTTCAAACGTGCCGGTATTTCAAAACGTTCCTTCATTATTCAAACTTTTATTATTATTCTATAATTTTTTACTTGATTAATATTCTTCGCTATTCTTATGTTTTGCCGGTTTTTTCTGATTTTTTGCAACTGCATCCTTATTTTCAGCACCTGCATTTGCCATTACTTTTGATGTATCAGATGATTTTACGGCTGCAAACGTGAATGGACTACCACCGCTTTGTGATTGAACATTCTTAATATAAGCAATAACCATCCAGCGTTGTTTCTGGTCCAGTTGACCTGCATAAGATCCCATCATGTTCTTGCCATACTTAATAGCTGCATACATTTTACCAACCGGCATATCAAGATACTTGCCGTCCTTGAAATTTGCAGGCATTGATGCGAACTTTCCGCTTGAATATAAAGGACCATTACCATCAAGAGCAGTACCATGACAGATACCACAATAAATGTTGAATAACCTGCCACCTTCTTTCACCTCATCTTCGGTAAAACGCATAGAAGTAGTTAATACCTTGTAGGCACTTGTGTCACCTTCTTTCAAATGGTCCGGTAATTGATGACCACGGGCTACAGCTCCTTCTACAGGCAGACGGCTTGTTTGTCCGTCTTCAAAATTCGGATTTGATGTATAAGCATCGTAAGCGCGGGAATAGGTCATATCAGGTGCATAAATATGACCCGGTGTACGGCGCATATTTCCTGAATCGCAAGAAGCCAATCCGGCCGCTAATCCCAGGCTTGCTATTACTATGCTTTTAATTTTATTCATAATAAGATCAAAATTCAAAATTGTTAATTATTCGATCGGGTTTATGTACTAATTGATAAACAATTATGCGTTCTGTAATTCGTAAGGTTCTTTTTTGTCAAATCTGCCATACCACCAGCCTGCTTCTGCTACTTGTATATTAGTTTCTGTTGCGCCGGTTGATTTCAGAAACTCAATGGCATCCTTACCATCAGAATCATTATTCAACTCAAGCACTACTACAAATGTATCATCGCTTTGGCGTGGGTGGAAAACATGTTTTTTTACACCGGGCATTATCTGGTTCAGATAACAAAATGTCAGTACCATTCCTACAGCAGCAAACAATACAGTCAACTCAAATGTTACTGGTATCCAAGCCGGTAATGCAAAGTGTGGCTTTCCACCATAGTTCTGTGGCCAATCTGATGTATAAACCCAAGAAATAAATCCTACAGCAGTTGATGTACCACAAAGACCATAGATGAATCCTGCAATGTGAAGGTCAGTAGTTTTATGCCCTACAGCCTCATCCAATCCATGAACTGCAAAAGGGGTAAGTACATCATGCAATTTATAGCCGCTGTTACGCACCTTTTTTACTGCCGGAAACAATACTTCCTCATCAGTGTAGGTTGCTACCGCAAATTTTTTTATCGCCATTTTATATTAATTCAAAAATCTTAATAAAATACTTTCTTCGTTTCAATTATGCTTCGTGCTTCTCTTCTGATTCAGAACTGCTTGGTGCCGGACCTGAACCATGTGTATCGCCTGTAGGCAGTTTGATTTCATGGTGGCTGTCAACATGTGCATGGTCGTCATGGTCATGATGAGCTGCATCAATAAAACCTTTGTACTCCACTGTACTCATATTGTCATACACTACCATTTTCTCTTTATAAATCCTGCCTGAAGTTTTCAGGATGAATTTAATCTCAGCTACTGCAATTACAGGGAAGTATTTTGCAAATAAGAAGTAACAAGTAAAGAACAATCCGAATGTACCAAGGTAGAACCCAACTTCTGTCCATGTAGGGGAATAATAAGCCCAGCTGCCAGGTATCCAATCACGGTAAGTAGAGGTAACGATGATTACAAAACGCTCGAACCACATACCTATATTCACAACGATAGACATTACAAATGTGAATATTACGTTACGGCGTAGTTTTTTAATCCAGAACAATTGTGGAGAAACCACGTTGCAGGTCATCATCGCCCAATAGCTCCACCAGTATGGTCCTAAGATACGCCATTGGAATGCTGCCATTTCGCCCCATGACTGGCTATACCAAGACATAAACAACTCTGTAAGATAGGCTACACCCACAATAGAACCTGTAAGTACAATAATCTTATTCATCGCCTCAAGGTGACCGATAGTAATATATTCTTCAAGGTGTAATATCCTGCGGGTAAGTACCAATAGTGTATTCACCATCGCAAAACCTGAGAACACCGCACCTGCAACGAAGTAAGGAGGGAAGATGGTAGTATGCCATCCCGGTATTACTGATGTTGCGAAGTCAAATGATACGATTGTATGCACTGAAAGTACCAGTGGGGTAGAAAGACCTGCAAGCACTAATGACAATGCTTCGTGACGCTGCCAGTTTTTCACGGTTCCTGTCCAACCAAATGATGCAACACCATAAAGCAGTTTGCGGAGTTTGGTTTTTGCTCTATCACGGATAAGCGCGAAGTCAGGTAATAAACCAGAGTACCAGAATAATAATGATACAGTGAAGTAAGTAGAAATCGCAAACACGTCCCACAATAGCGGAGAATCAAAGTTAGGCCATAGAGGACCACGTGAGTTAGGATAAGGCAAACAGAAGAAACCATCCCACACACGACCCATGTGCCATATCGGGAACTGTCCCGCACACATTACCGCGAAGATAGTCATCGCTTCTGCAGCACGGTTTACCGCTGTACGCCATCCTTGCCTGAACAGCAAAAGAATCGCAGAGATAAGGGTTCCCGCGTGACCGATACCAATCCACCATACGAAGTTGGTGATATCCCAACCCCAGCCTATGGTACGGTTTACGCCCCACGTTCCAAGACCCCAATAAACAGCCCAGCAAACGCAGAAAATTCCGTAAATCAATAATACTATCGAGAAGAAAAATCCCACATACCACATGCGACCGGGTTTACCCTCGATAGGCTTGATAATGTCTTCACTTACCTGGTGATAGTCTTTTTTCCCTTCAACAAGTGGTTCCCTAATAAACGATTCGTACTTTAAATGCATAGCACGTATTTAGTATTTTTAACTGCGAAGCCGTTATTCCTCTATATTACTTTCGGCGGCTTCATCTGTTTTTAAAAAAATCAATTAACTATTTACTCCCTTCCGGCAAGCCGGTAATCTTTATTCTATTTCTTAGATATGGTCTTTAGCCAAAATGTTCTTCGTTTCACTGTCTGCTATCACCTCATTACAGTTACGTATTCTTGCAAGATAGTTGACATTAGGAAGAACGTGTATGTGCTCAAGTACATAGAACGAACGTTCTGCTTGTTCTTGCCTGCGTATCTTGTAGATAGCACTGTCCTTATCATTTACATTACCGAAAGTAATTGCATCTGTAGGGCAAGCCTGCTGACATGCTGTTTTAATAGCACCATCTTTCAGTGGATGACCTTCTTTTTTAGCATTTAATTTACCTTCCTGTAAACGCTGAACGCAGAATGTACATTTTTCCATCACACCACGGCTACGTACTGTAACATCAGGGTTAAGTACCATCCTGGTCAGGTCATCATTCATATCATCCCTACGGCCATCTTCATACAAGTTGCCATCAAAACAATCTGCACCGTTCCAATCCATCCAGTTGAAGTGACGTACTTTATAAGGACAGTTGTTAGCGCAATATTTTGTACCGATACAACGGTTATAAGCCATTTGGTTAAGACCTTCTGTACTGTGGTTGGTTGCAGATACCGGACATACGTTTTCGCATGGTGCGTTATCGCAATGCTGGCACATCATTGGCTGGAATACAGTCTGTATTGAATCCGGATCAGCAGGAGAACCACTGAAATACCTGTCAATACGTATCCAATGCATTTCATGGTTTTTGATAAGATGCTCTTTACCAACAACTGATACGTTATTTTCTGCCATACAGCCCACTACACACGCTCCACAACCTGTGCAACTGTTAAGGTCTATTGACAGACCCCACTTGATTGCTTCATAAGGATAGTTAGGATATAATGTTCCGTTTTCCCTGTATCCATCTTCAGTTGCGGCATCAGCAAGCTTTTCTTTGCTTTCTTTACCTTCTTCAATCCATGGAACTTGTGCAAACTCAGCAATTTCAACACCTCTTTCTTTCATCAACACCTTAGGATCTTTACTGAACTCCTCAAGTGTATATTCATGCATTACCGGACGATGCTCGTAGTTATTGTGTGTCTGTGTTTGTCCGATTTCATATTTCTTCGAGGTTTTCTCGATAGTTACTGTAGTGTTGCTAATGAAATTCAGACCGTTGAAGCTAACAAATGGATAAGCATTCTTACCACCCTTTGTATCATCACTTGCAGCAGCAAGACCCACTTTTTTATCTCTTCCGAAACCTACCGCAATAGCCACAACATCATTGTGCATACCGGGTACAGGCAGGATCGGTAATTCTATTGTATAACCATTGGCTCCTTTTACGGTAACCACAAGTTTCTTAGGTTCTACTTCGCTGAATCCTGTCAACTCATCATGTAGGTCTTTTGCACGGTTAGGAGATACACACAAGTAGTTATCCCAAGTAGCCTTGGTAATTGGATCGGGCATTTCAAGCAACCATGGATTATTACTCCATGCACCACCGTAGCCTATTGCAACCTTTTCGTAAACAACAAGTTCTACTCCGCTTACTGCAGGTCTTGATTTGATTTTTTCTATTGCTTCAGCAACATTTCCTTTGAAAGATGCACCGCCTATTGCCATTTCACCTGCCGGCTCAATTATACCGTTCTGCAATGCTTGGTCAAAATTAGCCTGGCTACCTGTTTTGGTAATCCAGTATTGCTTCCAGTATTCAGCGTAGGTTTGTTTTTCACCGTTCCATATCAACAATGCATCTTGGAAAGCACGTGTTTTGAACAATGGTGCAATACCCGGTTGTTGAAGGCTATAATAGCCTGTCTTAGGTTCTGCATCACCCCAACTTTCAAGGAAGTGGTGGTCAGAAACTACATATTTACATCTTTGTGCAGTTTCATCAAGGCGGTCT
>Ga0007882_10001320_pt1 | contig 14458 bp, 12 predicted proteins | sample CryBogCBH12Aug01_FD_71195 | JGI IMG/M metagenome (GOLD analysis project Ga0007882, IMG submission 71195) | Freshwater microbial communities from Crystal Bog, Wisconsin, USA - CBH12Aug09.1 | ecosystem: Environmental > Aquatic > Freshwater > Lake | place: Crystal Bog, Wisconsin, USA | collected... | reverse complement strand
GCCGCGCGATGGAATTCCTCGCGCGCGACCCGCGCACGCTTTTCCTCGGCCAGGCCGTGGCCTGCGCGGGTACGGCGATGACGAACACACTCAAGAACGTGGATCGCACAAAACTTTTGGAGATGCCCGTGACGGAAGATTTGCAGATGGGCATGTCCATCGGCATGGCGCTGAACGGGATGGTGCCCATCAGCATTTATCCGCGCTGGAACTTTTTGCTCTGCGCGGTCAGCCAGGTCGTCAGCCACCTCGACAAACTTTCCGCAATGTCTGACGGCGGCTATCAGCCCAAGGTCATCATCCGCACCGGAATCGGCTCGGAACGCCCGCTGCATCCGCAACACCAGCACGTCGGCGATTTCACCGAAGCCTTCCGGCTCATGTGCAAGAATATCGAGGTTATCCGCCTCGACGAACCCGAACACATTTTTCCGGCCTACGAAAAAGCGCTGACGCGCACGGACGGTAAAAGCACAATTATTGTTGAATATGGCGACTACTACAGCGAAAAGTGAACCCGTGACCGCCGCGAATTTGCGCGACTGGCCGTTGATGCAGAACAACATTCCGCGCGAAGACCTCGACGCGCTGATTGAATTTCTTAAACAAGAAGACCCGATCCTGACCCAATCGAAAAACGTCATCGCCTTCGAGCAGGAATGGTCCGAATGGCTCGGCGTGAAGCACAGCGTGTTCGTGAACTCCGGTTCCTCCGCGAACCAGATCACGATGGCCGCGCTGAAGGAAAAATTCGGCGGCGGCGAGGTGATCGTGCCGACGCTGACATGGGTTTCGGACATCGCCTCGGTTGTGCAGGCGGGGTTTGACCCCGTGTTCGTGGATATCAATCCGCGGACGCTCGGCATGGATACAGCACAGGTGCTGGCCGAATTAAACAGCAGCACACGCGCGGTTTTTCTCACGCACATCCTTGGCTACAACGCGCTGGACGACGTTCTGCTTGCCGAATGCCAGAAACGCAACATTCCCATCATCGAGGACGTTTGTGAATCGCACGGGGCGACCTACAAAGGCAAACGGCTCGGCAGCTACGGGTATGCGTCAAACTTCTCATTCTACTATGCGCATCACATGAGCACCATCGAAGGCGGCATGGTGTGCACGAACGATTCCAAATTCTACGAAATGCTGCGCATGATGCGTTCGCACGGCATGGTCCGCGAAAGCAAGGACGAAGCCGTGAAGGCGCACTACAAAGCCAAATACCCGGATTTGAATCCTGATTTCATCTTCGCGTTTCCAGCTTATAATGTCCGCAGCACGGAGCTCAATGCCGTGCTCGGCCGCGCGCAGTTAAAGCGACTCGACGCGAACAATGAAAAGCGCACGCGCAACCTGAATCATTTTCTCGACGGCCTCGACCCCAAGAAGTACTACACCGACTTCGACCGCGAGGGCAGCGTCAACTATGCTTTCACGCTCGTTTTACGCGAGCCCGATCAAGCCCGTTGGGATCGCATCGAAGCCAAACTGCGCGAACGAAAAATCGAGTTTCGCCGCGGGACGTCCGGCGGCGGCAACCAACTGCGCCAACCGTTCCTGCGGGAATTGTTCGGCGAAGAGTTTGAAAAATATCCGCAGGTCAACCACATCCATTTCTTCGGCGCTTACATCGGAAATTATCCCGACCTGGAAACCGATCGCATCAAGGCACTGTGCGAGCTGTTGAACTCGCTGTGATTGCGTGAGGACATGAAAGTTCTCGTCACAGGCGGAACCGGTTTTGTCGGCAAACATCTTCAGCAGGAGTTGACCGCACGCGGGATTGCCCATTTTGCATTTGGCAGGCGTCAGTTTGATTTGACGCGCCAAGAAAATGCCGAGGCGGTTTTTTCCGCGCATGGTGACGCCACGCTCATCATCCACCTCGCAAGCTACCAGGCGGCGGGTGAATTTCCCGCGAAGCACACGGCGGAGCAATACTACCGCAATAATCTCATTCACAACCACACCCTCGAAGCGTGGCGGATGTTTGCTCCCCAGGCGAAACTCATCGCGTTGGGAGCATCGTGCGCTTATCCGAGCTCCGCGCAGGCGATGACCGAGGACAAGATTCTTGACGGTGCGATACATGGCAGTGTTTACGCCTACGGCGCGACCAAGCGGATGCTGTACACGGGTATTCTCGCTTATAACGACCAATACAAGCTGAATGGAAATTATCTCATTCCGCCCGCGATGTATGGCGAGGACGACGATTTTAACGAGGCCACGGCGCATGTTCCTGCCGCGCTCATCGGGCGCTTTGTCAAAGCCGTTAAAATGAATCTGCCCGAAGTCGAGATTTGGGGCGATGGCACACAAGTCCGCGATCTGGCTGACGTAAAAGATTTGGTCACCAACCTCCTCGACCTTGCGCCGAAGTTGGAACGCGACATGGTGAACCTCGCGCCCGGTCGCGGCAAAACCATACGCGAACTAGCGATGACCGTTTGCGAAGCCGCTGGCTACCAAGGCAAAGTGGTGTTCAATGCGAGCCGTTACACCGGCGCAAAGGAAAAATTTGTGGATGCCGCCAAGCTACGCGAAAAATACGGCATCGTGATGAATCACGAACTCGCCGCCGGCATTCGCCGCACGGTGGCGTGGTATGCGAAAAATTACGAAGCCGTGAAGGACCGGAAAAAATTTTGCGACGCATGAACCCGGCGCAGATTCATCGCGGCGAAATATGCCTGATCATGGCCACGCGCGGCCGGCCGCAAATGCTTGCGGAAGTTTTCACCGCGCTGAAACAGCACACGGCGCAAAAGGAAAAAGTTTCGCTCTGGCTCTACGTTGACGAGGACGACGCCATCACGCGCAAGGCCATTGCGGACGGCAGCTTGAGCGATGCCGGCGTGCAATTGCACTGGCACATTGGCCAGCAGACTTCCGGCCTCGGTCAAATGCAGCAGATTCTCTGGGAGGTTTCCGGACGGACGGCGGAAGTTTTCATGGTGCTCGGCGACGACGTCCGTTTCGACACACCGGGCTGGGACAATATTCTCCGCAATACCGCCAAGAAATTTCCCGACGGCATTTTTCTCGCGAGCCCGCACGACCCAATGACGGCGGACACCTGCACTTATCCCATTTTCGGCTGGAACTGGCTGGAGACGCTGGAGTCGTTATTCTGCGGGCACTTTCCCTTTTGGTATGACGATCGCTGGGTTCACCAGATCGGCGAAATGGCCGGCCGTTACGCGTGGCTGCCGATTGTCATTCGCCCCATCGGCGGCAAGGGCAAAACCCGCCGGATGCGCGATGTGCCGTTCTGGGCGCGCTTTTTTCAACTCGCGCTGGATGAGCGCAAGGACTCGGCCAAAAAACTGATTGACGCCATGAATCTTGATCCCAACAAAAAATCGGAAGCAATGAAAGCCATGGAGCAACGCGCCGCCGAACTCGAAAAATCGCAGGACAAATTTTCCGATCTCTACGCCGTGTTCCAGGAGGAACGCTTCACCTTGCACACACCGGAGGAACGTCGCGCCTTCAATCCGGCCTATTTCCAGAAAGAATCCGCCGCGGTCGCACAACTAATCGGCTACGCGCAACAACGTATGGCGGACAAGAAATTTGAAGAGGCGTTGAAATTTATTGACGCCACCCTGATGTCCAACCTTCGCGTGCGACAAGCGCAGGACATGAAAGTGGCATGCCTCCGCGCGCTGGGTAGAAGCTCCGAAGCAGACAAGCTCGCGAAAGAAGTTCTGGTCGCGTGGCCGGAGATGAATTTATTCCGCCGACTCTTTCGTTTTCTGGGCATGGTGGCCAGCGATGGCAAGGCGATGGTCGTCGGTTTTCTCGCCAAAGACGGCAAGAAGAAATGAAATACGACATTGCCATCGTGGGCGGCGGGATTGTAGGACTGGCGACCGCTTACCGGCTGTTGGAGACGAAGCCGCAGTGGAAAATCCTCCTGCTCGAAAAAGAGTCCAAACTCGCGGCACACCAGACCGGCAATAACAGCGGCGTGCTGCACGCGGGACTTTACTACAAACCCGGCTCGGAAAAGGCGCGCGGCGCCGTGGAGGGTCTGCAGCAGATGGTCGCCTTCTGCCGCGAGCATGGCATCGCGCATGAGCAGTGTGGAAAAATTGTCGTCGCCACGGAGCACAACGAGCTGGAGCGGCTAGAAAATCTGTGGGTGCGCGGCAAGGCCAACGGCTTGCAAGGACTCCGCAAACTGAATCCGGAGCAGATCAAGGAAATCGAACCGCACGCCGCCGGCATCGCGGCGATCCAGGTGCCGCAGGAGGGAATCGTGGATTATCCCGCCGTCTGCGAAAAGCTCGGTGAACTGATCCGCCAAGCGGGCGGAGAAATCAGGCTCAACACGCGCGTCGAAAAAATCATTTCCGAGGGAGGTGAAAAGTTGATGGCGACTACCGCCGGAGATTTTCGCGCAAAATTTGTCATCGCGTGCGGCGGGCTGCAAGCGGATCGGGTCGTTAAAATGTCCGGGCAAAAACCGACGGCGAAAATAATCCCATTTCGCGGGGAGTATTACGTCATCAAAAAAGAACGGCAGCATCTTGTCCGCAATCTAATTTATCCGGTGCCGGACACGAAGTTTCCGTTTCTCGGAGTGCATTTCACGCGGCTCATCCACGGCGGCATCGAGGCAGGCCCAAACGCGGTGCTGGCCTTTGCCCGCGAGGGCTACAGATGGACAGATTTCAATTTGCGTGATTTGACAGAGTCGCTGGCGTTTCCCGGCCTGTGGAAATTTCTGGCGAAATATCCGAGCCTCTGCGGCTACGAAATCCGCCGCTCGCTTTCACGGACCGAATTCACGCGCTCACTGCAAAAGCTCGTGCCGGAAATCAGCCCGGAAGACATCGAGCCAGGCGGTGCGGGCGTGCGGGCGCAGGCAATGACGCCGGACGGCAAGCTGGTCGAAGATTTTCATTTCGAGGAAGCACCGGGCATGCTGCACGTGGTCAACGCGCCGTCGCCAGCCGCGACCGCGTCGCTAGCCATCGGACAGAGAATTTGCCAACAGGTTTTGCCGCGGCTCGTTTAACTTGAAGATTAGAATTCCCGGATTTGCTGCCAAAGCGGCTGCAAATCGGGATCGTCCAACGCCAGGGATTTGATTTCCGTTTTCCCCGCGAGACCAATCGCCTTTTGCAGCCACCGGATCGCTTCAGCAAACGCGCCGAGCTGGGAGCAATAACAGGCGAGGTTGTAGTGAATGAGCCAGCGCTGGGGAAATTTTTGGGCGGCGGGCAGCAACGCATCAAAAGCTTCCCGCGTCCGTTTCAATTCATGCAACGCGAAGCTGCGGTTGATCCAAAGAAATTCCAGATTCGGAAACTGCCCCAGCAAAGTTTCGGTGAGCGGCAACAGCAGTTCCCAGTTTTTTTCCGCGAACTGCAATTCGCTTTGAACCATAAGTACTGCCGGGTGGTTTCGGATTTCGGGCGAGACCTGAGCCAATTCGGCACGGGCCGAATCCAAGTCGCCGAGACCAATCCACCCCGAAGCCGCGTCCACATGGAATTTATCCGCCGGGTTCGTAAAATGTTTTTCCAAATCCGCCATCATAATCCGGTCGGATGATCGAGAAAAACCCACGGCAGCTGAAAGCTTTGGGCAAGCGCCGACGCCAGCGCCTTCACGCCAAAAGTCTCGGTCGCGTAGTGGCCGGCGTAGAACACATTCAAGCCCAACTCTTCCGCCAGCGCGTAAGTCCAGTGCGGGCCTTCGCCGGTGATGAACGTGTCCACGCCCTCCGCCGCCGCCTGTTTCAGTTCACCACCCGCGCCGCCGGTGACGATGCCGATACGTTGGCAGGTCGCTTTCCCGCCGGGAATTATTTTGGGTTTAACGCCGGTGGCGCGCTCCAATCGCTGAACCAATTCGGACCGTGATATTTTGGCCTGCACTTTCAGGCCGATGTGCTGACCGTGGCTGGAGAAAAACGGCTGCCATTGCCTGAGTCCAAGCGCGGCGGCAAGCCGGGCGTTGTTGCCGAGCCGAGGATGCGCGTCAAGCGGCAGGTGGGAGCTGTAGACCGCAAGGTTGTTTTCGACGAGTAATTTTATCAGCTCATACTTTTTGCCGGTCCACGGCTGCGGCTTTGACCAGAACAAACCGTGGTGCACGATGAGCAAATCCGCTTTCGCGGCGATGGCGAGCTTCACAGTGGCGAGACTGGCATCCACGGCGGCGGCAAGGCGCGTGACGGAGCCGGAGTTGTTCACCTGCAACCCGTTCACCGCGCCGTCGTAATCGCCGATGGCGGCGGTGCGGAGAATTTTGTCGCAATGCGCGGCGATTTTTGACAGCGGAACTTTTGTCATGTCGCCGATGAAACCAAATCGCGGCGGAACCGCAAGCGGCAATCAGCTGTGATGATTGCCCGGCGAATTCAAGAACATCGTCGTGTCCCCGCTGGGCACGGCCCCGCCGGGGCGCACCATGGCCTGACACAGCGTGTGATTGATGTTAAACGGGGGACCGTGCAATTGGTAGCCCGCCTTGAGCTTGCGATTCACCTTTTCGGCGAAGTGGTGGAAGCTGGCGTGGTAATCATCCTCATTGCTGAGGACGATGATATAATCGGCCACACTTTGCGCGGACGCGGTTGTCGCGTGAGCGGTTTGAAACATAGGGTGTGAAAAGAATGTAGCACCTACACCCAGTTTGCCAAATGAAAAATCTAGCTGTTGCCCCGTCTGCATCCGTGCGGCAAAATTAAAGTTCATGGTTCGCCCCCCCAAAGGACTGGCTTCCCTGCGCTTCAACCGGCTGGATAAAACCGGCCTGTTGCTGGCGCTGATCATCTCTTTGCTCGCGCATCTCGGCGTCTGGGGCGGCTATGAAGCGGGCAAAAAAGCCGGTTGGTGGCAGAAACTGCACTGGCCCGTGCGGCATCCGCTCGTGGCGCAACCCCCGCCGCCGGTGGTGCAGAAAACCGACCCAACCATTTACCTCGACGTGGAACAGGCGGACGCCGTGGCACCGAAACAGGCGAAGTATTATTCCGATAAAAACTCCCGCGCGGCCAATCCTGATGCCGCGATCGAATCGAAACAGCCCAAGCTCAACGGCCATCAGCGCGACGTGCCGAAAACCGAGGACGCGCCGCGACCGGTGAAGGCCAAGCCCGCCACGCCCACACCCCTGCAAAAGCAGGTTGATTCCCAGCCCGCCGGCCTCAATCCCGGCACCTTGCAGCCAGGGAAACCCGCCGACCAGAGCAATCCCGCCTCCCAGCCCAAGCCGCGGCCGCGCACGGTGCGGGAGGCGCTGGCCCAACAGAACAAACCGCCGGGCTTGGAGCTGCAGCAGGAAGGCGGCGTCAAGGGGCGCGCACTCGCCTCCTCGTTGGATGCGATGGCCACGCCGTTTGGTGACTACGACCGCCGGATTGTGGACGCCATCCGCTCGCGGTGGTATGACTTGCTCGACAGCCAGCAGTTCGCGCTCGACCGCACCGGCCGCGCGACGGTTTATTTCCACCTCAACCCCGACGGGTCTGTGACCGAACTCAAGATTACCGTCAACACGGTGGGCGAGCTGCTGGGTTACGTCTGCCAGGAAGCCATCCAACAGGCCGCGCCGTTTGGAGCGTGGAGCACAGACATGCGACGGATGATCGGGACGAATTACCGCGAAATCACCTTCACCTTCTACTACTATTGAATTAAGTTTGACCGCCGAAAATTTATGGAAAATGCCGTTTATCTCCTCCTTGCCGTCACCTCGGTAGTCTGTGTCGGCGTCATTCTTTGGCGCGCGTGGTCGCTGCGCTGGAGCGCGGTCGTGCCGCCGAAGATTGTCACCACGCTGGAAAACTGCCGGACACGCGAGGAAGTGAAAACCCTCCGGGCGGTCTGCGACCAACACCCTTCCCCGCTGGGCCGGCTCATCGCGCTCGCAGCCGAACGCGTGGATTGGCCGAAGGCCGACAACATGGATGCCCTCGAAACCGCCGCGCGGCACGAAGTGGTGCATTTGGAGCGCGGCCTCGTCGTGTTGGAAGTCATCGTGGGCATTGCACCGCTGCTCGGGCTGGTGGGGACCATCGCCGGCATGATGAGCGTCTTTGGCGACCTCGGCGTGACCGGCCTCAACGACGCGCAGAAACTGGCCCAGGGCATCGCGCTCATTCTCCGCGCGACGCTGGCCGGCTTGCTCATCGCCATTCCCTCACTCATTTTCTGGAGTTACTTCAGCAAAAAGGTCGAGGTGCTGGCCGTGGAGATGGAGACGTTGTGCGACGACTTCATCCGCAAGCAGTATCGGGACAAAGCCAACTGAACCATGCGCTTCTCCGTCCGCAAACGCCGCACGGCACCCGCCGTCATCATCGTCGCGCTGATTGACGTGCTGGTAGTGCTGCTGATTTTCCTGATGGTGACGACCACGTTCAAGCAGCAGCCGTCCCTGAAACTGGCGCTGCCGGCCTCCTCGGCGGCGGAGAAGACCGGCGCGGAGGAGCATCCGCCCGTGGAAGTGAGCATTGATGCCGAGGGCAATTACCGGTTCGACCGGGAGCAGAATCCGCTCACCGTGGATCAATTACGCGGGCAATTGCTGGAGCGGGCAGCCCGGGAGCCGGACGTGAAGCTGGCCATCCGCGCGGACAAAAAGGCCCCCTGGGAAAGCATTGTGAAGGTGATGGACAGCGCGCGCGCCGCGAAGATCAAGTCCTTAAGCGCGGTCACCAAAGACGCCACCAAGCCGGGAAATTGAACCGCCAAGACGCCAAGAGCGCCAAGTTTTCATTCGGGGAAGGCAGCAAGGCAGGAATCCATTGCTGAATTACTGCCTTGCTTATTTTATTGGCCGGACGCACTGGGCCGCACGGGACGGTTCATTCCGTCTTCACACGCATATAGACCGTGCGCATGGGGGGCTGGTCCGGGTAGGTGGCCAGCAAATCCGGTATCCGCATGAGCATCCAGGGCTGCCGGTAGTTGTTGCCATTTTTGGTGAAGACCAAATCATCGGCCAGAAAGGTGGCGGAATGCTTGATCTCGTTCTTGTTATTCATCAGCAGCAGGATGTCCCCGTATTGGGTGGGCGCAGCAATCTGATAATAGTTCTTCCGGATGTGTTCGACGGCAAACGTCGGATCGTTGAACCGGTTGTCCGGCGTGTCGTTGCAGAAGTTGAAGGTCGTCCAGTGGCAGTCCATGGTCGGGTCGCCCGGCTGCGGCGGCAGCGGGAAGGTGTAAAGGCGGTCGCGGGCAAACTTCGGCAGCAAATAAAGCAAGGGCAGCGTGCCACCTTCCGGCAGCCGCTTGAGGGCTTCCATCAGCGGGCGGATGTCGGTGAAGCGGACGTTGGGCATGTTGCCCCAATAAGCGGCAATCTTGTCGATGTCCGTGTCCGGCTTGATGGACAAACTGGCCAGGATGGCGGACTGGCGCGACATGGCGTGGGTCAACGCCACGCGGCGTTCGAGGGAGGGAATCTGGTTGAGCAGAAACAGATAGTCGGCGAGCTGCTGCGCGGCGCCGTTCGGATACACGAGCCGCTTGAGCAGGGTCAGGTCGTCGGGGTTCAACCGGTTGTCCACGTAAATGGACTGGATGGTCTGGGCGGGAAAGATGTAGGGATAGTCGAGGTAGAGATTGATGCCAAAGCCGGCGAGAGCGGGGTAAAGCTGTTGCCGGTTTGCCGGCGTGAGCGAGAACAGGAAGTCGGCGGTCGGCGTCAATTGCGTACCGGTGGAAATTTCCTGCACGGCGGCCGGCACCAAAGCGGCGGCGGCCTGCGCGGCGGTGAGTCCGTGTTGCAACAGGAACGACCGGAGGCTGTCCGGCTTGAGGCCCTTGAAAAACCAGACCTGCGGCGTCGGCTTGGCGACTTCCTCGGTGAGATATTCCACGGGCCGTTCCAGGGAGATTTCGCGGGTGATCAATTCCCCCCACGGGCCGACGTGCACCGAACGCGATTTGTCCTTGGGATCAATGGCAAAGGTCTCCGCCAGCTTCGGCCGGGTGACGGCCACCAGCCGGGAGGTGATGAACGCCGTGCCCGCGAGCAACGCCAGGCTGAAAACAATCAGCCCCGCGAGCGAGAACTGAAACACATTGGTTGCCACGCCGGACTCCGGCTTGCGTGGCCGGCTCATAGTTGAACGCCGGGCCAACCGGCAGCACATGGGGGGAAAGACAGAAGATACGTCATGTTTGTCCAATCAGGACGATGGCAGGATGGCAAAAGTTTCGGGAAAATCAAACACCAAGTAACTAATCAGTTACTTGGCGTGGGCCATTTATTTCACCGGCGGGAAAATTCACCGGCGGGAAAAGCGAATGGGCGGGAATTCCCAAAGGAATTCCCGCCCGAGAAACACTTTACCGACCAGGCAACGACCGCGCCGGTGATTTACTTCACCAATTCTTCCGCAATCTGCACCGCGTTGAGCGCGGCGCCCTTGAGCAACTGGTCGCCGCTGACCCAGAAGCACAAGCCGTTATCCAGTGCGCAGTCGAGGCGCAGGCGGCCGACCTCGCAGTTGTATTTCTCGGAGGTGAACAGCGGCATGGGATACTTTTTATTCTCCGGGTCATCCACGACATCAAGGCCGGGAGCCCGCTGCAAGACTGCGCGGGCCGCATCGAGCGATACCGGCTTCTCAAATTCGGCACTGACGGCGACGGAGTGCGACCGGTAGACCGGCACGCGCACGCAGGTCACGCTGGCGCGGAACTTGTCATGGTGCATGATCTTGCGGCCTTCGTTCTCCATCTTCATCTCTTCCTTGGTGTAGCCGGTGGTCAAAAACGAGTCCACATGCGGAATCACGTTGAACGCGATTTGGTGTGGATACACTTCTTTAGTCACCGGCTGCTTGTGGACAATCTGCTCGACTTGCTTTTCCAGCTCTTCCAAAGCCTTCGCGCCCGTGCCGCTCACAGCCTGGTAGCTGGAGGCAAAAATGCGCTTCACGCCAAACGCCTGATGCAGCGGATACAGCGCCATCAAAGTGATGGCGGTAGTGCAGTTCGGATTGGCGATGATGCCCCGGTGCAGTTTCACATCCGCGGCATTAATCTCCGGCACGACCAGCGGCACGGTCGGGTCCTGACGGAAGGCGCTGGAGTTGTCCACGACCACGCAACCGGCCCTGGCCGCAATGGGGGCAAACTCCCTCGAGATGCCGCCGCCCGCGCTAAAGAGGGCGATGTCGATGCCCGCAAACGAATCCTGCGTCAGTTCGGTGACGGATATCTCCTGGCCCTTGAACTTGAGTTTCCTGCCGACCGAGCGGGCGGACGCAAGCAGCGTGAGCTTGCCCACGGGAAAATTTCTCTTTTCCAGAGTCTTGATCATCTCGATGCCGACGGCGCCCGTGGCACCGACAATAGCGACGTGTGGATTGCGGTTCATAAATGGCCGGGTAGGTTAACAAAATTCAGCCAACCGTCAATCGCCCGCCGCCTTCCCAACCAAAAAACTTTTGCTTTGCGATTGACCGGCAACGCGGGTTGTGTCGAAATGATAGAACATAGTAATTTGCCCAGATGCCGAGAACGCCAATCAAAAACGGGAACGGAACGCCGCGCACGGGCGCGAGCAAATACGACGCACACCACAAGGTTTTGTCGCAGACGTACGGCGCTTTTGCCGACCTGCGCCGCGAGTTATCCGACTCCAAAACCACCGTCAACGAGCGCGAGGACATCCTGCGCACCTTTGCCGCCTGCCCGGATTCGCAGCGCGCGTGGCTGGCGCTGGAGGATTATTTCGAGAAGCTCTCCCTTTCGCGCCGCGATTTTCCCGCGAACGACTGGTGGCCGAAAATGCTCGCCGCCACTGGCAAGGCGCGACTGGAAGAACTCGCGTTTTTATTTTTACGGGCCAAGCGCTCCGTGCCGCCGGAATTACAACCGCACGCCAGCCCGGAACGGTTCGCCCGCGCCGAGGAAGCCGAGCAGGAACTCCGCCTCGTCCGCGAGCTGGAAAACTGGCTCGCGCCTTCCGCGCCGCTGCACCTCGACACCCCGCGCGCCACGCTACGCGTCGTCGGCAAACCGCAGGCGGACGAAGCCGACCCCTCGCGCCATCGGATGCTGCTGCAATTCCTGCTGCTGCGCCCACGCACCGGCGAAAAGGCGCGCTCGCTGCACGACCTCGTGGACCTCGTGGTCCGTGCCGCACATGAGCAGGAGCTGTTCACGCCGTGGGACTGGGAATTCATCCAGTGGATCTACGACACACACCGCGAGCGCGCGGGCAATGAAACATCGGTGCTGCTGACCGACGCCGAGCTGCTGCAATGGCTCGCACGCTGGGGCAATACCGGCCGCCTCGAACTCGCCGGCACCGGCATGCCGATTGATTTCCACGGCGAGGTCATTTCACTCACGCCGCAACTGGAGAACGGCACGCAGGAACTTGCCTTCACACATCGCATCGCACTGCCGGACGGAAAATTCCATCCCATCGCCGAGGCGAAGTTTTTCAACCGCCAGTCGCCGATTGCACTCATCGGCAACACGTTTTACCTGCTCCGCAACGCGCCGCCGAACGGCGTGTTGAAGTATCTCGCGCAAAAACCGTCCGTGCCAGTGCGCAAGCTGAGCCACCGGCTCCTGCTGCATCTGCGCAAGTCGCAGGCCAATCAGGGCGTGGACTGGGACCAGCTGTGCGTCGCGCATCCGGCGACGCCGCAGTTCGTGTTTGAATTGCAAGACGACGCCGTGCAGTTGCGGCTGCTCGCGAAAAGTCTCCGCGACAAGAGCACCTGGGTCTGGAACGGCCACGAGTGGGCGCCGCACAACCGCGCCATCAAGCCGGGCGACAAACCGGAAATCCTCGACGACCCGCGCCTCGAGCCGGCGGTGCACTGGCTGCGCAAGCTTGACTGGTTCATGCAGGAGCCCGGCCTGTGGATCGGCGACGCGAACGAAAATTTCCTCGGCTTGCTCGCCGACGCGTGGGGGACGAAGCCGGCCGAAGCCGAATTCCTCGGCAACCCTGCGTTCCATCACCTCTTCCTCAAGCCGCGCCAACTGAAGCCGCGCCTGGTGGTGAAGGGCAGCGGCATTGACTGGCTCGCCGTTTCCGCCGAATGGGAAGCGGAAGGCATGAAACTTTCCAAGGCCGACCTTGACCGTCTCGCCGCCGCGACCAGCCGTTTCGTCAAGCTGCCGAACGCCGGTTGGGTGGAGCTCGACACCGAGGCCGTGCAGGGCGCGCATGAGGCGATGGCCGACATGGGCGTGGACGGCCTCATTGCCGTGCCGCAGAAGGTCGGGCTCGAACACGTTGCGCATCTGGACGAGGGCGGCTTGCAACGCTTCGTGGATTCGCCGGAGGCACAGGCCTTGCGCGAACGCGTCAAGGATTTCAAGGGCGTGCCGGCGGCAGAACTGCCGCAGGGTTTGCAGGCGGAACTGCGGCCGTATCAGAAGGACGGCTTCGATTTCCTTGCGCACCTCGTGCGGGTGAAGCTCGGCGGCATTCTCGCCGACGACATGGGCTTGGGCAAAACGCTGCAGACCCTGACCTGGCTGGCCTGGCTCAAGGAGCAGAACAAAAAGAATCCCAAGCCGTCGCTCGTCATCTGTCCCGCATCCGTGCTGCACAACTGGCGGCGCGAGGCGGAAAAGTTCACGCCGGACATGAAGGTGCTCGTGCTGGAAAGCGGCGCGGCGCGCCACAATTTGCGGAAGCAGATTCCGCAGCACGACCTCATCGTCACCAACTACGCCCTGCTCCGCCGCGACCTCGAGGAATTTCACAAGTTCGCGTTCCGCGCCGTCATTCTGGATGAAGCGCAGTTCATCAAGAATCCCGGAGCGCAGGTCACGCAATCCGTCAAGCAGTTGAAATGTGAGCACAAAATCGCGCTCACGGGCACGCCACTGGAAAACCGCCTGCTGGATTTATGGAGCATCGTGGATTTCATCCAGCCCGGCTACCTCGGCAACCAGGAACAGTTCCTCGACACCTACGAGCCGAAGGGCGGCGAGAACGCCGAGGCCGAGCAACGGATCGCGCGGCGGCGCTTGTCCGCCAAGCTGCGCCCGCTCCTGCTGCGACGCCTAAAGAAACACGTCGCAAAGGATTTACCCGACCGGATCGAAGAACGCCGCGATTGCCCGCTGGGCGAAGATCAGCGGAAACTTTACCTCGCCGAACTCCGGCGCAGCCGCGACCAGGTGATGAAGGCCGTCGAGACCCAGGGCCTCAACAAATCCAAGATGCACGTCCTCGCCGCGCTCACGCGGTTGCGGCAGGTGTGCTGCCATCCGGCCCTCGTCGGCAGCGACACCGCCAGCGGCAAGACCGACACCCTTTTCGAACTGCTCGACCCGCTCATCGCCGACGGCCAGAAGGTGCTCGTCTTCTCGCAGTTTGTACAGATGCTGCAACTGCTGGAGAAGGAATGCCAGGCGCGCAACATCCGCACACACACCCTCACCGGCCAGACCAAGGACCGCCAGTCCGTCGTCAACGATTTCCAGAAAGACACCGGCGC